>Ga0116151_10005773_pt1 | contig 10599 bp, 10 predicted proteins | sample AD_UKC117_MetaG_FD_89893 | JGI IMG/M metagenome (GOLD analysis project Ga0116151, IMG submission 89893) | Active sludge microbial communities of municipal wastewater-treating anaerobic digesters from Hong Kong - AD_UKC117_MetaG | ecosystem: Engineered > Bioreactor > Anaerobic > Digestate... | reverse complement strand
TTGCGATTGGCCCGGTTCGACCGGCTGCGTGCCAACGTCCAGAAGAACAGACCGGCTACGGCCAGGGTGACCACCGCCCCGATGACACCGGCTGCGCCGACGCTGCCTGCGACGCCACCCAGCGTGTAGTCGGCGAGCGGCGAGCCGGCCAGCGCGTGATCGTGTGCGGTCTGGGCGATGCACTGTCCGGCCAGTTGTTCCGCGCCGTCGGACCTGATGGTCTCGCAGCCGCGCAGGGTCGCCGCATCGAGTCCGTCGGGGCTGGAACTGGCGAGGTAGGAGAGCCCACCGGCCACCACCAGCGTTGCGATGAGAAAACCGACCCACAGCCTCCGGGTGCCCGGGGTCGCGGCGCCGGGGTTCACGCCGTCACCTGCGCCGGAGCGCGGTGATTGCGCAACAGGTAGACCAGGTCGGGCCGGACGCGGGCCACCGTCATCACGGTCAGGGCCGTGATGATGCCCTCGCCGATGCCGATCAGCGCATGGGTGAACAGCATGTAGGTCGCCACCGAGCCGAGGGAGACCGGCGCGGCACCGCCGATCGCGAATTCGACGACGAAACCCGTTGCGGCGCAGACAGTGCCGACTATCCCGGCGACGAAGCCCGCGACTCCGAGGATACGCACGGTTGGGCCATTGTGGGTTCGCCGGAGCGCGGCGGCGACGCTGACCGCGGTCACATACCCGGCCGTCACACCGATCAGCGCCATATTGGTGATGTTGGTTCCCAGCGCGCTGACGCCGCCGTCGGCGAACAGTAGTGACTGGACGATCAGCACGATGGCGATACATAGCGCGCCGGTATAGGGGCCGACCAGAATCGCGGCCAGAGTTCCACCCAGCAGGTGGCCGCTCACGCCGGGCAGGATCGGGAAGTTGACCATCTGCACCGCGAAGATGAAGGCCGCGACCAGTCCGGCCAGGGGGACGGTGCGTTCGTCAAGCTCATCACGGGCGCGGCGCGCGCACAGCGCCAGCCCCGAAGCGGCGACGACGCCGAAAAACACCGATGTCGGTGCGTTGACGATGCCGTCGCTCATGTGCACTGTCGAAGACTAAGCCCCGACCGGACATCTGTCTAGCTGTTCAGATATTCAGGAGTGCGCCGCGCCGATCCAGTGCAGAAGGTCGTGCACGGTGGGGTCGGCCAGGCGGTAGCTCACCTGACGGCCCAGCCTGGCCGAGCTCACCCAGCCCTGCTGGCGCAGGACCCGCAGAGCCTGGGAGACGGCGTTCTCCGAGCGTCCCAGCGCTTGGGCGAGCTCCCCGACGCAGATCCCCGGAACCCGATGCAGGGACAGCAGAATCTCCAGCCGGTTGGCATCCGAGAGCAGGTCGAATCGTTGCGTCCATCCCTCGATGTCCACGTCCGCCAAGGCCCCCGAAGCCTTGCCGACCTGATCCTGGGACTGCGACACAGTAGGGAATCTAGCCCAGGCGGGCCTGGCTAGGCCTGGATGGCCGCCACCCGCGCATCGGCGTCCGGCCCGCACAGCGGCTGCAGATCGAAGCCGGACGTGGCGATGTCGGTGATGCGCTGTTGGAGGTCACCCGAGGTGAGGTGAGCCTCGAGACCATCGCCTGGGCAGCTGGTCACCGGGGTGACTTCCCGGTGGCTGGCCAAGGTGTCCACGGTGATCCCGAATTCACGCATCGCCCAGGCGCAGACCAGGGCCGCGCTGTCGAGTTGTGCCTCGCTGACGGTCTCGTCGTCGAAGTTCCCCTCGCACAGGATCAGGAAATGGCCGGACGGGTCGTAGTTGGTCGCGGTGTCACCGGCGATCGCGGTGTCCCGCAACGCGAAGATGTTTCCCCGGCGGTCGACCGCGGCGTGGTAGGCGATGTCCGCCCAGCCCTTGTCATCCTGGTGATACCGCTGATGCTGTTGCAGCCGCGCGATGATCTGGCGGTTGTCGGGCAGCGCCACGGCCGAATGATGGATCGTCATCCGGTCGATGGTGTGCGGCCGGCCGCCGTCCCGCGCGGGGCGGGCTCCCCAGGCGTCGCGGCACAGCATCACCGCCGACGGGGCCGCCGAGGACAGCAGGGCGGGAGGGGGGGCAATGGTGCGGCTCGTCGCCGGTGCGGGCGGGCTGGCGCTGCCGGCGGACTGCGAACACCCCGTCGCGGCCAGCCCGACGCTGCCGGCCAGCAGGAACAGTTCCCGGCGGCCCAATCGGCCCGTGCCGAGCCGATGTTGCGGTGTGTCCACGTTTGTCACCATAGAGGCAGTGCGAGGAGGGCGAGACAGTCGATGTAACAAAACCCCGCGCACGCCAGACATGCTCCATAACGCGGTGCCGTTATCCAGTAGTGCCCCACCCAGTCTGTGTCCACGACATCCAGAGATTGAGAGACCCCATGAAGATCCGGCCGCAGCTTTCCGGCGCTCTGGGCGCCTTCGCACTGGCGGTGGCGGCCATACCGCTGGCCGCACTGACCTCCCCGGCGGTGAGTAGCGCCCAGGACAACTGTGACTTCAATTTCTTCTACAACACCGTCACCAACCAGTGCCAGTTCTGCGATACCGCCTACATGTACTGGAACTACCCGGCCAACCTGTGCCTGCTCGTCGATCCCACCCCGTACGTCGATCCGATTCTTGGGCCTGCCGGGCCAATCGGCGTCGGTCCTAATCCGGTTGTGGGGCCCGTGGGGCCGGTCGGGGTCGGGCCAGATCCGGTGGTGGGGCCTGTCGGTCCTGCCGGTGTGGGTGGCCTCGGTCCGGTCGCCGGACCCGCCGGACCAGCCGGCGTGGGAGGACCGGTTTTGCCTCTGGGGCCCGGCCGACGCTAGCGAACCTGCGTACCGGCTGATTCGCTACCGGCTAACTGCGGCCGGAGCGCTTGAGTAGATAGTTCAACCACCGAACATCGAGCAACATAGGGACGAGGCTATGCCGTGAAATTAAGGCGGCGGGGCTGCTGAGCTAACGTGTCGCTAAGAAGTTGTCCCAGAAGGCTCTTACCCTTGCCGGGCTTGCCGACGACGACGGGGACCGGCGGGTATGTCAGCATCTATCCCATGACTGCACTGGGAGTTCTTCGCGCCGTTGGAATCGCATTCGGCACTGCGTGGGTATCGCTGGGCGGGTCGGTCGTTATGCCCACCGCTTCGGCGGAACCGTGCCCCGATGTGCAGGTGGTCTTCGCCCGCGGAACCAATGAGCCTTCCGGCCTGGGTTTCGTCGGCCAGGCCTTCGCCGACTCGCTGCGGGCGCAACTTCCGGGCCGATCCGTGGCGGTCTACGCGGTTAACTACCCCGCCAGCGACGACTACCTGCGCAGTGCGGCGGTGGGTTCCGACGACGCCAGCGCCCAGATTCAGAACGTCGTCGCGGGTTGTCCCAATACGGGGATGGTGCTGGGCGGCTACTCCCAGGGGGCGGCGGTGACGGAGTTGTCCATGGAGGCGCTGCCCGCCGCGGTCGCCGAGCACGTCGACGCCGTCGCGCTCTTCGGGAGCCCGACCAGTGAGTTCTCGAAGATGCTGGCCGGCGGTGCCGCGCTGCCCACGGTGAACCCGCTGTATGCCGCCAAGACCATTGATCTGTGCATCACCGACGATCCCATCTGCTCCCCGGGGGCCAACATGATGGCCCACGTCTCCTACGTTCCGGCGGGTATGGCCAACCAGGCGGCGGCGTTCGCGGCGGAGAAGATTGATCAGGCTTCCGGACCGGTGGTTTCCGGGCCGTCCAACGGTGGCGGTGCCAGCCGGTAGGTGACCGGAGTCGCCGATAACGAGATTGGGTTGGCGACCTGGGCGATGGTGCTGCCGGGGACCGGCACGGAGGGCTGCAGCCCGAGTCTGCGCGCGAAGTCGAAGGCCTCGGCGATGTCGTTGATCGGCCCGGCGGGAACGCCGGCATTGTTGAGGACCCGATACCAGTGATCGGCGCCCTCGCGGACCAACAAGCCGTCCAGGAGCGCGCACAACTCGTCCCGGTTGGCCACCCTCTGGGCGTTGGAAATGAACCGCGCGTCCTGTGCGGTTTCCGGTGCACCCAGGGCGGCCATCAGCGCGGTGAACTGCTTGTCGTTGCCTACCGCCAGCGCGATCGGCCGGTCGGCGGTCGCGAACGTCTGGTAGGGGCAGATGCTGGGGTGCCGATTGCCCATCGGAGTGGGCACCACGCCCGCGCCCAGATAGCCGGATGCCTGGTTCACCAGTGACGACAACAGGACCGCCAGCAGATTCGTTTCGACGCGTTGCCCCTCGCCGGTGCGGTCGCGGTGGGCCAGCGCGGCCAGGATGCCCGCCAGCGCATGCAATCCGGCGAGAACGTCGACCAGGGCGACGCCGGCCTTCGTCGGCTCGCCGCCCTCGGGGCCGGTGACGCTCATCAGGCCGCCGACCGCCTGGATCAGAAGGTCGTAGCCGGGCAGTCCGGCGCCCTCCTTGCGGCCGAATCCCGTTATGGAGCAATAGATCAGGTTCGGGCGCACTGCGCGCAGGTCGTGATAGCCCAGGCCCAGCTTCTCCATGGTTCCGGGCCTGAAATTCTCCACCACGATATCGGCGGTGGCAACCAGTTCCCTGGCCCGCCGAACGCCTGCCGGGCTGGTGAGATCGAGTGCCACCGATCGCTTGTTGCGATTGGCCGAGTTGAAATACGTTGCTGCGCCGTCTGAATCGTACGGCGGTCCCCACGACCGGGTATCGTCGCCGACACCGGGCCGTTCGATCTTGAAGACCTCGGCGCCGAAGTCGCCGAGCATCATGGTCGCGTACGGGCCCGCCAGCACCCGGCTGAAGTCGACCACGACGATCCCGTCTAGGGGTCCTCTGCTCATCGGGCGGACACCGTGCCACTGAGGTCGGTGAGGGCCTTGGCGGTCACCGATCGCAACGCCGCGGGGCCCAGAATCCAACGGAAGCGGTCGTTCTTTGCCTGCATGGCAACACCGTAGGCCCCCCGGTCGTCCCGGGTCCGGCGGACGCCGTTCGGCGCGGCGTCGCGGCTGGTGTCAGTTGTGCCGATACGGACCGCGTTCACGAAGCGGTGCCGAGACGGCCGCGTCGTCTCCCCGGAACTGCTTCGCGTCCTCATCGCCGGCGCCGAACATCATCTCGCTGGCTCAGCGCGGTTTCGGGCTGAGGTTTCGGCGGCGGAAATGCGGGGAATGCGTTGGTGTCGTGTACACATCGACCGGGCCGATCAACGAGGGAGTAGCCAAGTGAAGACCGCCACTGTTATGAAGACCGCTGCATCGCTTGCGATGACGATAGGCATTGCCGCCGCCCCGGTCGCGTCGGCCGCATTCCCCATCGTCGGCAAACTCGGCAGCACGTTGAAGATGACCGACAGCGTCGGCCAGGTCGTCCTCAGTTGGAATGTCAGCGGCCTCAAACCCAGTTCGGATGTGATGCCGGGTTATCAGGTGGCGGGCAAGCTGTGGGAGGCCACCGCCACCGTCAACGCCATCAGTGGGAGCGTGACCCCCGCCATCTCACAGTTCAACGCCGTGGCCCCCAATAAGGCCGCCTACCGGGTGCTGTGGCAGGTCGCCAGTCCGGTCAACATCAGCGGGGCCACCATCCCGCAGGGCGCTCGCTCGACCGGCAAGATCCATTTCGACGTCACCGGGCCTGCGCCCAACACCGTCACGATGAACAACGGCATGGAAGATCTCATGATCTGGGGGCCATAGGTTCGCGATTGAGCCGCGTTCCCAGATGATCTCCGCGGCCGCGGGGAGTGGGGCGCCGCCACCGCGGCTGACGTTCGCGTGCCGAAACCCGGCAGCATCACCGGTGCTGCCCTCCGGCGATCTGTGATGCCGCGGCCGGTTGACGGGTGTGGGTCGCCAGACATTCACCTCGCGTTCAATTCCCATCGCCCGTTCGGCGTCTGGCGGCGACCTACGCTGATTCGATGAGGTCCGCCTACGGTGCTCAACTCGCCGCGATCACCGATCGGCTGGCCGAAACGTGCCGGATGACCGGAACCCTGATGGAGCGTGCCACCCAGGCCCTGTTGCTGGGCGATCTGGTGCTGGCCGAGCAGGTGATCGGCGATCATGAGCAGATTCCGGAGGCCTGTGCCGCGGCCGAGGGTGCCGGTCTCGCACTGCTGGGGCGGCAGGCCCTGATGGCGCGGGACCTGCGGGCGGTCGTCGGCTCCATCCAGATCGTCGCCGACCTGGAGCGGATGGGCGCGCTGGCCCTGCACGTCGCCAAGATCGCCCGCCGCCGCCACCCCCGAACCGCACTGCCCGAACAGGTCAACGGCTACTTCGCCGAAATGGGCAGGATCGCCGTCGATGTAGCGGAATCCTCACAGAAGGTGATCGTCTCGGGCGACCCGGAGGAGGCTCGGCTCATCGGCGAGGACGATGACGCGATGGATGATCTTCATCGGCACCTGTTCGCCGTGATGATGAACCGGGACTGGCGCTACGGTATGACCGCCGCGGTCGACGTGACCCTGCTGAGCCGGTACTACGAACGCTTCGCCGATCACGCGGTGGAAATCTCCCGGCGGGTGATCTTCCAGGTTACGGGCCGGATGCCGGCCCACGGGGAAGCGCTGACCTACTGAACGGTCTTTTCCGGGGCGGCGTCGGCGGGCGCTGAGCTGCCGGGCCCTGAGCTGCCGGCCGCTGTCGCGGGGGCTTTCCCGGCGACCTTCTTCGGGGCCTTCTTCGGGGTTTTGCGGGGAGCCTTCGTGGCGGCTTTTCGAACGGTCTTCTGCGCGGTCTTCTGGGGAGCCTTCTTGGCCGCTGAGGGGGTGGCGACCTTTTTGGCGGCTGCCTTGCGCGCTGGTGCCCCGGCGGTGGCCGACCTCGGGGTGTCGTCTGTTGTCGGTTCGATGGCCTCGGCGAGTTCGTCCTCGCGGGCCTCAAGATCCGAGAGGTGCCGTGACACCAGCGCCGAACCGACTCCCATGGCCAGTGCCACCGGCCAGTCGATGAGTTCCAGAACCGCCAGCCCGCCCAGTGCCGCGTAGATCGCGAGCTGTTCGGGCGGCGGCACCATCACCCGGCCGACGATCGGCAGATCGACCGAGTACTTCGTGGCCCGGGCCACCCGCGCCGAGGCATCTCGCTGGGCCGCCACGAGCCTCTTGGTATTCGGCAACAACATGTTCGTGTCCTATTCACTCTGCGGATCCGTCCCGGTCACGGGGACGGAATTACCTGGATACATGGCTGGTGTTCCCCGGTTTGTCGGTCCTGAAATCCTCGTCGACGCCGGCGCCCGACTGCTGGCTCCTGCGGTCAACGAGATCTACGCCCTGCTGCTGCGAGCCGGTGTCCTCGTCGTCGAGGACTGAGCTGTCCGGGGCCGGAATGAGCCGCTCCAGCAGGGCCGGCGCGTACAGGCTCAGCAGCGATGCGACGGCCGTCGCGAGGAAGGCCTGACCCCATCCGAGCGGATCGACCGGCGTGCAGCCGAAGATATGGCTCAACCCGGGGGTGCTGATCACCGCGGCCAGCGTGAGCAGCGACCCGGCTGCAGTGGACACCACCAGCGGGCCGCGGGAGTCGGCCAGGGTCTGCGCCAGCTGGGTGCACACCAAGCCGATCAGCGCAATGGTCGCCGCGCGCTGACGCGGCCCGGTCATCCGTCCCATCAGCCAGGCCAGGGTGGCGCCGGTTGTGGTCGCCGCACCGCGCACGGCGATGGCCCGCCACATGGCGGACTCATCGCGATCCAGAGATCCCTCCCCGTCGTGACTGCTCACCGCCAGCGCGGCGGCGGGCAGCGCGTCGGTGAGCATATTGACCAGCAGCATCTGGCGGGCGTTGAGCACGGATTGCCCGGTGACCAGCGCCGTGATGAGTGCGAACATCACCTCACCGGCGTTGCCGCCGAGCAGCACCGATACCGCCGACTGGACGCGGTGCCACAACTGCCGGCCTTCATCAAGGGCGTCGATCAGCGCCTCGATGTGGCCGTCGAGCAGCAGCATGTCGGCCGCGGTCCGGGCGGGGTCGCTGCCAGCGGCCGATACCGCGATGCCGACACTGGCCGCCCGGATCGCCGCGGCGTCGTTGGCGCCGTCGCCCACCATCGCGGTGACCAGCCCGATGCCTTCGAGGGTCTGCACCACGGCGATCTTGTGCTCCGGCGACATCCGCGCGAAGACCAGGCGCTCGGTGGCCGCCACCGCGCGTTCGTCGGCCGACATCGACTCCCATTCCGCACCGGTGATCACCTGATCTTGCGTGACCCCGAGGCCGAGCTCGTTGGCGATCACCGTGGCGGTCAACGGATGGTCGCCGGTGATCAGCCGCACGCCGATACCGCGGCGCGCCAACTCGGCCAGCAGTTCCGCGGCGCTCTCCCGCGGGGTGTCGGCCAATCCGAGCAGTCCGACCGGGGTCAGATTCGCCCGGCACAGCCGCTCCATCGCCAGGGGGTCAGCGGCGGCACGGGCGGCCTGGCGCGCGGTCAGGGTCCGCTCGGCCACGGCGATGACGCGAAGGCCCTTGGCCGCCAGCTCGGCCACGACGTCGTTGAGCTCGGCCGCGTCGGCGTCCAGAGCGCTGGCCAGTACCTCGGGCGCACCCTTGATGGTGAGCCGGGTGCCGGTCAGCGAGGCCGCGAACGGGCGCCCGGACTGGAACGGTAGATAGGCGTCGCGGGCTTCGGGCTCGCCGCCGCCGGCTGCCTGCCGGATCGCCTCGTCGGTGGCGTGGCCGAACCGGCCGTTGTTGCTGGCGGTCGTTCCCGCCGCCGCGGTCAGCACGGCTCCGTGGCTGTGCCCGCCGACCGGATGAACGTCCTTGACCTGCAAGCGGTTTTCACTGAGGGTGCCGGTCTTGTCGAAGCACACCACGTCCAGGCGGGCCAGCGCCTCCACGGAGTTGGCGTTGCGGATCAGTACGTTTTCTCCGCTGAGCTTGCGGGCGGCGGACAGTTGGGCCAGGGTGGCGACCAGGGGCAGGCCTTCGGGGACGGCGGCGATGCTGACCGCCACCGCGCTGCCGACGGCATCGCGCAGCGCCGAGCCGCGCAGCACGCTGAGCAGACCGACCAGCGCGCCGCCGCCGAGGCTCCACGGCAGGGCCCGGCCGGTGATCCGGGCCAGCTGAGTCTGCAGGCCGATCCGGTGATCGCTTCTGGGCGCCAACGCGATTGCCCGTCGCACCTCGGTACTGCGGCCGACTGCGGTGACGACGGCCACTCCGGTTCCGGCGACCACCGTGCATCCGGCGTACAGCATGCAGGATCTCTCCGCCAGCGGGGCGCCCGGCGTCGGATCGGTCTGCTTCGCAACCGGCAGGGACTCACCGGTCAGGCGGGATTCGTCGACCTCGACGTTGTCGGCTTCAATGAGCCGCGCGTCGGCGGGCACCACCTCGCCGGGATGGATCTCGACGACATCGCCGGGCCTGAGCTCATTCGCGGGCACGTCCTGGCTGACACCCTCTTCCAACGGCCCCACCCGTCGCCGGGCCGGCGGATCCTGCACGGCCAGCAGCCGGTGCAGCGTGCGCTCGGCGTGCATTTGCTGCTGGGCCGACAGCGCGGCGTTGGTCAGCAGCACACTGCCGACCAGAGCGGCGTCCAGCGGGGAGCCCAGCAGCGCGCTGGCCAGCGCGCCGGTGGCCAGAATGGGTGTGATCGGATCGGCGAGATTGGCCCGGAACTCCCCGGCCAGATCGCCGGCCAGCGACCAGGCCTCAGCACCGCTGCGCCGGGCGAAGCGAACCGGCGCGCCCAGCAGCGACGGGTGCTCGGACGATTGCGGTGTCACCGATGGCGGCCGGGGCAACAGGCGGCGCACTTCCTCGACTGGGAGGCCGTGCCACTCGTGGCCCGGTTCCGGGGTCGGCAGCGGATCCCGGAAGACCTTGCCGGCCGCCCGGAATCCCGTCCAGAGCCCGGCGAAGACGCTGGTGTTGACCGCATCGGGGCCGTATCCGGGAACTCCGGGAACCAGCATCAGCGCGCCGATAGCCGAACCGGAAAGGGACAGTCGCACCCCGCGGTTGGCCGCGGAGCGGGCCGCCGGAATGGCCCGAAGAATCCGCCATGCCGCGGGGAGGTCAGGGACGAACACGTCGGCGCCCCAGGACGGGGTCGTCCCGTGGGTGACGCCGACGGTGATGTCGGCTTCGTGCTGGCCCGCCATCTGCGAGGTGGTCAAGAATGCGACCGTCGATCCGTCGAGGCGCAATTCTGAGACGACCTCGACGAGGGTGTCGTCGAGGGCCCCGGTGGCGGGGTAGAGGGTGTCGAAACCCTGCCCGAGGGAACGCAACCCTTCATCGCCGACGGAGACCACCCGCGCTCCGCTGCGGCGCGCTTCGGCCACCACCGCGGTGGCCATCGGATCACGCACCGGGCTGACCAGCGCCTCACCGCTGTTGCCCGCTCCGGGTATCGACGACAACCGGTGCCAGCCCGGGCCGATGCGTCCGGCGGCCAGTTCCGCCTCGGCCGCCTGCCAGGCGGTCGTGCGCCGGGAGTTCCCGACGCCGCGCACCCGGGTGACGGTCAACTCGTCGGTGTAGAGCGCGCGGGGGTCGATGACGATGACGTCCACCCGGTCCAGCGCCCGCAGTGCTCGCGGCCGGACGATCACGGTGTCGTGGTGGGTGGTCAGCCCGCGGGTCAGGGCGCACCCGAAGGCCTCCCGGGC
>Ga0116151_10005772_pt1 | contig 10599 bp, 11 predicted proteins | sample AD_UKC117_MetaG_FD_89893 | JGI IMG/M metagenome (GOLD analysis project Ga0116151, IMG submission 89893) | Active sludge microbial communities of municipal wastewater-treating anaerobic digesters from Hong Kong - AD_UKC117_MetaG | ecosystem: Engineered > Bioreactor > Anaerobic > Digestate... | reverse complement strand
GTTCAGTTAACAGTTTCCAGTGTGTGATTCGAGACTGCCCACTGAAAACTGGGAACTGATGACTGTTAACTGAATGACATTGAGTAGACAGTTATCAGTCCCCAGTTATCGTGGGCGCATAGGCTAAAAACTGTCTACTGACTTCTGACTTCTGCCCACTGGTACTAGTTGATCGGTAGCGGTTCCCCGGAAGGATAGTTGGTTGCCAACCGAACGCGTGTTGGGCGTGCCGCCAACTTGTCTATCTGAACCCAATGTAACACAAAGGATAAGAGATCATGGCGAATGCAACGATGGCTGGCCTGCAACTGGAACTTCCTGAAGAGCTGCGCATGCTGCAAGAGCTGGCACGCGATTTTACGCGTAACGAGATTATCCCACGGGCCGAAGAGTATGATCGCAGTGGTGAATGGCCGTGGGCGATCTTTAAAAAAGCGCGCGACGTTGGGCTGGTCAACCTCAACATTCCGGAAGCGTATGGTGGCATTGGCGCGACGGTGCTGGAAGAGAGCATCATTACCGAAGAGATGGCCTATGGGTGCACCGGGATCCAGACTGCGTTGATGCTCAATCAACTGGGCGCCCTGCCAATCCTCATTGCCGGCAGCGAAGAGCAGAAGCAAACCTATCTTACGCAACTGGTCGACGAACCCAAAATCATCTCCTACGGGCTCACCGAGCCGGATGCCGGTTCCGATGTGGCCGGTATCAAGACCACGGCGGTGAAGCAAGGCGATCACTACGTGCTCAACGGTACCAAGACTTGGATCACTGACGCGCCGGTAGCCAATTTTTTTATCATCTTTGCCAAAACCGATCCAAGCGCCGGTCATCGGGGGATGAGTGCCTTTGTTGTGGAACGGGACTATCCAGGGCTGAGCGTCAGCCAGCCGTTGGAAAAGATGGGCCAACACGCCGCGCAGACCGCGCAGGTGTTCATGGAAGATGTCGCGGTGCCGGCACAAAACCTCTTGGGGCGTGAGGGGGACGGCTTTCTGATCGCCATGAAGGTCTTTGACAAAAGCCGGCCCCCCGTTTCGGCAGCGGCGGCGGGCTTGGCACGGCGGGCACTTGACGAAGCTGTGAAGTACGCCGGCGAACGCACCACCTTTGGCCAGCCGATCTATCAACACCAGGGGGTGGGCTTTATTCTGGCCGATATGAAGATCCGTGCGGAAGCTGCCCGGGATCTGGCCTGGAAAGCGGCGTGGCTAGTGGATAATGGCAAACGCAATACAACGGAAGCCGCGATTGCCAAAGCATTCTGCGCCGATGCCGCCATGCAGAATGCAACCGATGCGGTTCAGGTCTTTGGCGGTAATGGCTATAGCCGCGAGTATCCGGTGGAAAAGCTCATGCGCGATGCCAAGATCTACCAGATCTACGAAGGCACCACGCAGATCCAAAAGCTGATCATTGTGCGGGAGTTGTATCGCACGACAAAGGCCTAATCGATTTTGGCGTAAATAAAAGACAGGTTCTACGCCCCGTCTTCCAGTGGTGGCTGGCCTGATTATCGTCGAAGCAACTACGCTGCAGTAGACAAGAGCCGCGACCATTTCCCTGGATGCGTGTGCTGATGAAATGTGAGCATATCGTTGGCGCAGTTGTCCATGCAAATGCTGTTTCGCCCAAATTAGCGCTTGACGATGATAGCACACCGGTGTATAATAATAACACTGTGCAAAGTTTACGACGTTTGTTGCAAGTTGTAACACGGGGGACTTTGCACCTTTTTGTGTTTTATTGATAGTTATACTGAGCTGCGCCATAAGTTAACATTTTATACACGAGTAAAAATGTTACTATGTGCTGCGGCGGAGTATAACAATTTACAGATGATGTCTGATTGTCTTGTGCGATGATGAATGCCGCCAACAGTTAGACACAAATACTTAGTAACAAAGGAGTCCGACCATAGGAAGAGGCGCACCTTACCGCAATACGCAACCGGAGACACGCGTGAATAACCAGATTCGGGCGCGTGAAGTCCGCGTGATCGATGCTAACGGAGAGCAATTGGGCGTGATGCACATTCGGCAGGCAATTGATGTTGCCAACGAACGTGAGTTAGATTTGGTTGAAGTCGCACCCAATGCCAATCCACCGGTCTGTCGATTGATGGATTACGGTAAATATCTGTATGAGAAGCAAAAGCGCGAACGCGAATCGCGCAAAGCCCAGAAGCAAGTAGATGTCAAAGAAGTTCGGTTGAGCCCGAAAATCGGTGAGCACGATGTGCAAGTGGCGCTGACCAAGATTCGCAAATTTGCCAAGGAAGGTGATAAGATCCGCATTCGGATTCGTTTCCGTGGGCGTGAAATTCACCATCCGGAAGTGGCACGCGAACTGTTGCAACGGGTGGCAACCGAAGTGCAGGATGTAACAACAGTTGAGGCAATGCCCAATATGGATGGGCGTAGCATGATCATGGTGTTGGCGCCTGCCTGACCTACCTGCAAGCCATACGGAATGATTGCCAAAATATGGCGCGATAACCACAAGTATCTATCCTGAGTTCTTGGTTGCTTTTGCTCTGTGTTTGGTTTCGCACCGCTACCGTTGGGCAACAGTTAGATCCGGGGATACAGTCTAAATTTGTAAAAAACGGGCAATTGCCCGTTTTTGTATGCCTGCGATTCTGTCTTGTGTGCATGTATGACAAAATCGCTTGCTGTGTTGGACATTGCTGTTGGAAAATCTCAAGCAGATGGCACACTTCATTGCTGAGTAGAAGGAGGCTTTCATGCCAAAGTTAAAGACACATAAGGGCACAGCCAAGCGCTTTCGCCTGACTAAAAATGGAAAAGTAATGCGTATGCGTGCCGGTCGCACTCACTTGCGCCGCAATAAGTCACGTAGCGCAAATCGTAGCTTGCGTCACGCCGTACCAAGCACCGTGAAGTCCACGGTCAAGTTGGTCAAACAGGTGGCCGGAAAAGCTGCGAGCTAACGGAGTTTCTGTTCGTACATCTCCGCACGGATGATATGCCACTTCTGAATGTAGTGGATGTGTTAAACGTAGGTGGATGTGTAACGAACCGTTCAAAAATCGTCAATCCAGTATGGATTATCAACCAGCACGTGATTGGCAACCTACGCCGTAGGTTACAAAGTGGGCAAAGCGCTCCGCCCTCACGGAAAGGAACAGAAACATGCCTCGATCGAGACCTAAGGTATATGCCCATCGGCGACACAAAAAAGTGTTGAAGTTTACCAAAGGGCAATATGGCACCAAGAGCAAACTCTTTCGCCGTGCCAATGAAGCAATGCTGAAGTCTCTCTTCTACGCTTTCCGCGATCGCCGGAATAAGAAGCGTGATTTCCGGCGGCTGTGGATTACCCGCATCAATGCGGCGGCCCGTATCAACGGCATTAGCTACAGTCAATTCATCCATGGCCTTAAGCAAGCGGACGTTCAAGTCGATCGCAAAGTATTGGCGCACATCGCCATTCACAATGCGCCGGCTTTTGCCAAGCTAGCCGATGTCGCAAAGGCACAAACGGCCTGACGCATACGCGTCAATTGCGGTGGTATGCTCGCTGTTGTGTAGATTATCACTTGTCCTCTGGGCGTATCTGTCGACTATACAACTTTTTGCGATACCACCCAGTAGATTGATTGGGCTGCCATGGCCAGAAATTTTACGGATCGATGCTTCATCGTTCAACGTAAGTGATTTTCCAATAGCAAAAAGACGGCGGGGGCGCACTGCTCCTGCCGTTCTTTTTTTGATCCTCATCCGCAGAGCGAACCCATGATCACGAGTATGGAAAACCAACAGGTAAAAGAGGCGCGCAAATTGCAGCGCCGCCGTTACCGGGAACGCAGTGGTACCTTGTTGATTGAGGGGCTGCGGCTTGTCCGCGATGCGCTACAGAGTGGTGTGCAAATCGAGAAGCTCTTCTACGCGCCAACTATGGTTGCCGGCAACCAGCCGCTGCTCGAGCTGATCGACCACTGTGGGGCAGCGAACATTCCCCTGTTGGCCTGTACCGATGAGGTCTTTGTGACGTTGGCCGAGACGGTCACGCCACAAGGAATTGCGGCCGTAACCGCATTGCCGGTGTTGCCACTGCCCATCCCTTGTCACTTTACATTGATTCTCGATCAGGTGCGTGATCCCGGTAATGCCGGCACGTTGGTCCGCACCGCCGAGGCAGTCGGCATCGACGCTGTGTTCTTTGGGCCCGATACCGTCGATCCCTTCAACGATAAAGTGGTGCGTGCCGGCATGGGGGGCCATTTCCGCCTGCCCATTCGCAACTACGCAACGTGGTCGGCAATTCAACCCTTACTTGATCCGGCACAGGTGCTCTACCTGGCACAGGCCAATGCGCCGCAACGCTACACCGAGGTCGATTGGTGCCGACCGAGTGCGCTGATCGTCGGTGGTGAAGCGGCAGGGGCGAGTGCAGACGCCATGAGCCTGGCGCGACCAATTGCCATTCCGATGCACGGCCAGGTCGAATCACTCAACGCTGCCATTGCCGGGGCCGTTATCCTTTTTGAAGCGGCCCGTCAACGACGCCTTTCTTAACTCTTCTCTAGTGCAATGGGTCTTCCTGGAAGGGGGTCAAGCACGCTTCGCCTCTGACAAGCAAGTGACCCCTTCCTGGAAGACTCGTCAAAGAACTCTGTTAATTCTGCCCTAGCTCGCCCCGCACCAGTTCAACCCCAGCAACCATATTCTTGAGCTTAGCCCTGGCCGCCCAGCGTGCGGTCTGACTGAGACCACAGTCCGGTGCAAAGGCGAGCCGGTCGGCGGGTGCATGTTGCAAACAGAGGCGCACCCGTTCGGCGACAACAGCCGGTGTTTCGATAAAGTAGCTCTTGACATCGATGATGCCCACTGCCACATCACGCGTTTCGGCAATGGCACCGATCAATTCAATTTCGGCGAACTCGCGGCTGGCCATTTCCACGTGGATTTCATCGAGCCGCATGTTGAGAAAGGCTGGGAACATCGGTGCATAGCGCCGATAACCGACCGCGTGCCCTTTGAAGTTGCCAAAGCAGAGGTGGGTGGAGAGGCGACATTTGCCGACCACCGGTTCGACCGTGCGATTGAAGATATCCACAAAGCGATCGGGATCTTCGCGGTAGGCATAGCAACTCATTGACGGCTCGTCGACCGTCAACTCGGTGCAGCCGGCTGCGACCAGATCTTCCAGCTCTTTGCGCACCACCGGCACGAGGGCTTCGGCGATGGCATAGCGATCGGGGTATTGAGCATTGGGCATCAAGCGCCCGCTCAGAGTATAGGGACCAGGCACGCTAGCCTTCAACGTTGGCCCTGCCGGGGCTAAGCGTTTTAGCCGTGTAAACTCCTCTACTGCGCCCAGCCCGCGGGACGCACCCAACTCACCAACAATTGGTGTCTTGCCCCGTTGGTCATGCGCGGGCGGGCCAAAGTTGCGGCGTGATGGCTCCGGCTCACCCAGCCCATCGAGAAAACCGTAGAAGGAAAGGTTGAAGTCAAAGCGCGTCTGCTCGCCGTCGGTGATCACATCGAGACCGGCTGCTGTTTGATCGTGAATTGCACAGATCACGGCATCTTCCTGCATCTCGGCAATCTCGTCGGTGCCGAATTGGTCCAGATGCTGCGACGCGTGTTCGAGCCACGAGGGAAAGGGATAGCTGCCAATGACCGTGGTACGCAGTGGGCGTGGTTGCATGAGTTTTTACTCCTTGTAATACTCTTGTTTCAATATCGACAAGCAGCGCATGTCATGAAAGGCCCCTTTGAAGCGGTCGTAGTCGCGCAGGGTACCCTCTTCGGTGAAACCCAGTTTACGCAACAGCCGAGCTGACGCCACATTCTCCGGCATCACCAGTGCCTCCACCCGCTGTAGTCCCATATCCTGAAAACCAAAATCGATGATGGCGTCGAGCGCCTCGGTCATAATGCCCTTGCGCCACTCACTGCGCCGGAGATCATAGCCGATTTCCCCCCGATGGCGGTGGAGCATTACATAGCCACAGGTACCGATCACCACATCGTCATCCTTGCGCGTAATACCCCAGCGGATCATGCTCTCGGTCTCGAAGCGCTCGTCAAAGAAGTCGATCAACTCGGCTGCCTCCTCGCGCCGCTGCATCGTGACCAGATCATAGTAGCGGGTGACCTCGTCATCGCTGAAGATGGCGTAGATGGCGTCGCGATCTTCGGGCAAGATCTCGCGCAGGATGAGGCTATCGGTTTCAATTTCGGGGAAAGTAGCGAAAATATCGTCGTTCACTGTTGATTACCGATCTTCTGGCTACGCAAATGCTTCTTGCTCATACAAAAGTGCAAAGCCCGCCAAGATTACTTGACTATTGCTTGGCGAGTTTTGCGCCTTAGCGTGAAATTTCCTGCCTTACACGACCCGCTGCAAGATCTTCCCGCTCTCTTTTTCTTTCAGGATCAGTTTGCTCTTGCCGTCGGGCATCTTCTCTTCTTTGATCAGTAGGTGCTCCTGGTCATATTCCCGGAAGACGGCGCTGCCCATCACTTCTTCGGAGCCCCGCCAGATTTCTAACTGGACTGGCTCCCACTGTTTGGTTTCCATCGACTTGTAACAGGCATCGAGAATGGCATTGACAACATAGCCGTCGTAGAAACTCTCCATCGGTGCGCCGCCCTGGTCCAACGCGTTGAACATGTCCGTAAACATGTCGACATACCCTAGCTCTGACAGCTCATCGCCGACCGGGAAGAGCCAGCCGGTCTCGCTTTCGGCCTTCTCGGCGACATAGCCACCCTGCCCCACCGCGGTGAACATCTCAAAGCCGGTGCGCAGGAAATGATTGGTCCAGATCGTGCCTTCGGTGCCGGAGACCTCATCGCGTAGATCCATGCCGCCACGGAAGGTCCACGCCACTTCAAATTGCCCAATGGCGCCATTGGCATATTTGACAAGTGCAATCGCGCTGTCCTCGGCCGCAATGGGGTGGACCTGGGTATCGCCCCAGCACATGACCTCAATGGGCTTTACTTCCTTGCCGATGTAGTTGCGAGCAATCTCGACGCAGTGACAGCCCAGATCGATGATCGCGCCGCCGCCGGCCATCTCTTTGTCCCAGAACCAATCCGAGTGGGGGCCGGGGTGGGTTTCACGCGAGCGGGCCCAGAGCACTTTGCCGACAGCGCCGTTTTGCACTGCAGTAACAGCCTTCAGCATTTTGGGCGTATACACCAAGTCCTCGAGATAGCCGTGGAAGATCCCGGCCTCTTCGACCATCTCCAGCATGCGCTTGGCTTCCGCCGCATTGCGGCCCAAGGGCTTGGTACAGAGCACTGCCTTGCCCGCTTCGCAGCAGAGCCGTACCGCTTCTTCATGCTGGATGTTCGGTAATCCAATGACAACAACGTTACTATCGGGATGGTTGATCGCTTCGGCCAAATCGGTGGTGTGGTGGGGAATTCCATGCTCTTTGGCAAAGTCGGCGGCGCGCTCTTCGCGGCGCGAGTAGACAGAGACCACTCGGTCGCGGCTGCGCTGGCCATGCAGCGTTTGTGTGTAGAACATTCCAATGAGGCCTGTTCCCAGCATTGTTACGTTGTAAGAATTTGTCATCGCTTTACTCCTTTATATTTTTGGATAGTCTACCGAGACGGAGTTGTTCAGATGTAAACAGCGTCCCCCGATTCCAGTGTAATCAGATGATAACAACTCCATACCGAGAGACTACCTATTTTTGTATTTCGCATATATTTCGCAGTTGTCACGAAGCAATCGTTTTTGTGTCGATCCTGAAATTTTCCGTTCCCGCTGGGTCACAACCGAGTTATTGAATGGCAGCCAATACCTGGGCAAGCACAGCTTTGTTCCACAAGAGGCGCTTGTGTGTTTCCTCCGGGTCGCTATCCCGTTCTGCGCGCAGAGCCGCTGCATCTCTCTGAAGAATAAAGGGATCTTCCCAGGCCAGCCAGTCGACCTCTTGTGTCTGTAATTGATCACGGAGAAGCAGCAGTAGCTCCGGCAGCAGACCAAAATCGCGACAGTGAATGTGGGGAAGTAGCTGCGCTAACTGTCGTGCTTCAATTATCAGATAGGACCACGCAAAGTCAAAATAGCGCCCAAAGTACAATTCACCAATCCGGATTGCCATCTGCTCCAATTCGCGGTAGATGGCGGGATAGGTCGCCCACGCAGCCGCCGAGCGTTGAAACAGGAGCGGGGTGTTTGCTCGTGTCACTGTCGCGATGTCGTCAAGAAATTGAGCACTGTGCTCACTCTGCAGTGCATAGGCCACCTTATCAATGTCACACAGATGCAACGTCTGTTCCGTGGCGCTCTGTGCCACTGCCTGTTGATAGGCGGTCAAATAGTGCTCACCGGCTTGTGTGCCCGGCGGATTCGCATTGAGCTGAAAGAACGAACCGGTACGTAGAGCCCGCAATCGATCCTGTTGATAACGCTCCGTTGGCGGTGAAATGCTCAGAAACGCGCGGTCAAAACGCTCTTTGAGCACAGGGGCAATCTGTTGGAGATGACGCAGCAGATGCCCTTCGGGATCGTGAAACGGCAAGACGAGGTTGGGGCGCATGAGCTTAGATACCTTGTAAGTGGGTAATATCCCCCAGTGTTAACACCTGCCACTCTTCCTCGTCCCAAGCAACTGTGCTAATGCTGCCGTTGGCCAGCCGAAATGCATGTTTACCACCGATAGGCACACCTAACATGGCACGCAAAACGGCAGCCAGTGTACCGCCATGGGAAAAGATGGCAATTCGCTCTCCGGCATGGCGCTGCGCCAATTCATGCATAATCGCCATCCCACGCTCCACGAGTTGGCGGATGGTCTCGGCCTCCGGAATGACGAAATCCGGCTCATAACGCTGGGCGCGGTACTGTTGATAGATCCCGTTATGTTGGCGCTCCATGTCGCCGTAGGTCAACCCCTCAAAGATGCCATAGTGGCGTTCTCGAAGACGAGGCTCCAGAGCAATTGCATGGCCCAGGAGATCGGCCAGTGGCTGGGCCGTGTCGACGACCCGTTTGAGATCGCTGGAGTAGATGCCGTCAAATGTTTCATGACGCAGCCGCTGGCCGACAGCTTTGGCCTGTGCGACGCCCCGTGCCGTCAACGGGCTATCCTGTTGCCCTTGCATTCGCGCTTCTGCATTCCAAATTGTTTCGCCGTGCCGAACGAGAATGAACTCAGTGGTCAAAACAACAGTCCTTTCTATTGCGTTTGTGTATACACTCTTGCATTGGGCTTATGCATTGGCCAAGAAGTAACCTCTCACCAATTATCGCATCTCTTGCCATTCGTCTTTTGCACCGGGCTGCTGTGTGTAGCGTGTGGAGTACAGTGCGCATTATTTTACCACGAATGTCGATGGATCTCACAGACAATTTGCTTATGCCATGCTACGAATGTAAACTATAATCAGCGTGCAATTATCTAGACAGCGATATGTGAGCCATGATGAGGATGGGAGCGATTTGTGAAGATCTTAGGGATTGATATTGGGGGGAGTGGTATCAAAGGCGCGATTGTGGATGTAACGAAGGGTGAGTTTGCTACCGATCGGCACCGGATTGAGACGCCGGTACCCTCTACACCGGAGGCAGTCGCCACGGTAATTGCGGAACTTGTGGCGTATTTTGACTATGAAGGTCCCATCGGGTGTACATTCCCCGCGGTCGTACAACATGGCGTCATCCACACCGCAGCCAATGTCGATAAGAGTTGGATTGGGGTGAATGGGGAAGAGTTGTTTCAACGGGTGACTGGTTATCCTGTGCACATCCTCAACGATGCCGATGCCGCCGGTGTGGCTGAAATGCGGTTTGGCGCCGGGCGCGATCGCAATGGGGTCATCATTATGCTAACCTTTGGCACCGGCATTGGCAGTGCTATCTTTACCGATGGGGTGCTGGTGCCCAATACAGAATTCGGCCACATGAAGATTCGTGGCAAGGATGCCGAGCACCGTGCTGCTGCCCGCATTCGCGATGAAGAAGGTCTGAGTTGGAAACGGTGGGCAAAACGTGTGAACGAATTCTTGCAAACAATGGAATTTCTCTTTTCGCCCGATCTTTTCGTGATCGGCGGTGGGGTGAGCAAGAAGTTTGACAAATATGCTTCACAATTGACTGTCGAAGCCGAAATTGTGCCGGCACAGCTGCTCAATGATGCCGGTATTATTGGCGCTGCCATGGCCGCTCATGAAATATATCCACCAGCCCGAAAACGGTCCAAAGCAGTTGCTTCAAAACAGACCGAATCAACTTCTGATCCAGTCGCTAGCGGTGCACCCAAAGCTTCCTCGCGCAAACGTGCAAAGGATGCCCAACAGATCGTCGCTTGACCCTCCGCCATACCTCATCCTCATCCCCATCCGCATTTCCAGTCGTGGGAAAAACCAACTTCGTCAGTACCGGTGAAAGTGTACGCCAGAGACAGATCCTCCATGTCTCTGGCATGTTGGCTTGTATCCTCAGCGGGCCCTAAACGGTTTCTCTTGAAGACAATTTTTTTACTTTAGTTTCGACGAATTTGTACATTAAAAACGAAATAGCGTTAAACTTCTGTCATGGAGACAGAAACAGAGATAAAAACGTACCGAGTCGATGACATACCGCTGTTGATAGGCCACCAGC
>Ga0116151_10005771_pt1 | contig 10599 bp, 9 predicted proteins | sample AD_UKC117_MetaG_FD_89893 | JGI IMG/M metagenome (GOLD analysis project Ga0116151, IMG submission 89893) | Active sludge microbial communities of municipal wastewater-treating anaerobic digesters from Hong Kong - AD_UKC117_MetaG | ecosystem: Engineered > Bioreactor > Anaerobic > Digestate... | reverse complement strand
TTTAACCCGTTGCATAAACGTCAAACAAAATCCGAGTGCCGGAGGTACGGAACATTTTGAAATCACAAAGCCGTAGGCTTGGTCCATTCTGTAGCGGCGGGTTTTAACCCGTTGAGCACATGACCATCAAATAGTGAGTGCTGTAAGCACGGCACATATATATAAAATTATTACATGATTTATACCCGTATGTGATCTATGGCAAGGCACCATGAGAGGTCAATCCGGCATCCACAGCGATCGGTCTTAGATATTGATCGCCGTCCACCAGACAAAAATACCGCGTCAGGTTGCTGACCACACAAGAATGGTTCGGTAGGATCCGTACCAGATCCCCAACTTTGAGTTCCAGGCCTTTGCGTTTACCTATAAATCCATGCTCTTCGGAAAGCTTGACCACCTTGAACTCAAACGCCTTTTTGGGATAATGATCCAGAGGATAGGCCAATCCATAATCATCCTGGTCTCCCCGTTTGTCACTGGACAAGACCTTTTTGCCAGCGTCGATGATGTAATAATGCTCGTTTTCACTGATGACTGAAGCCAGGATGGTCTGTGCCACAGCCCGCTTTTTGATCAATTTCATGGCAACCGGTGTCCGATCCATAAAAACGTAATTCCCCGGTCTGATTTCTGTCACCCCTTCCAAACCTTCACCCATCAGGGTGCCCGGTGTAGATCCGACAGAGATTTCATCAACTGCTATTCCGGCTGCCTCGAGTCTGTGTTTAAGTTTTAATAATTGGTTGACTTCTTTCCGGTTTACTTTAGTCAGTTTCTTCCAACTGGCTACATCATAGGTTAATCCGTTGTGGGTGAGCAGTCCTTTAAACCCCAGGTATTTATAGCGTCCTATTTGCTGCGCCAGTTCGAGGATGCGTTCATCATTGGGTTCCAGACCACATCGATTGTAGCCAATGTTGATGATGATGTATAGACCTACCTGGAACCGAACCCGGGTAGCTACTTTGTAGGCAATTGCAAGTCCTTCGGCATTGTCGATGCATAGATTGATTTCGGCATTCAGTTCCTGGGCCCGTTTCAGAAACGGAGTCAGCTTGCGCTCATCAATAACAGGATAGGCCAGGGTGATTGATTTAACGCCTGCCTCCAGAAACGGCAATGCTTCAGCCGGCTTGGATGCGGTAATGCCAACTGCACCCGCCGCTGCCTGCATCTGGAAGATTTCCACACTCTTGTGGGTTTTAATGTGGGGTCGCAATTTGACCTGGTTCTGATCGGCAATCTCCTGAAGGTGTTTGATGTTCCATTCGAGGATAAGTTGATCGACCAGGACCTGTGGGGTCTGGAGTTGGTTCACAGAAAACATGGCACTAGGTTAAAAAGTATAAAAATTAATATTCCTGCTGGATGAAAACAAAGATAAAGCGTCAGTAAGAAACACCCTGGAATTCAATGTTAACAATTCCAGTTTTGGGAAATTTACCTTTTGCAGGTTCCTAAGAGGTCATTGTCCGGACTGCAGGATCAATATCTTCGTCACCGCAGCTGCCGGCTTTCCAAATGTAACCTGTGTCGCATTGCTGAACACCAAATAAACTCCGCTGGCGACCCGGTTACCGGTAAAATCATTACCATCCCAGATGGCTTGCCCGCCATTCGCCTGGGTTTCGTACACTAGCTGTCCGCCTACATCAGTGATCTTTACATCAGCATCCTCGACCAGCCCTTTGATCGCGATGATGCCCTGGTATTCCGGACGTACCGGATTAGGAAATGCATAGACGGTCGGGGCATAATAATTCTCGGCAGCGGAGGCTTCGGTCCGCAATGTAATGATGCCATCGTCGGTGCCGATCCAGGCGATCCCGTCGTCATCGATCGCAATATCGATGATGTTGTTATTGAGTAAGGGACTGTTGCGGTCGTCGTATTTCGCGACCAACTTTAATCCATCCGGGGACAAGACAAAGATGCCATTGCGGGTACCTACCCACTTCCGGTTGGCACCATCCACGGCAACACATCGAATATCCTGCGTGGAGAGCAATTTTCCGTTTACCCCATCGAACGTAACGATTTTGTGCCGCCCAGGGCAGCCATTTCCGTTAAATAAATTGTCACCGCAGTCAAAAGTCACCAGTCCCTGGGTCGTTCCTACCCAGATCTGACCATCGCGGTCGGCTTCAACGCAATTAACCAGGTTATTAGGCAGTTCGCTGTTGGTGGTGTTAATAACTTTATACCGGTCATCACCCGTGTCCAGCGGATCTTCACCGGAATCCATAACCACCAGGCCCGCGACATCGCCATTGATAGCAAACCATTTATAGCCATTGCGGTCGATGGCAACCTGAGTCAGTGTCGTTGCAGTAGGCACATTAAAATTTTGCCATTTACCGTCCGTAGTCATCACTGAAATCGGCTTACTGGCCAGGTAATTCGAAATCCATAAATTTTCATCTTTATCGAAGGCGAGACCGCTGATCCGTTCGCGCCCCGGGTCACCTACTGTCCCACCGATGGTCGAATTGTCCTGGTCGTAAATGGTGATGGTTCCGTCAGGCGGTATTTGGGCCAATCCGGACAGATAGGACCCGGCATAAATCACGCCGTCGGAAGGACGAACCTTTACTGTGAAAACATCCCAGAAATCATGCACCCCCAACGTCTGATTGTTGTAGACATTGAGATAATTCCAAAGTCCATCCTTATACAGGAACAATCCATCCCTCCTGAAACGGTAAGAATAGGTTGCGTCTACTCCGCCTGAAGCCACTAACACTTCATGGTTATAGGTGGTGATTTCCGAAACATTGGACGAATAAGGTGTATTAAAGGTTAATGCATGGCAGGGCTCCGTCAGAGAAGTAGTATACCGGTATTCATCGCCTTCATCAGCAAACCACAGGGCATCGCCGGTCTGAATGGCGTAATTGGGGCGAAAAAAACACTGGGCAGGTACATCCTCCCGCGAACCGTCCGCATTCAGGAAAAAGACTTTGCTGTCGCAATTGGTGATGCAGCGCAGTCCGGCGATCAAACGCGTTCCCTCATCCGACAGGTAGCGGACCCGGTATCCCCGATCGTACAAGATCTGGTCAAACTTGGATCCATTCCACTTCAGGATGCGATCTTCAATGACCACATAAAGCTGACCGTCCAGTACAGCCACCTGGTTGGCATAAAAGTATCCGTCAGCAATCCCTTCTTCCGGTCCCAGTAATTGCCACTCCTGAAAATCTGCCAGATTAACGCCGTTTACAGGAGCGCGATAAAGCCCATTCTCGGTTCCAAGGTAAAAATAGCCCTCAAACTCCCTCAGACTGAATGTCTCAAAGTCAATAAACGTGGTGAACCCAAATTCTTGCCGAATCATATCAAACTCTACCAGGCCGAACGAGCAGGATAAATAGGCTTTATCCCCGTAAAAGACAATGTCATTAATCGATTTACGGCCAAGGATGCGGTCATTGTCCCGGATGTTATTAAAATTCACAATGCCGTCAGCGCTGTAGAGATCCAGATTGCCGTCGCTGTAGGCAATCATTAATGACTCGGATGGTGCGTGATATTTGACCCGTGTCAGACCGGCGTCACTCAATCCCTCAACCCGGGTTATGAATGCCGGCTGCTGGTCTTCCCTTGAGAGTCTCAATAATCCGAATTCGGTCGCAAAATAGATGTTATCCGGGCTGGCCGTAACGTAGGCGCTGCGTTTAAACGGGAGATGCGCTTTCCACTGTCCGATCCGCAAGTCAAAGGATGACTGTGCGGTCAAGCTAATGGCAAACCAGGATGCGATGATCAGGCTATAAACCCTCATGTGTTTTCCGGCTGAAAATTCTATTTCTATTAACGGCTGTTCCACGGTTTTCGATGCACCCTCCTGGGCAAATTGTAGGACGAAATTACAGTTTTCCAGCAGAAACGGTTCAGGCAAACCCAAACCGACCCCTCTTGGGAAAGATCTTGTCCGTTCAATCGGTTACCAGCCTTTTTGTATCCGCGATTTAGCGTAGCTGGTAGATTCCAGAACTTGCCAGTGCATAATATCACTTATCTTATGCTGGTATGTTTTCAAAATGGATTGCTCATATTGCCGTAGCCTTTCAGACCTTTCGGTCCAATCCCCTGCACACCCTGCTTTCTACTTTGGGTATTGTCATCGGGGTGGCCGCCCTGGTTGCTATCCTTTCATTGATTGATGGGCTGGAGCAATTTGGCCGGCAACAGCTGGAAAGGACAACGGACCTCCAGGGCATTCAGGTGATGAGTAAAACCGATGACCGAGAAAATGGAGTGGTTATCAAGCGGGACGAATACCCCCTGTTGGATGAGGCATTTCTTGAACTTCTGATCCACCATTTAGGTGACCGGGCAACGGTGACCATGTACCAGGAGAAATCGAATTGGATTAGCTGGCCTCAGGATACTACCCGGCACGCCGCCCTGGTTTATCAGCTAGCCGGAACAATACCTGCTCTCGATACCGGTTTGATTGCAGGAAAGCTGGCGCTTCCGGACGAAAAGCAGGTTGTGGTTAACAATAAACTACTTGCGTATTTTCCTGAAACCAGGCGGGACGACCTCATCGGCAAAAAAATTTTTCTCGGATCAGATACCTGCGTCATTGGAGGTATTGTCCGCTACGCGCGTGCCCGGGGAGGATTGCTTGTATTCCGTAAGCTTCTGCCATCGATGGACCGCCACGATTTTCCTCCCCAAATCTTGATTCACGTAAACACGATCGAAAATGTTGCTGTCATCCAGAAGCAAGTTGAGGCGTTGATCCGTGAACATTATCCGGATAACTCCGGTGATTTTGTGGTACTGAACAACACTTTCCGCGTTGACCAGGCCACCCAGGGGATTTTGTTGTTTAAACTGATCATGGCATTTATTACCGGCATTTCTGTGCTGGTAGGCGGAATCGGCATCATGAATGTTTTGTTGATGTCAATCACCGAGCGCACGCGGGAAATCGGGATTCGCAAGGCTCTGGGTGCCAGAAAACGGGATATCTCCAATCAGTTTCTGGCGGAAGCGGTTGGATTAAGCCTGATCGGCAGTCTACTGGGAATGATCCTGGGCATGTTGATGGTTCAGATCGCGTTACCTCTGATCAAAAAGGTCATTAAAGCGCCCTTCGGAATCGTCTATAACCCTTCCACTTTGTTGATCATATTTATTCTGGCATTACTTATCGGCATCATTTTCGGCACCTATCCTGCCTTACGGGCGGCCAGGCTTACTCCGGTCGATGCGATCCGGCACGAATAAATCGCGAAAAACTGAGACCACTCCTGAATTTCAATAACAACGGGCAACCCACGTCATTCGCGCGAATAGACCGTGTCACCTGTAAGAAGTGTACTTGAGCTTACCCTTTTCGGTTCGTACAAAAGAGGTATTCAATAATGATCCTTCGGCAGTTAACTCATTCTAAACCTGTCTATCGTCCAAAGTCCAATGTCTAATGTCTAAAATCTAATTCATCCTTCCTCCAGCAATTCCTTCATTGCATACATCACCATGGTCCAGTTATCGATGGAATGCTGCTTGCGATCCGGGTCGGTAAATCCCCCTTGCTCAACCTTCAATCTGGTGCCTTCCGGATGCACTTCCAACCGGTAGGAAACCGGCAGGTAATTTTCGGGTTTGTCTTCGGTACCTGACCAGGAGCTCCAGTACACATAATCCAATTGCCGCGGCGGATCGAAAACCTGAATGACTCCTTTATCCTCATAAGCCTGACCGTCCCATTCACCACGGAAATAGATCATGCCTCCCTCCCGCCAGTCTCCTTCCAGGTTGGTTCCAAAAAAGTATGCCCTCACCATTTCCGGGTCGATCAATGCTTGCCAAACCTTTTCCGGAGAAGCCTTGATAACCAATTCTACTTGTATATATTCCATGATATCTGAAGATTGTATGTTTCGCCAAAGGTAATGGAGCTAAGAGCTATGGAGATTACACGAAACGGAGCCATGGTTATACCTGAAGGATTATCTTTATCCAATTATTTTACCAAGCCTATGGTCCATCTTAAAGATACCGACACCGGGAACATCATCGTCATTGGCGACCGGGTTTTAATCAAACCGACCACCCCTGCCGAAAAAACGGAAGGTGGTTTATACCTGCCACAGGGCATGCACAAAACCGAAGAGCTACGTACCGGATATGTGATCAAAGTCGGGCCTGGATACCCCATTCCGGTTCCTCCCGATGACGAACCTTGGAAAGAGCATAACGACGAAGTCAGATATGTCCCGCTTCAGCCCAAACAAGGAGACCTTGCCGTCTATATCCAGAAGAATGTGTTCAATATCCGCTTTAATGGAGAAGACTATGTGATCGCTCCCCATGGAGCCATTCTGATGGTGGTGCGGGAAGAGGATTGAGGTTTCCGGATGTGCTTTTAATTAACTCCGCGCTCATTCAAAAGTAGTAATCAGCATCGACTCACGTATTCCTCCAAAGCTCTTGTTTGGTCCGCTTTGTGGTCACCTAACTACCGGCAATGCGATGGCGGCACGCCGAATTTCTTTTTAAATGCCGCGCTGAAATGTTGGGGGGAAGAATAACCCAGGTCATAGGCCACCTCCGCTATGGAGCGGTGATTGGCAAGGAGCGCTTCCTGCGATCGTTGCAAACGGTAATCCGCCAGATATCCGAAAGCCGTTGTCTGGTATTCCTTCTTAAACCCGCGTTTGAGTTTGTATTCATTTAATCCGACCTCACGCGCCAACTCCGAAAGACTGGGTGGATTCTGAAAGTGGCGCTCCAGATATTGTCTTGCCTGTTAAATCCGTTCACGGTCGTCCCGGGTGAGTGAGATCTCTGGTGCACTTCGTACAAAACGGTCCACGGTCTCCGCCGAGAGTACCAGAATTTCCATTGTTTTCGATAGCAGGAAAAGCTTGCGCAGATGCCCCTGATACCTGCAGTTAATGATGGAGCGAATGGCCTGAATCAATTCAAACGAGATGGGAATGGACCGTTGAGATAAGACCACCGGCTGATCTTGCTGCATACGGGTAATAAATCGCTGTAAGGTGGGATTACCATCCTGCGTCATCTGAATAAACTGTTCCGGTGCAAAAGCAATGTCAAACGATTCTCCCCGTAAATGATGATTGATAAATGTATTGTTGAAACCTCTGGTATAAATCAGATTGTGCTGCCCACGCTGGACCGGATAGGTCTTGTCCTGCTGAAAAATGGTATAATCCCCCTCAAGATTGAAGGACAGGCTGACCAGCTCTTCTTCATTGGATTTCTCAAAATAGCCGGTCTGCCCAAACTCGGTTACGGTATGGCGTAGGCGGATACCATCTACCCAGGCATAATAACCGGTAGCGCGGCCATAATCAAGCGTTTCGTCGTATTGAATCTCCACCAGTGAGCCATCTGGATTTGGCTCTGGGAAAGGATGAATATAATATGGACTCGCGTTGGAAGGGTTGTTCTTCATAACATGTAAATCATCGATTTCATGGTAAAAGCTATCCATTACTGATCAGTGAATTTAAAAATCAGAAGCTAATAATCCATTCATTAATTATTAGGATCGCTAGACTTGATTTTCCGGAATCCATTTTATTATTCGCAAAACAAGTTGAGAATTTGTCCTAATTTCAATCACAGATAATCCATACCTGCACCATAAACCTGACGCAATGAATTCCTTGGTTCTGACATTCTGGATGCTTGCTTTTGCATCTATGGAGGCGCAACCGGTCTCCTATACCCATGATTTCACCTCAAAGCCACAGGTTAAGTGGACTTTTCACACTTCATCCGAATTTTTCAGTTCGCCGGTGGTGATGGGAGACCTGGTCTACATTGGCGGCTTGGACAGTATCTTGCATGCAATTGATTTACAGACAGGCAAAGAGGTCTGGCAATTTAAATCCGGTGGAGCTATCCGGTCTACTGTTTTTGCAGATGATGAATATGTTTACCTCAATGGCGGTGATGGCAACATTTATTGCCTGGTTCGCTATGATGGTGCTTTACAATGGATATTCCAAACCGGAGGTAAAGAACGATACGATTTTGCGGATTATTTCGATTCGGCACCCGTTGTGGTCGACAACCTGCTGTACGTCGGTTCCAGTGATTTTAACCTGTATGCCCTCGATGCCACGAATGGAAGCGAAATCTGGCATTATCCAACAGATGGAATGGTACACACCACACCCGTAATCGCCAACGGGGGTATCTATTTCGGTTCTTTCGACGGATATGTTTATGCCTTAGATGCTCAAAACGGTACGCTCAGGTGGAAATTCAAAACTGTTGGCCACCGGTATTTCCCCAAAGGCGAAGTTCAGGGTTCACCGGTGATCACAGACCAATTAATTGTTATCGGAGCTCGTGACTATAATGTTTATGCCATCGACCGGGAAAATGGTTATTGCCATTGGAATAAATCGTTCCAAAATGGCTGGGGACTAAGCAATACCGTATTTAAGGACACTTTATTCATTGCGGGAGCAGATGAACGTAAAATAATTTGCGTTAATGAAAAATCCGGATCCGAATTTTGGAACAAACCCATGGAGTTCCTGATCTTCGGCAACCTCGTATTTTCTCAGAAAATGTTTTACGTAGGCACAACCAATGGCAAGTTGCATGGTTTTGACCGGATTTCCGGCGAGCGCGTATGGCAGTTTGAGACCGAAGAGTATCTTGAAAAAAGATCGGCATATTTTAAAGATGACGATACTTATCGCGATGATATCTATTCAATCATTAAATCGAATGAAGAATTCCTGGAAGTCGAATGCGAATTAGGTGGTGTATTTTCGACACCGGCCCTGGTAAATGACTTGTTGTTATTCTCGAGTACCAACGGCAAGTTGTATTGCCTTGAAGAAGCGAAATAAATATCTGGTCTCGTTGGGCTCAGATTCAATCCTTTTTCACCGCACGAATACCCATAAATGCAGGAAATTGATTTAATTCTTTAAAATGTTTAAGGTCGTGTTGGGCAAATTCCGGTGTAGGCCTGGGCTCCACAATTTTATCAATGTAAAATCCATGATCGGTGAGCGGATTAATACAGTCTTGTAAGGAACGACGATAACTGTTTACCTCTACCGGCATCCCAAATCCTCTCCAGGTACATCGTACCTGTTCGACTGAAAAATAAGCTTCCGATTGAAAATAATTGTATTCAAAAAAAGGATGTTCAATCGAAAGGACGACTACCCCCCTGGGTCTAAGTACGCGATAAAATTCATTGATCGTAACACTCCAGTCTTCTATGTAATGCATGGCCAGAGCACATAACACAACATCATACGACTGGTCTTTAAGCATATGAAACGGTTGTGAAAAATCGTGTACAAAAAAATTAGCCCTATTCCCGTTTCTTTGCCTGGCCAGCTCAACCATCTTAGGGCTGATATCAAAACCCACGACATTGGCGCCTTTTGCCAGGAGTTCCTCCGCATATTTTCCGGGACCGCAAGCTACGTCCAGAACGTATTTGCCATGTACATCAGGTAATAAAGCCAGCGTATTCGGCCGGTCGTAGTACGCATTGTGGGGCTTGGTATCGATCAGCCGGTCATAGCTCACAGCGAGGGTCTCATAAGCCTCAACAATTTTACTTTTTATCTCATCCATTGGGATATTTTAGTCCGTGTGTCCAATTATTAACGGTCCTTACCGGATCATCGGTTGTAGGGGTATTCATTGATCCAGTGGAAAGAACGTTTTACCAATTCAAATTCTTGCAGGTTTTTGCGGGTCATCCGGATCAGCAGCGTATCCGTTTGCTGAATGCCGTTCAAAATGAAGATCCCGGAATCATCAAGCGTATACTGAAATGCATAGCGCTGTGTCGTATCAGACCGGGATGTCATCTCCAGCTCGTGAGCTACGGTATCCGCATCGGTCGCATAACGGGCGGTGTGCGCGTCCATATACCGGATATTTGCGGATCCTGGCCACTGAATGGCCAATTGATTCCATCGTATGGTATCCGTCATCAACGGAGGTATGGTATCGTTGTTTTTCACAAATAAATCCACCTGGTAGAGACCGTAAAGTGGCGGCTTGGGAGCCTGATCGCCGTATTGCTTCCGCGCTCCCAGAACCTGTATCGTTCCATAGATCAGGGAATAACCCAGAATCAACCCCTTGACGATCCATTTGGCAATCCGGAGCCATCTCCTTTCGATCTCCGGAGCTTGAATGACCGGTAGTGCAACAGCCTGTCCGGTAAATAAAAATTTGACCAGACGCTCCAAATCATGAGCCAGGAGGAATAAGGTCATGGTCACCAACGCCGTGGAGACGATTTTCACCGGCACGTCGTAGAAATAATTGACTGCCATGACATTCGTTGTGGTCATCAGGGTAATAATAGCTCCTGCGGTCATCGTCCTGCGGAACAACAATAAAACGGCGGAAACCTCTGCAATACCCATAAACAGGTTATAACCTCTGGAAAAGCCCAAAAAAGTCCATGCTAATCCCATCGGTGATGAGTCTCCGTAGAGCTGACCCAGCCGGTAAACACCGGGGTAGGAAAATTGCAATTTGATCACCTTGACCAACCCGTAATTAATCAACATTAATCCTACATAAAAACGGATGGCAACAGTCAGCCAATAATAG
>Ga0116151_10005769_pt1 | contig 10603 bp, 15 predicted proteins | sample AD_UKC117_MetaG_FD_89893 | JGI IMG/M metagenome (GOLD analysis project Ga0116151, IMG submission 89893) | Active sludge microbial communities of municipal wastewater-treating anaerobic digesters from Hong Kong - AD_UKC117_MetaG | ecosystem: Engineered > Bioreactor > Anaerobic > Digestate... | reverse complement strand
TCAGCGCCAGGCGCATCAGCACCTCGATGCCCTTGAAAGTGTCTTGCCGGTGCGACCGCTGCGCCATGTTGTTGAAGATGGCGTCCAGGGTCATCAGTTGGTTGGTCAGCATTCGCTCGACCCGCTTCATGTCGCCAGCGACCGCTTCATCCCCGGCCTTCTTCATTTCGGCAACCAGGTCAGACACATCCAAGTCTTCACCAGCGCCTGAATACTGTTTCAGCGTTGCCGCCGACAGCACCCCGCCAGTGACCAGCTTCGCCAGCGTCTGCGATCTGGTGTCCTTGCTTTCCACGACCTTGAAGGCGTTGGGGTCAGACTTGGCTGGACTGGTGGCCTTGGGGGTCTTCTTGGTTGCCATGCCTCACCTCACCAGGTTTCGACCCACTGCTCAATCAGCTCGCCGATGGTGGTTCGCTCTTGCGCCGCTTTGATCTTCAGCTTCAGGTGTAGGTCTTCCCGGATGTTGGCCGTCAACCGAACGTCACCCGGTGGCAACAAGCCCGATTTCTGGCCCTTGGGCGCGTTTTCTGACTTGGACAGACCCGTACCCCTTGCCGTGGCCTTTTTCGCTGCCTGCGCCCCTTCAGCGAAGGCCAGCACCGCATCGCTGTTGATGGGTTTCTTCAGACTGGTGATCTTGCTCATGGCTTGATTATCCTCTTATGTACTTACCTAATTATCTGATGATCTTGCGAACCTCTGCAACCAGCTCCCGAAGCTCGGCCTTGGCGTTAGCGTCCGGCATCTCTGCGACCGTCAGGCCCGACCCCAAGGCTTCCGGGTAGGCCACTCTCAATGCCAGCGCCGTCTTCAGGATGGGTAGCCCTAGCTCCTGGGTTGCCAAGGCTGTCAGCTCTTTCGCCAGCTTCGTGTGTGGCCGGTGGCGTGTCCAGACCATGCGAACGTCAACAGGCCGCACCTTTTTGGCTTGCTCGACCAGCTCCAGCACATCCGATGTGGCCCATATCTCAGCGACCGAAGCGCCGACCGGAACCAGGCACAGGTCAGCCAGCATCAGCGCCGCTCGCGTCATTTCGGCGATCCTGGGGGGGCAGTCCAGGATGATGAAGTCGGCGTCCTGATGCAGCTCGACCTTGCTCAACAGTTCCTTGTGCGTGGTGGCCGTGTCGGTCTTCAGCTTCGACACCAGGTCGTTCGTGGCTGTTGCTTCTTGCCGAACCGTGAACCAGCTCGCGCTCGTGCCCTGGGGCATGTCGCCGTCAATCAGCACCGTCTTGCCTACCTTGGAAAGCTCTCCGGCCAGGTTCGTCGATAGGGTTGACCGGCCTGCGCCGCCCTTCACTTGGATGATTCCGATGACTTTGGGCATTTCTTGAACTTTCAAAAACTGGTGGTAGGTGCAAGCTGGATGTGGGCAATGCCGAAGGCTTGTCCACAGAAAGCGCAGCTCCAACTACAGGGGTTTTAGATACAGGTGAAATACAGGTTCTATATAGAAGCGTGACCGTTAATGCGTGAAGGCGTGACCGTTAATGCGTGGACAACCCAAAAAAGCGTGACCGTTAATGCGTGGACAAGTCGGTCAATCCACAGCTTTTTGGGGACAAGTCGCCAGGTAGGTGCGACCGTTAATGCGTGGCTCATGCGCCGCCCTTCTTGCCGATGTGTGTCACTGATGGCTTGACCAGCAAACCCTCGTCGGTGGCTTCGACCTGCGCCCCGCCGTACACCGTGACGACCTTGCGAAGTTCCTCCAGGAAGGCACGCTTGAAGAATCTCAGCTCGGCGTAGTCGCTGCCGAACTGAAGCGCCAGCGCCGACCAGGGAATGACGCTAGACCGCTTGGTGTAGCTGGCCCGGTAGGTCAGCCAGCAATAGGTGTCCAAGGCCAGGGGTGACTTCTTCAGCGCCTTCAGCGCCCGCATATCGACAGGGACAGGATGCGACACCACTTCGCTGAAAAACGCCTCAGACAGCGTGACCTGGGATTGCCACAGTCCGGCTTGCTCGGGGTCTTTGGCGTCCCACCACAGCACCGCCTTGGATGCAATGGACTGATTCAGGAAGGCGCTTTTCTCGCCGTCTTCGTAGGTGGCCGACACCGTGCAGGAAAACAGGCGCTTGGTTTGGTCTTTCAGGCGGTTGATGCTGCCCCACCGCCCACCCGTCGGAACCATGTCCAGCTCGCGCATGAACCCGCTCAGGCTGTCCCCTAGCTCCAGCTCCCGACTTTGGGTCTTCACCGCCTCCGTGGTCAACCAGGCCAGCAGCAACCGGGGAACCGTGCCATACGGTAGGCCGATCTTTGAAGGTGCCAGCAAGGTCAGGGTGTAGTTCCCATTCCTGCGCTCGAACTCGTTGCCCACGACCTTCTTGTGTGGCAAGGTGGCTTGCACCATCGCCCGCGCCATGAACCCCAATGCGCCAGCGTCTTGTGCCGACTCGGCTTCGATGGCCAAGGCGTCGTTGATGATCTGCTCGACCGATGGCGTGATGATGGTCTTCTTCATGGCTTCAGGCGTGGTGCCTATTTCCGTATCAGTGCAGGTAAGTATCTACGATGCCGACCTGATTTTTCTCTTTTGCTGAACCGGCTGTTTCTCCCCCTCGTGTAGAGGGGGCCGGGGGGTTAGCTGGCGAAGCGTGAACGTGGTTTCGTTTGGCGATTGCGCCTCCCCCTTGAGGGGGCCGGGGGGTGATGTGCCCGTCTATAAATTCCCTCGATTGAAGATTATTGAACTCATTGAACTCATTGAATACATTGAAGGGTACGAAGCTCACCAGTCGCCAGGAAAGACACGCTCGGTTTTCTTGCCGACAGGCGCATCCTTGGCCGTTTCAGCTTGTGCTTTTGGGCTTGTCAGTGGCTCACGACCTGATGCCGACCTGATGCTGTTGACCAGCTCCAGCGCCTCACGGTTGCGTTGATGGATGCCCGCCCATGCGCCCTTCACCCCGGCGTTCTTGGGGTTGGTCACGCGGAACCGTAGCCGGTAGATGCCCGCGATCATGCAGGGGTAGCCGTCAGGAACTAAGGCCGCATAGGTGCCGTCAAAGATGCCGCCCTCCAGCGTGACCGAACTTCTGAAGTCGCCCGCTGTCTTGGCCGTGGCCCACCCGACACCTTCTTCACCGTCCGGCTTGTAACCGTGCTTCGACCGGCAATCCAGCTCATAGAACGGTTCAGCGTCTTCAGGTATGTTGCTGTACTCCGTGCCGTTGGAAAACTTCGCCTTGATGGCGTTGCGGTTCAGCACCATGACGACCTCATACACCAGACCCGAAGAATGAAGCGCCTGTAGCGCCGACCAGTACATCTCCTTCTCTTTGGTGATCCGGTCTTGGATGACAGCAATTGGCCCCGCATTCTTCGCCCGGTGCAGTCTTGCGCCCACTGCGAAGCGCGTGTCGGTGTCCACAGGCTCATAGCGAACCCACGGCCCATGACCAGCGCCCACAGGCCGGACACCGCCCCAAGTCTCCATGTCGTTGACCTCGTACAGCGCCAGCAGCAACCGCGCCGCCACATCGCCCGCGTTCTTCAGCGCCTTCAGCGGTTGCGTGAACCCGCCGACCCCGCTCACCAGGTTGTTGCCGAACCAGACCCGATCTTCAGACGGTTCTTCAAAGTCCGGCAGAACGTGCAGCACCTCGGCCCGCTGATGCGCCCCGTCTGGCAACAGTTCACCAGTGGCTTGAAACCAGCTTTCACGGTCAAACAGGATTGGTCCCAAGTCCGTGACCTGATCGACCCATGCGTGTGACTTCCCACTTTTGCCGTTGGACACCTTCTTCACCGACTTGGCCCGGATGGTCTTCAGCCGCTCCAGCGCCCTATCGACCGGCCCGCCCTTGGTCTTGTTGGCTCCGGTGTAGCGGTTCACTGCGCTGATGCTGGCCGTGGAGTAGCGCCCGCTTTCATCCGTGAACCGTGCCAGCGTCAGGTAGGTGCAGACCTCATAGGCCGTGGCTTGGTTGTCCAGCAAGGCATTCAGCGCCGCCCTGGGGATGCAGAACGATCCCGCTCCGCGTGGTGGCTTGCTGTCCGGTGTCTTGGTGTCTTCCATGTCTTCCCTTTGACCGTCTTGGCCCTTTGGTGTTGATGTGCTTACCTGAACGTCTGCGTGATGGCCGCGTACCGCTTGCCGACCTTGTTGGACTCGTGCTTCACCGCGATCTGGCAATGCTGGCCGACCAGCTCGACCGGGTTGCCTGCCGACCGCCCCATGCCGCGCATCAGCTCGGCCAGCTTGCCGCGTGGTGATGTGCTTGCCGTGGCCGACTCCATCAGCTCGACCCCTTCATGCTGGCCGGTGGTGATCTTGAAGACCAGGCCGACACGGTTGCCGAAGGCGTTGCTGAACTCCTTGACCTCGACCAGCTCGGCCTCATAGACCCCTTCAGGAACCAGAACCGGCTCGGGGGTTTTGTACAAAACGGAACGGTTTTGTATGGACATGCCCATATCTGCTTACCTATGCTTTGGAGTATGCGACCCGAATCAGCTTCGCCGCCAGCTCGGTATCGGTCAGCCACATGCACAGCACCAGCCGCACCGTGAACGGTAAGCCCGCCAGGTAGCCGCGTTGCCGCTCAGGATGGCCGCGCATGGTCAGCAGCGCATCAGCCGCATCGTGAACCGCCTCCATCAGCTCCGGCGTGACCGCCAGCGACTCAAGCCCGACGATCTTCGCCAGGCTCGTGACAGGTTCACAGAACAGGTGTTTCAGGTCTTGCCTGATGGGTTTTCGCTTCATGCGGTTTGCCTTTGAATCAGGTATCGAACCGTTGACGCATACCAGCGACCGCCCCGCTTGCCCTCGATGCCTTGGGCGTTCAGCGACTCGGCAATGTCGGCCAGGGATGCGCCCGCGTTGCGTTGCTTCAGGATTTCGGCGACGACCTTCGCTTCCCGCTTGACCTCGACCAGTCGGCCCTCGATGGCGTCAAACCCGTAGGGCGTGGCCGCGTACACCTCACCCACCGCCTTCTTGTGCGCCAGCGCCAGCTTCGTGCGCTCGCCGATCTGATCCCGCTCGAAGTCGGCCAGCACCGCCAGCATCTTGAAGACCATGCGACCCGCTGCCGTGGTGGTGTCGATCTTCTCGGTCAGGCTCACCAGGTCAGCGCCCTTCTTGTCCAGTTGCTCGCTGATGTGCAGCATGTCGCGTGTGCTTCGTGCCAGGCGACTGATGGAGTAGCAGACCAGTGCCATGCCCTTGCCGGTGGCCTTCAGCGCAGCCTCCAGACCTTCCCGGCCCTTCATGCTGGCCCCGCTCAGTCCAGCGTCTTCAAACACTGCAACCAACTCGGCATCGTTCAGCTCGCACCAGGCGCGAATCTTGGCCCGCTGCGCCTCCAGGCTCACCCCTTCGTCGGCTTGGCCCTGGGTACTGACTCTGATGTAACCGATGGCTTTTTGCACTTTGCGACTCCTGCGCTTGCTGCGTGTTTAGGTATGCGGGTAAGTATATCAATACATAGCAAGGTAATCAATAGACCCGCATCAGGCCAGCGCCATGCTGTTGAAGCGCCGCATCTCGGCCAGCTCGGCATTCAGCGCCTTGGACAGCGCCAGCAGTTGCGCCCGGTGTCCACCCTGCCAGGCGTTGCGCGACACCCGCGCCTTGCCTTCAGGCGTCTTAGGCCCGGTTGATTGCTCCCACGGCCTCCAGCGCCTGATCTGCTCGGCCTGCCTCTGCCTGCGCTCCGGTGTCCAGGGTGTTGCCATGCTGCGCCTCCAATAGGGGTCGTCTCAGAAAACGGAAAATAAAGCACGCTAAGGCGTAACTACCCTGGCGTAACCGATCATCGGCTTGTCTTTCATGGTGCGCCCTTCGTTGCAAATATCGTCGCAAATAATAGACCATTTGCGACTGACTTTTGCAACGCGATGACGCCAGAGAAAAGGGCAGGGCGGGGCGTGTCGCACAAATTAGGATATATGCGACATTTACAATAAAGTTCTTGGCCCTGAGCCACGATGGCGCCACAATGGCGCCCATGAAAGCCGACCGCAAAGATTCGCGTTCTAGTGCACTGGAGCGCATCAACCTGCGCCTCTCTCCCGAGGTGCTGGAAGCCATTGATGCCGAATGCTCGCGCAGGGCCGGCAGCGTATCTCGCAACACTTGGATTACCGAAGCCGTGACGGAACGCTTGGCGCGTCTCGCTTCGTCATCGCGCTCGCAAAGCGCAGGGGGAGCCAATGGCTAATTTCTACGAATTTTTCGCCGGCGGCGGCATGGCCCGCGCCGGTCTTGGCCCCGATTGGCAATGCCTGCTCGCCAATGACTTCGACCCGAAGAAGGCGGCCAGCTATGCCGCGAATTGGGGGGACGATCATCTGCGCGTCGGCGACGTGGCCGCGCTGACCACGGCTGACCTACCGGCCGGCGCTGACCTGGCTTGGGCCTCATTCCCTTGCCAAGACCTTTCCCTGGCCGGCGCCGGCGCTGGCCTCAAGGGCGACCGCTCCGGCACCTTCTGGCCGTTCTGGAAGCTCATCAAAGCCCTGGGCGACGAAGATCGAGCGCCGCGCCTGGTCGTGCTGGAAAACGTGTGCGGCGCCCTTAGCTCGCACGATGGCAAGGACTTTGCCGCGATCAGCTCGGCCCTGTCGAACAACGGCTATCGGTTCGGTGCCGTGGTCATCAACGCTGTTCATTTCCTGCCGCAGTCCCGCCCGCGTCTGTTCATCATCGGCGTGCGCAAGTCCTCGCCGATTCCCCGCGCCCTGATCGCCAGCGGCCCGGAAGGGGAATGGCATCCTTCCGCGCTGGTCGAGGCTTACGGCAAGCTCTCCAAGCGTGCGCAAAGCTCTTGGGAATGGTGGCGCCTTCCGGCGCCGCCGGCCCGCACGTCGATCTTTGCCGACCTGGTGGAAGATGAACCGCACGGCGTCACCTGGCACACGGCCGCCGAAACAAAGAAGCTGCTCGGCATGATGAACCCGCTCAACCTGGCAAAAGTCGAGGCCGCCAAGAAAGCCGGCGGCCGGCAGGTCGGCACGATCTACAAGCGCACCCGCGCCGATGGACCGAACGGCGAGAAAGTGCAACGCGCTGAAATTCGTTTCGATGACGTGGCCGGTTGCCTGCGCACGCCTACCGGCGGTTCAAGCCGGCAAACCATTATGGTGATCGAGGGCAAGCGCGTTCGTTCGCGCCTGCTGTCGCCGCGTGAAGCGGCCCGCCTCATGGGCCTGCCGGACACCTACGCGCTGCCCAAGAACTACAACGATGCTTATCACCTGGCCGGCGATGGCGTGGCCGTGCCGGTCGTGCGCTTCCTGGCCGAACACATCCTAGAACCGCTGTTAGCGGCGGCCCTGGCGGTCGAGAAGAAGGCAGCGTAATGACGGATTTGGTAGCGGCCCTGCGGGATTTCAACAAAGATCGGAAATTCAGCCGCAAAGGCCCGCTGTGCGTTGCGCTGGTCGTCACGCAGCACGCCCGGAAGGGTCTGCCGCTCAACCCGGACGAGCTGCTAACCGAAGCAGGCGGCCAGGTTCTCGGCCTGGGCCGTGGCGCGGTGCAAGCGGTTCTGAACCGCCACGGCATCACCCGCGTTTTAGCCGCTGAAGGCGGGCGCACCAGTCGCGGCAGCATCAGCAACATGCGCGAATATGTGGCCTTCCTCAACGGCCTGGCCGCCGGCGGCGCGGTCGATCTCGATGCCGTGGAAGCGTTCTGGATTGAGCGCGTGCATGAGTTCTTTTCGGCCAAGCCCTTCAAGATTCGCCTGGACGCCTCGCGCAGCCTGCGAACGCTGGTGCGCGACATGATTTCCCAGGCCGAAGAACGGCAACGCAACACGCCGGGGATGCAGTACGCCGGCGCGGTACTGCAACACCTGGTAGGGGCCAAGCTCGATTGCGCCCTTGGCGTCGGCAACTTCGAGCACAACAGCTTTTCAACGTCTGACGCCCAATCGGGCCGCAATGGCGATTTCTTCATTGGCGATGTGGCTATCCACGTCACCACGGCGCCCGGCGAGGCGGTCATTGGCCGTTGCCGCGACAACATCGACAACGGCCACCGGCCGATCATCGTCACGACAGCGCGAGGGCTGACGGTTGCCGAAGGGCTGGCCGAGAATGCCGGCCTGGGCGAACGCATCGACGTTTTCGAGGTTGAACAGTTCGTAGCCCTGAACCTCTACGAGCTGGGCAAGTTCGCGGCCGAAGGCCGGCGCGTGGCCGTGGGCGACGTGGTAACGCGCTATAACGAGATCGTGGAAGAAGTCGAAACCGATCCAAGCCTGAAAATCGAATTTCGCCAATGAGCGAGACGCCGGAGCAGCGCAGCCGCACTATGCGGGCTGTGCGTTCCCGCGACACCGCCCCGGAAATGATCGTGCGGCGCTTTCTCCACGCCGCCGGCCTGCGCTTCCGGCTCCATGATCGGCACCTTCCTGGCGTTCCTGACCTGGTGTTTCCAAGCCGCCGCGTGGCGCTGTTCGTGCATGGGTGCTTCTGGCATCAGCATCCCGGCTGCAAAGCGGCAGCCCGGCCGAAGTCGCGGCCGGACTATTGGAATAGGAAGCTGGATGAGAACATGGCGCGTGACGCCCGCCACTTGGACGAGTTGGCCGCCGCTGGATGGACGGCCCTGGTAATTTGGGAGTGCGAAACACGCGACCCGCAGCGCCTCGATGAACTGGCGGCGAGCATCCGAGAAAAGGGAAGAACATGAGCAACGAAAGCGCCACCATCACCGCCGCCGTTCCTGCGAACGTGAAAGCCGAAGCTGCCGCCGTCGCGGCCGCGCACGGCATGAGCATGGCCGCGTTACTGCGCGAGCTGCTGGCCCGCGTGGCCGCCCGCGATGCTGAAACGCTGGCCTGGCTCGATAAGGCCCGCCAATGACCGACCCGAAGAACCTGGAAGCTTGGCTGCATGAGAAGGTCGGCCCGGCCCATGACGCGCTGAAGGCCGACCCGGCCCGCGCCGTCTCGGCCGACCGGGTGCGCTACACGCTCGATGAGCTGCTGGCCGAGGACTTACAGACGGCCGAAGCCATAGCCGCGTTCTTAGCCGCCGCCGAAGCGTCGGCCGACCCGACCTATATCGAGCACGCGCACCAAGTCGCAGCGCGTGCGCGAACCATGCATGGCCTGGAAGGGTAGGGCTGGCCAGCATCGCCATTTCTGGCGGTGCTGCAGGTGGATCTCATCGCCGGAAATGACAATGCGAGATCCACGCCAAGGGAAAGGGCAGGGCGGCCGTCATCGCTCGATCTGGCGATGCTCGAGAACGCCGGCGCGCATCGTCGGAAACGGCGATGCAGGCCCGAAAACGACAAGGGCGGCCACTGGCCGCCCTTGCTGTTCCTGGTGGAGCCTACGCGGTGAGTGACTGCCGCACCGCGTCCAGGGCCTGGCGGGAGTCGTCCCGCGTGGCCTGGCCCGTCTCGGCCTGGTAGTACAGCACCATGAACATATTGGCGACAGCTTCCGCCATCGGCGAGAGCTGCCGCGCCGCCTCTTGGTCGATCCAGTCCAGGGCCGCGAGCTGTGCGGCCGCATGATGGACTGCCTGGGTTGCGATTGCATTGGTAGGATTCAAAGTTGCCATGATTCACCTCTGTGGTAGGTGGGTTGTGGAAGTGTCGGCCGGCCCCACGCCGGCCGGCGCGCTTTACCGCTGGCCGCTGCTGTAGATGCCGGCGGCCTCGGCCAAGAAACGTTACCGATCACGTCTTTGCCCTGATGCATCTCCTGGGCTTCCGCTTTGCGCCGCGCATCCGTGACCTGGGCGACACCAAGCTGTTCATCCCCAAGGGGGATACCGCCTATGACGCGCTCAAACCGATGATTAGCAGCGACAGGCTGAACATCAAGGCTATTCGTGCCCACTGGGATGAAATTCTGCGGCTGGCGACCTCGATCAAGCAGGGCACGGTGACAGCCTCGCTGATGCTTCGGAAACTCGGCAGCTATCCGCGCCAGAACGGCTTAGCCATCGCCCTGCGCGAGCTGGGGCGCATCGAACGCACGCTGTTCATCCTGGACTGGTTGCAAAGCGTGGAGCTGCGCCGCCGCGTCCACGCTGGACTGAACAAGGGCGAAGCGCGCAACGCGCTGGCCCGCGCCGTATTCTTCAACCGTCTGGGCGAAATCCGCGACCGCAGCTTCGAGCAGCAGCGCTACCGGGCCAGCGGCCTCAACCTGGTGACGGCGGCCGTCGTGTTGTGGAACACGGTCTATCTGGAGCGCGCAGCACATGCGTTGCGTGGCAACGGGCATGCTGTCGATGACGCGCTATTGCAATACCTGTCGCCGCTCGGCTGGGAACACATCAACCTGACCGGCGATTACCTCTGGCGCAGCAGCGCCAAGATCGGCGCGGGCAAGTTCAGGCCGCTACGACCGTTGCAACCGGCTTAGCGTGCTTTATTTTCCGTTTTCTGAGGCGACCCCTTCAGGCTCGAGATGAACGGGGCCCAGCGGGCGACCTCCGTGTCGAGACGCCGGCTGATCGATTCGGGTCCTTCCACCTTCGGTGTCGCGCCGGCGTCGATGAAGCGCTGGCGCACTTCCGGCAAGGCCATCGATTCGGCCAGTGCGGCACCGAGCTGCGCCACGACCGGCGCGGGCGTTCCGTTGGGCGCGAGGAAGCCGAACCAGACCTCCACGT
>Ga0116151_10005768_pt1 | contig 10603 bp, 12 predicted proteins | sample AD_UKC117_MetaG_FD_89893 | JGI IMG/M metagenome (GOLD analysis project Ga0116151, IMG submission 89893) | Active sludge microbial communities of municipal wastewater-treating anaerobic digesters from Hong Kong - AD_UKC117_MetaG | ecosystem: Engineered > Bioreactor > Anaerobic > Digestate... | reverse complement strand
TTTCAAAATGATGAGTGATAAATATGAAGCAATTGTCTTTATTGTCCAAATCTTTTATCATTTTACTGATTGATCTGAATGAATCGATATCTAATCCACTATCTACTTCATCCAAAAAGATATATTGTGGTTTTAGCAATTTTATCTGGAGTATTTCTACCTTCCTCCTCTCTCCTCCACTAAATCATACGTTTAGATCTCTTCGTAAAAATTCTCTATCGAGTCAAACCTTTTGTATCAATGGTAAAATTAGTTCTTTAAATTTTAAGAAAGTTAGATTTTGATCTGTCTGTGCGTTGTATATATTTCTCAAAAATTCAAAAAGTTTTACTCATTCTATCTCTGGGATATGTTGAAATGCCAAAAATATTCCAAGTTTTGCTCTTTTGTCTGGACTTAGATTGCTGAGGTTTATTGTTTTTTGTCAATTTTCAATTTTCAATTCACCATTCTTAATTATATATTTTGGGTGTCCCATGATTGTGAGAGCTAGAGATGATTTTCCGCTACCATTTGGTCATAGGATACAGTAGTTTTTTCATTTTTTAAATTCTATGTCTATATTTTTTAGTATTGTTTTTGATTCTACTTGTATATTCAGATTTTCTATGGTGAACATGTTTTTGTTATATCTAAAATATTTATTTGACTATAAATAAGTATGTTTCTATTTCAATTTGTTTTACTTGATTTTATGTATATTTTTTTTATTTATTAGTTCGTAATAAAAATTAACAAAATTATTAAACTTGTATGATTATGGAAAAAATTTTAACTCTTTTTTTTGTATTATCTTTCGTTTTTTGTTTTCTTATGAGTATTCGTTGCGAATATTGTAAGAAATACAATGAAAAAACTAGATTAATGTGGACAGTTTTATCAACGTTTTTTTTATTAACTTCCATAGTTTATCCATTAACTATGATTGGTTTTGGTAAATTGTTTGCTGTTGTTTCTATTTCAGTTTTTTTCCTTCTTTTGTTTAACGAAAATCTGATAAGAAAAAAATTTTTTACTTAAGAAGTTGTCTTTATTGAGCCTCAAATTTTGAATTTGAGGTTTTTTAATTTTAAAAATATTTATATTTTCAACAATGCTTCTATCAAAAGATCTTTTTGTCTATTTTTGAGTCTGTCCATTTCTTGTTTTTTGTTTTCTACAAATTTTGTCACATTTAATCAATATTCCTCTAGCAATAGCGATGTATGATTTGCTCAGATATAGTGAGGCAATATCACATGATTTGCTCATCTATCGTACAAATCTAATGCTTCTTCTGCTTGATGAGACATGAGTATTAGTATAATATCTTTTAGATATTTTTGGCTGTTTTTGATGTATTCTACTAGTATGAGATTGTCTTCATAATCTTTTACAGTACTAATAATCATTTTGGTATCTGAGAGATTTAGATCTTTAAGAAACTCTAAATCTCAAGCATCTCAATATCTATTTTTTATTTTGTTTTCCTCTAGATGTGATATTATTGAAGGATTTTCGTCTATTACTAGTATATGTTTGCTTTTTTGTCTTAGTGAATCATACAATTTATTACCAAATTTTCAGTAACCAAACAGGATAATTTCTGCTTTTGATTCTTTTCATTTTTTATAATTTTTGTGTCGTTTTCATGGTAATATTCACAAGTATTTTCTGATTTTTGGATATCGTTTTTCTCCATATAGTATATAATAACTGGAAATTGTAATAGTAACAAGACCTGTAAGCGTTACTAGAGAAAGTAATTCTGGATCTCCTATCATTCATTTTGCTATTCACATTGTGATAAGCAAAAATGAGAATTCACTAATTTGTCACAAAGATGCTCAAGCTAGAAAACTATTTTTTCTAGTATGTCACATAATTCCCAATATTATATCTGTGATTATTGGTTTTATAACCAATATAAATCCACTAAGTATTAGTACTTTGACATAAAACATTATGTCTGTAGTAAAGTGTACATGTGATCCTAAAAGTACAAAAAACATCACGATAAAGAAATCTCTTAGTGATTTTATTTTGCTAGTTATTTCAAATCTATAAGCTGATGTAGCTAAAGTAATACCAGCTATTAACGCTCATATTTCCATACCAAATCAAAGTTTGTAGAATAGACTTCAAAGTATAAAACATCGACCTATTGCAAACAAAAACAAAAATTCTTTGGATTTTGCTATGGCATTTGTCACTCTTGGTATTAGATATTTGCTTACTACAAATATTGATGCTCATATACCTATGATTTTTAAAAATAGAGTAAGAGCTATTTCTCGTCATCCACTACCTCATCATATATTTTGCAGTGCTCCTAGTAGCATAAAAAGTATCATTACAATGATATCTTGTATAATCAGTATTCATATGGATAATCTACCGAATGTGCTTTCTGTTTTTCATATATCATCTAATAATTTTAGGATCACAATGGTACTACTAAATGCAGATCATATTCATATATATCATGCGGTGATTGGGTCCATTCATATGAGTAATGAAATACCAAATCAGAGTGCTGCAGTAATTATGACTTGAAAAGATCAGGCAATAATAGATGTCTTTCCTATGTCTTTTATTATTTTTGGATGAAGTTCCATTCATACTATAAATAGCAGCAAAGATATTCAGATACTAGAAAAACTTTCTAAAGCATGATTTCCATGTAGTAGTTGTGGGAAAAATATAGCACTAAGTATTCATGCTACAATATATCATATTATTAGGGGTTGTTTTAATACTCTAGTAATACCTAGAGATACCAATACTACTCCCAATATCATACTAATTCCGTAAAATATCTGTTCTGCCATTGTTAGAGCTTAAAACACAAAGTGTAAAATACAAAACTTTACTACTTATATTATACGGAAAACTTGTTTTTTTGTCAAAAATATCTATGTTTTTTCTTATGTTTATATTATCTATTTTTTCATGTATTCTCAAATAAAAAAGGAACTTTTGGCTTTACAAAATTCAGAAAAGGCGGGCATTTTGCAGTGATTTTTTAAAACAGGAAAATGAGAATATGGAGAAGGAGATGTATTTTTGGGTATTACCATGCCCCAGCAAAGACAAGTAGTAAAAAAATATTTTAAAGAAATTAGTTTTGATGATATTCAAAAATTGCTTGAGAGTAAATATCATGAATTTCGTATGAGTTGACTACTCTGTTTAGTATATAAATATGAATTTGAAAAAGATGAAACAAGAGAGAAAAATATTTTTGATTTTTATGTAAAAAATCTGGAATATGTGAATAATTGGGATTTGGTAGATGTGACTTGTCCAAAAATTATTTGAGATTATTTGTTGGACAAAGAAAAGGATATTTTGTATAATTTTGCAAAAAGTGAAAATATGTGGATACAGAGAGTAGCTATAGTGAGCACTTGGACTTTGATTAAAAATTGACAACTTAAAGATACTATCAAGTTGGCTGAGATTTTGCTTGATCATGAGCATGATTTGATACATAAAGCCGTATGATGGATGCTTAGAGAACTTGGTAAAAAAGATAAATGCTTACTTGAAAAATTTTTAGAAAAAAATGTAAAATTAATGCCTAGAACTATGTTGAGATATTCTATAGAAAGATTTGGTGATCAGGAAAGAAAATTTTGGTTGAATAAATAAACATTTTAGTGTATTTGTCTAAAAACGCTCCCCGCGAGGGGTTTCTTTCCCCGCAGTACTGCGGGGCAAAAGAAACGAAAAAGATTTTTGTTTGCAGATTGCAGTCATCATTGGTTTTGAAATGTTTTTGTATGAATACGAAAGATTATCCCTTCCGTTTCACTAAATGGTCGACTCCTTAAGTTTTGTTTGTTGATTAATTTTCTGCCAACCCTGATACCTGACAGCCTGCCTGTCGGCAGACAGGTGCAATCTCAAACTTTTATTATTTTGTAAAATGAGAGAAAACTCCCCTTGTATTTGATAAAAAAATTGATATTTTTTGGTTATCAGTATGTTTTTATATTTAACATTTTTGAATGAATTTGGAGAAACTTTTTGGTAGTAAAACAAAGGTGGATATACTTAAGTACCTATTGTTTAGGAGACAATGAATATCTATGAGAGCTCTTGAAAGTGAGCTTACTTGGACTTTTCCTGCTATCAAGAAACAAGTAGATTCTCTAAAGTTGGCGAATGTAGTTGATATAAATAAGGAATGAGCTGGTTGGTCTATTACAGTCAAACCAGAATTAAGTGATCTTCTTAAAAATATTTTTTATCATGGTTTAAAGTGAGATTTAGTTCAATTATTTGGTACTTATGAACTAATGATTGAAAAATATTTTTTTGGTAAAAGTTTTGGTATAAATTTGGATATGGATTTAGTAGTAATTTATAAAAATCTGGAAAAGCCACAAATAGATAAAATTAAAGAATCTATAAGTGATATATTTAGGTGATATTTTATTGATACTGTAAATGTGGTATTTATGTCTTTGGATGAATGGAACAAACGTTATAGACTTGCAGATAGGTTTGTGTTGGATATTATGAGGACTAAACAAGAAAATTAACAATGTGAAATGTGGAATGGGGATTGGTTTAGTGGTTAGTTGTAAATTGTAAAATAAATCATGGATAAAACAATAGACAATAGTTTGGTATTGCAATCGATTGCTTCTTATTTGGTGTGAGCCAAAGATTTTTTTTGAAAAAATAAAAATATATTTAATGTAGCATTGATACCAGATATGCATCATGTCTATACATGAGTTATCAAGGCTACTTGATATAGACTGCTCAAAAAATGTGATAGTCTTGTCTTGATATGAGATTCTGCAATGGACGACAAAATTTTTTGGATGAAATCTGAGATAAGTGTATTTATGTGAAAAAAATGGAATTTGGACAAAAATATTGTAGATATATTGGCAAAATCTAAAATCACAAAAGCTGTGGATCACACCTTTGATTGGTTAGACTATGAATTACCATTTTTGCGTGTAATATCAGAATATAAGAATTTAATGTTTATGGAGATCTGAGAAAAAGTAGATAAAGCCTCTACATTAAAATTACTCAAAAATGTATCAAAAAATGCAAATATAATGTTTGTTTCTGATTTCAACAAAAATGAAGATTCCTTTTCGTCTAAGATATTTTTTGATCTTGCCAAGAAGTCTGATAAAAAGCCAAAAAAATCCCCTTATCTAAATATTTGAGATCTAAGTTTGTCCAAAGATGATGAGAATCAATTTTCTTGTATGTTTTTTTAATGTTTTTGATGTCTTTAAAAAACTGAAACGTTTCACTGAGACTTACCCCGCAGTACTGCGGGGTAAGCAAAAAAGCCTCGGGTCATTTCAGCCATTTTTCAAAGATCGTCATTTCCTAATCGGAACTTCCTAGTGAAAAATCTTAAATGACCCATTTTCTTCTTGTATTTTGTTGTGTACTAAATTTTTGGAATTATTGTACTTTCTCTTGCAAAAGGACTTGCAATAGTTAAATATATGTTTGGAAGATTTTTTTTTATAGGATAAAAATAAGAAATCATGATGAAATTTATTTATGACAGTTTAGATACTGTTAAAACACTTAAACATCCTACCAAGAAACAATATATAAATTTGACTATTGCTATATTTGTAATGGTTATATTGTCTTCTTTGTATTTTGTATTTGCTGATTTGGTATTTACAGCTATATACAACATATTCTATTCTATTTTTTCATAATAGACTTTAAATATTAAAACAAAAATATGCCACAAGATGCAAATATTGTTGAGATAAAGAAACAAATCCATGATAATAATTTGAAACGATATGTTTTGAGTGTTGTTTCTGGACAAGAACAAATTGTAATAGAAAATATGAAAGAGAGAATACAAAAGCAATGACTTTCAGAAGATGTAGTAGATTATATGTCTCCTGTAGTCAATGAATACTCTTTGAAGAAATGAGAAAAAGTAATTAAGCAAAAAAAATTGTATCCTTGATATGTATTTATCAAATCAAAGATGAATGATAAGATATGGTATATTATCAGAAATACTCCTGGAGTTAGATTGATTGTATGAGCAGAGACTCGTCCTGTACCATTGACAGAAAAGGAATATCAAGACATAGTAGATCATATAGCAAAATCTCAAGAAAGAGCAGAATTGCAGATTCCTTACAAAGAATGAGATGTTGTAATGCTTAAGACTTGAGACTTTAAATGAATGAAATGAAATATTAAGACTATTGACACTGAAAAATGAACTGTAATTGTAAATATTGAAATGCTTGGTAGATTGACTCCTGTAGTGATAGATGCGGACAAGATAGAATTGATGAATTAGATATAAAATGTGAAATGTGAAATGTGAAATGTAAAAAAAATTTATTTAACACAAAAATAAAATATGTCTCACAAATATATTACAGATTCTCAATATGTCAGACGATCTATGATTGTGTTGTGTTTGGCGTTGATATTGGTTTATGTAATATTGTATTATGCAAAATGAGATGTATGGCAAGATGCTTTGAATACACAATCAAATGTAGTTTATACATGAGATATAGTTGTGACTGAGATAAGTGAAGATAATATACAGTGAACTACTGGAGAAGTACAAGAAGTAGTAAATCAACAAGAAGAAGTGCCTGAAGAGCCAGATGTTTTGACTTGAGATTTGGAATTTACCTCTAATGAAGAGTCATCAGACGAAGAATTGACAAATGAAGATTCTTTACTGTCTGGTACTACTACTTATTATGGTGAACTGGATTTTGTAGAAAGACTTTGAATATCTTATGATTATGCTCTCAAAGATGACAAAAATATATATTATGTAAATATGTGAGAAAATGATTATGACTTTGCAGATATAGCCAGAAAATTAAATGGTAATCTGTATGTCATGAATACAGATCAAGAAATCATTGCAAATTGATTATTTGGAGATAAGATAACTTACATAAACATACCTGAGTACAAAAATATCAAAGTGTTGATATTGTTGGAGATAGATAATCAATCATGGTTGTTAGCTATTGATTATGCTATATATCATCAGGTAAAATCTTATTTAAAAACTTTATTTATTGATTAGAAAAAATGGCTTGAAAAGTACAAAATGTATTAAACTTGGAGATCGTAGCCGGAAAAGCTCAACCAGCACCTCCGTTATGACCAATGTTGTGAGCAAATGGTGTAAACATTTGACAGTTCACAAAAGAATTTAATGAAAAGACTCAAGAATTTATGCAAAAATTTGGAGGTTTTGATGTTAAGATTAAATGTAAATTGACTATCTATGTAGATAGAACTTTTAAGGTGGAAATATGATATCCTGTGACTTCAAACTTGATATTGTGGAAGTTAAAAGAGAAGAAATGATCTGGCGTACCAAATAAAGAAAAATTGCCAGGTAAATTGACAAAGGCAGATATGGAAGAAATCTATGAAATAAAAAAATGAGATATGAATGCTGCTGATTTAGAATGATGAATGAAAATAATAGCTGGAACAGCTAAAAATATGTGAATAGAGACAGAACTATAAGATTTTAAATTGTACATTTTAAAATTGTACATTTAAATAATGTGGGAGGTTTTGTAGACCGTTTACCACTTTTATAAATTAAATTATTTAAAATGCCTAAACATGGTAAAAAGTATGTAAATTCTATCAATATGATAGACAAGACAAAGGATTATACAGTAGTAGAAGCTGTAGAACTTGTAAAGAAAACTTCTAATGTAAAATTTGATGCTAGTGTAGATATAGCAATCAAAACAAATGCAAATCCAAAATTTAATGATCAAATGTTGAGAGGTACTACTATACTACCTCATGGTACTGGAAAAACTAAAAAAGTTGCAGTTTTTGTATCTGAAGATAAGTTGGATGAAGCAAAAAAATCTGGTGCTGATGTATTTGGATCTGCAGATTTAATAGCTGACGTTAAGGCTGGTAAGTTTAATTTTGATATATTACTTACTACTCCAGATAGTATTAGAGATTTGGCTCCTATAGCAAAACTTTTGTGACCAAAAGGTATGATGCCTAGCCCAAAAGCTGGTACAGTTACTACAGATCTTGCTAAATCAGTAGAAGAAGTAAAGAAATGAAAGATTGAGTATAAATTGGATAAAACAGGTAATATACATCTAATGGTTTGAAAAGTGTCTTTTGATGATGACAAACTTGTAGACAATATAGAAAGTGTTTTAAATATCTTAGAAGAAAATAAGCCTGCATGAGTAAAGTGAAAATTGATAAGAAAAGTAGTTTTATCATCTTCTATGTGACCTGGAGTTACTTTGGACTATATTAGTAAATAATAAATTATTAAAATATAAAAAAACTAATCTTTTTAATTAGGATTAGTTTTTTTTGTTTATTCTTATTAATGTATTTGTATTTTATTAGAATTTTCTTTCTAACTTATTTAGTCTTTGGTATCATAGTAATGTAGCTATTAGACCAAATATTACATATCATATAAAGAAACTTGGTATTACATTGCATAAATTTAGATCTACTCACAGTGATACAAGATTTGCATCTAGTATGTTTAGTGATAAGCATGTAAGTATAAATCATACGATAAATCATGCTGTGATGATGAATAGCAATGTAAGTATGAAACCACTATTTGCAGCTTTGTGTGTTGCTCAAAGTAGTTTTTTGATTTCTAATTCTTTGTAAAAATCAAAGAAGAAGTTTCTCAATAGATGTTGTGTAAAGGTGATTACTATAAGTCATATGATAATAAGTATAAAGAATACACTATATTGTATATCTCTTATTATTTTTAATATTTTTAGAGATCTGTTTTCTTGTTGTTGTAATGTTGCTCATTCATCTATATCTTGTATGTTTAATACCATATCTTTGTTTTTTAAGATGACTTCTTTCATAATATTATATTCTTTTTCGTTGTCGAACATAATGTATAGGGTAGAAGGTAGTGGATTGTCTATACCAAATTTGTCAAAATTTTCTGTAATTTCTGGTATTTTATTTTCCAAAAAATTGAAAGCATCATCTTTTGATGAGAAGCTTGTTTCTAGTCATTTTTGGGACAATTCATCTTTTATATCTATTACTCTACTGTATATCTCTTCTTGATTTACATTATCGTTGATATAAAAGTACATACCTACTTTGTCTGTTACTAATGTACTTATATCATTTATCTTGAAACCGATAGCAGTAAATATATTTAGTAGGTAAAACAAAAAAGCAACAATAAGTGATGTTCGTAGTAACCTAGGTAAGTTGCTTTTGATTATCCTTTTTAGATCCCAGGATAGAATTCAGTTTTTTTTCATAATGTTTTGAAATTTATTTAAATATTAATTGAGTTTTGATAAATTCTTCAAATAAATTAATTTTGTTGTCATAGTGATTGATTTCTTTATCTACTGTGATTAGGTCTTTATGATTTTTATAATAATATTTTATCATATTTCTAGCTTTTATATATTTGTGTTCTAATATGTAGATTTCTATCAGATTGAATATGACTTCTGCGTCTTTATTGTTTAGACTAAAGGAATCTTTCAATAAATCAATTCATTTTTCTCTATTTCCATACCAATATTCACATAAACCATAACATCTTACTATTTCATGATTTTTTGCTTCTGTAAGTACCAGTGCTCTTTGTAAGTATTTTTTGGCTTCTAGTCGATTGTTTTTTTCCATCTCTAATATTCATTTGATATATAGACCCAAAGGATCCTCATTGTTTTTTCTGGAATTTAAAAAATCTATAGCTTTACTAGCCTTTCAGATTTCTCATTGTCTATATTGAATATCAGCTACTTGCAACAGAGCATCTTCATTGCTTGGATTTTTACTTAAAAGTGAGTTGATAATTTTCATAGCTTCATCAAATTTTCAATCTTTTTTTAAGTTTTCTATATTATCCAAAACTGATTCAGGAATGTAAGTTGACATGTTTCTACATAGATATAAATCTTAACAATTAGATTTTATACTATATTTGTTTAGAATACAAATTTTTATTGTTATTTTTATTTGTTGTTCTTTACTTTGTTGTGAAAATACTAAAAATTAGTCTGTTTTTTGGCTATTTTCTTTGATTCATAGCTTTATTTGTAGGTCTTCATTGAAGTCCCCTCTTTTTATATTTAATACTATTTCTTTGTCTACTTTGTATGTATATAATTGGTATAGAAAATTATTGTAGCTTGTTGGTATGTCATTTATACCATATATTATATCTCAGATTTGTAATCAAGCATCTTGAGCTGGTGAATTTTCTTCGACTTCTGTGATTAGTAATCAAAGGCTATTCATTTCATATTTTATACCTATGTATGGTCTTATTATTTTACCACTTTCTTTGATACTAGATATGGTTTGATTTACAAATTCTTGATTTATTGGTAAGCTATAAGATGCTCAATATTCTATATTGTCTATAGCGGTATTTATTCATATGACTTCTCCATATATATCCAAAAGTGGACCTCAACTAAATCCTGGTTCTATAGCGGTACTTGTTTGTAGAAATCATACATATGTTCTATTGTCGTCGATTTTAAATTTTTGATTTTTGGAGTTTATTATACCCATTTTTATTATTGTTTCTTGATTTTCTGGATCATATTTTAATACAAAT
>Ga0116151_10005759_pt1 | contig 10613 bp, 5 predicted proteins | sample AD_UKC117_MetaG_FD_89893 | JGI IMG/M metagenome (GOLD analysis project Ga0116151, IMG submission 89893) | Active sludge microbial communities of municipal wastewater-treating anaerobic digesters from Hong Kong - AD_UKC117_MetaG | ecosystem: Engineered > Bioreactor > Anaerobic > Digestate... | reverse complement strand
GCCGGGCCGGAGTTGTTCCCGTTCATTGTGTTCAATATGGTCCGGTTATCGGTGCAATACGGCAATTCGGCCCTGTCGGCCTTTGGTTATATGACCTACGGCTTGATTCTATGCGCGGGGGTGGGCTTTATCGATTACGGCTACAGTCTAGGCGAATTCGCCCTGAAACTGATGGATAAGTTTCAGGCCAAAGATCTCAAAGCCAAACTGATTGTGGCCTTCAATGTGCCGATAAAACATTGGAAGGCCCATATTCGAGAAACCCTGGCCCCCTTCCAGGAAGGCTACCAAAGCGGTCTGGAAACCGGCGACATCGAGTACGCCTGCCACAACGGTATGTACTACGCCAACTATCTATTCGCCGTGGGCGAGCCGCTGGCTGAGGTCGCGCCGCAGCAGGCTCAATATTTGGCGGTGATGAAAAAGTTCAAGCAGGAGTTTCATCTCACCTACACCCAAATCTGGCACCAACTGGCTTTGAACCTGTTGGGGCAGGCGTCTAACCCAATCCAATTGACTGGATCGGCGTTTGACGAGACGGTCCGCCTGCCGGAGCTGATCGCTACCAATAACCAAACGGCCCTGTTCTGCACCTATCTGGCGAAAACAATGCTGGCCTTTCTGTTTGGCGATCCGGCCCAAGCGGTAGCCAACGCTAAATTGGCCGAACCCCACGAACAGGCCGTGCTGGGATCGATCAACGTGGCCGAGCACAAGTATTACCAGTCGCTGGCCCTGCTAGCGCACTACGCCCAGGCTAAAGGCGCCGACCGCCCCCGTTACCTGAGCACCGTGCGGTTAAACCAACGCAAAATGCGGAAATGGGCCAAGCATGCCCCCATGAACTATCAGCACAAACACGATCTGGTCGCGGCGGAATTGGCCCGCGTAACCGGCGATATGGCCAAAGCGTTCGAGTATTACGATAAAGCCATTGCCGGAGCCAGAGCCAATGACTATACCAACGATTTGGCCGTGGCCCACGAGTTAGCCGCCCGGTTCTATCTGAGCCAGGGCAAAACCAAAATCGCCCACAGTTACCTGCTCGATGCCCGGCATGCCTACTTGCGGTGGGGCGCGACGGCCAAAGCCAATGATTTGGATCAAACCTACCCCGATTTGTTGGCTCGCGGGCCGATAGGGGCATCCTCGACGATTGATACGACCCCGGTTTTAAGCGTAACGCCGACCGGATCGGACGGCCAACGGGCCAGCATTTTGGATGTGGGCGCGGTGATCAAAGCGTCGCAAGCCATCTCCGGCGAAATTGTGCTGAGCCGGCTGCTCAGACGCCTGATGGAAATCGTCATCGAAAACGCCGGCGCCCAGCACGGCTTTCTGATTTTGGAGCAAAACGACCAATTGGTCATCGAAGCCGAAAGCGACGCCGAAAGCGCCGAGGTCAAAGTATTACAGGCCAGTCCCGTTACCGCACAAGCCGACCGTTTGGCTGTGTCTATTGTCTATTATGTGGCCCGAACCAAAGAAAGCGTGATGCTCGATGATGCCGCGCGGGCGGAAAATTTTGCCCAAGACAGTTACATCAAAACCGGCCGGCCCAAATCGATCCTGTGTATGCCGCTCACCCACCAGGGCGAACTGAGTGGGATTCTCTATCTAGAGAATAACTTAACGACCAAAGCGTTCACTCCGGAGCGCATCGAGGTCCTCCAATTTCTATCGACCCAAATCGCTATCTCCATTGAGAACGCGGTTTTGTACGATGACCTCAAAAAAGCCGAAGCCGAAATACGGCGCAGCGAAGAATATTTCCGGGCGATGATCGAGCATGCGTCCGATGTGATTACCATGTTAAACCGGGAGGGCAAGGTTATTTATCAAAGCCCGGCTATCGAGCACATCCTGGGGTATAAACCGTCAGATATCATCGGTCACAATATGCTTGAATTCGTTCATCCTGACGACCACCAGGCAATTATCGAATCACTGACCGGCCTGATTGAAACCGAACGCGACCCGGCTCCGATTGAGTTTCGGGCCAGAGATGGCCAGGGCCAGTGGCGTTATGTGGAAGCCATCGGCAACAATCAGCTCAATAATCCGAGCGTCGGTGGGATTGTGGTCAACGCCCGCGATATCACCGAACGTAAGCAGGCCGAACGCGAACGAGCCCAGTTTATGACCCTCCAGCGAGACCTGGCCCTGGCGAAAGATATCCAGCAAAGTCTGCTGCCGTCGTCACGGCCGGATTGGCCGCTCGACATTATCTGTTACAGCACGCCGGCCCGTGAAATGGGCGGCGATTTGTATGCCTACTATCATTTTGCCGCCGAAACAGCCGGTGCGGAAAAATTCGCCGTGGCCGTCGGCGATGTATCGGGTAAGGGCATGCCGGCCGCGCTGTTGATGGCGGTGACGCTGGCCTCATTCCAATCCACGATCAGCCAGCATGTCTCGCCGGGCCAACTGCTGGGCCGGCTCGATCAAACGGTCGAAGGCTATACCGGCGGTACGCGCCAAAACTGCGCCATGATCTACGTTGAAATCAGCGTCAACCCGACCCCCAACCAACGGCCAGCAGCGATCCTGAAAGCCGCCAATGCCGGTTGTATCTCACCGATTATCCGCCGGCAGAACAATTCCGTCGAATGGGTTGAAGCCAGAGGGATGCCGTTGGGGGCGGGTCTGGGCGGTATTTTAGGCTACGGTGAAATCACAGTCTCGTTGGAGACCGGCGATTTGGTCATTTTAACCAGCGACGGCGTGGTGGAAGCGCAAAACGGGTCTAAAGAGATGTTTGGGTTTGATCGATTGGAGGCGGCGGTGGCTCAAGGTCCCCAAACCAACGCTCAAGCGATGCTCACCTATCTCATCGACACTATCAATCAATTTGTAGGGGACATCGAGCCTCATGACGATTTGACGATTGTTGTTGTGCAGATTTAACTGGTAAAATGATAAATAAGCGTTTAAGCTGGTCGCTTACAACCCGTAACTCTTTCAATTAACGAGCAAGTTAATGACCGTTAAAATCCTGGTTGCTGATGATGTAAGAGATTTTCATAATTTGATTCTAGGCGTTTTTCAGCAACAAATTCGAGCCGGTGAATATGAGTTCATTTTTGCCCTGGATGGGCAGGAAGCGTTGGATCGACTACAAACCGATCCAGTCATCGATATTTTTTTGGTCGATATTTTTATGCCAAAAATCGATGGTTTGACCTTATTGCTCAAATTACAGCAGCCGGAATTTGAACATAACCCGGCGCTCACCTCCATTGTTATTTCCGCCTACAACGATCTTAAAAATATTCGAAAGGCTATGAACGCCATGGCCTTTGACTTTTTAACCAAACCCACCAACATCGATGATTTAAGAATTACCATTAAAAAAGCCGCCCGTCAATCCCAGCGGATTAAGGAAAGTATCGCCAGATATAATCTAGCCCAAGAAACACTGCGCCAGGCCAACGAGGAACTGGAACTGCGCATAAAAGAGCGTACCGCCGAACTAGATGCCTTTGCTCAAACAGCGGCCCACGATCTCAAAGCGCCACTAGGCAACGTGGTCGGTTACATCGAGTTTCTGGAGGCTTATTTCGCTAATCTAGCCTCGGAAGAGGTGGTCGATATTCTGCACAAGATCAAAACGTCGGGCCAGAAGGGGATCAAAATTGTCGATGAGCTGCTGCTGCTGGCCGGTATCGGCAAGGCTAGCGTAAAAATAACGCCGGTCGATATGGATACAGTCATTGAGCAAGTTATGTATGAATTGACGCTGACCATCGAACAATATAAAGCCAAGATTTCTGTCCCTAACACCTGGCCAGCCCCGTTGGGATATGCGCCTTGGTTGGAAGTCGTTTGGACCAATTTTATTACTAACGGCCTAAAATATGGCGGTCGTCCACCTATCCTAGAGTTAGGCTATACCTTATCATCCCCTAACTTCATCCGCTTTTGGATTAAAGACAACGGCGGCGGCCTGACCAAAGAAAATCAGCGCGACGTTTTCACCGAATTCACCCGCTTGGACGAGACCGACGTACAAGGCCACGGCCTTGGTCTGGCAACCGTGCGGCGTATTATCGAAAAGCTGGATGGCGACGTGGGGGTTGACAGTGCGCCCGGCCAAGGCAGCACTTTTTACTTTACGCTGCCCAGCGCTTAAACAAAGCATTGCTTGGAAAGCCGGGCAATGCTATACTCTGCCCTCTAAAACAGCACCCGATTTATCAACTCAAATTGTAACTACTCAAGCCAGACCTGACAGGTTTCCGAATTATGTTTGGGAGAATAAATCTTTCCGGTTGGAATACGATTTAGGCAAAGCAAGCGTTTGAAACCTGTCAGGTCTTACAACTGGCTGAGCAGTTACTCCAAATTTAGATACTATCTAAGGAGTTCAGCTATGTCAGCCCAAATTATTGACGGCAAAGCTATTGCCGCGACCATTCGCGGCGAAATCAAAGCCGAAGTTGACGCCATGCAAACCCGCTACAGCCAGGTACCGGGACTGGCGACCGTGTTAGTCGGCGAACGAAAAGACTCGCAAACATATGTCCGAATGAAAAAGAAAGCTTGCGCCGAAGTGGGGATAGCCTCCTTCAGTCACGATCTCCCAGCCGATATCAGCCAGGCCGATCTGCTAAAGGTGGTCCAGGACCTCAACGCTCATCCTGAGGTCAACGGTATTTTGGTTCAACTGCCGCTACCGGATCACATCAATGAGGAGGAAATTCTCAGCGCGATCAGTCTGACCAAGGATGTCGATGGCTTTCACCCGATCAACATCGGCCGCCTGTCGATGAAGCGGCGCGCTCCGCTCTTTGTACCCTGCACCCCCAAAGGCTGCATCGAGCTACTTGACCGCAGCGGGGTCGAGATTGAGGGGCGGCGAGCTGTGGTTTTGGGCCGCAGCAACATTGTGGGCCTGCCGGTGGCCATGCTGCTGCTGCACCGCAACGCCACCTTGACTATCTGCCATTCCCGCACCCAAAACTTGCCGCAAATCGTCCGCGAGGCCGATATTTTGATCGCCGCTGTGGGCCGGCCTGAAATGGTTAAGGGTGATTGGATCAAACCAGGGGCGGTGGTGATCGACGTGGGCATGAACGCCGTCGATGATCCGGCGGCGGCCAAGGGGTATCGATTGGTGGGCGACGTGGCTTTTGATGAGGCCAGGGAAGTGGCGTCGGCCATCACTCCCGTGCCTGGCGGCGTCGGGCCGATGACGATTGCCATGCTGCTGCGGAACACGCTCGATGGGGCTAAACGGACGTTGGAGTAGAAGGGGGTAATTGGTAATTAGTAATTGGTAATTTAGTCCCTCCCCAATTACTAATTACCGGGCAATAGGTCCACTGAATGGAATAAAAGAATGTGGAAAAATAGCCACGAATGACACGAATGTTCACGAATTCATCATTACATTAGTGTTAATTCGTGCAATTCGTGGCTCAAAAATACTTTTCCCGTTAGGTAGTTACAACGTCACTGGTAACTTTGTGCATTTACTTAGCGTAATCCACGGCCCGGGTTTCGCGGATGACCGTGACCTTGATCTGGCCGGGATATTGGAGATTCTCCTCCACCTGGCGGGCGATATCTTTTGACATTTTGATGGCTTCGTAATCGTCCACCTCTTCGGGTCGGACGATGATCCGCACTTCGCGCCCGGCCTGAATGGCAAAGGCTTCCTCAACCCCTTTGAACGAGTGGGCCACCTCTTCCAGGGCTTTGATGCGCTTCACGTAATTCTCCAGACTTTCGCGCCGCGCGCCCGGTCGAGCGCCGGAAATGGCGTCGGCCACCTCTACGATGACCGCTTCCAGACACTCCTGCTCTACCTCGTGGTGATGAGAGGCGATACAGTTGACCACTTTGGCGCTCACACCATACCGTTTAGCGATATCGGCCCCAATGACGGCGTGCGGCCCTTCGACTTCATGGTCAACGGCCTTGCCGATATCGTGCAACAGCGCGCCCTCGCGGGAGACCTCAACATCGGCCCCCACCTCGTTGGCGATAATCACCGCTAACCGAGAGGCTTCAACCGCATGCTCGCGCTGGTTTTGCCCATAACTAGTTCGATACTGGAGACGGCCCAGCAGTTTGATGATCTCCGGATGGAGACGGCGAACTCCGGCATCATAAATAGCCTGTTCGCCGGCCTCTTTGATGGCCTGATCGACTTCCTCACGGGCTTTGATGACCAGCTTTTCGATGCGGGCCGGGTGAATCCGGCCGTCGGTGATCAGACGACTCATCGCCAGCCGCGCCACTTCGCGGCGAACCGGATCGAAGCCGCTCAGGATGATGGCTTCGGGGGTGTCATCAACAATCACGTCCACGCCTGTAGCATTTTCAAATGCCCGAATATTGCGCCCTTGACGGCCGATAATCCGACCTTTCATATCGTCGCTGGGTAACGGCACGGCCGAAACCACCGTTTCCGAAACCTGATCCGAGGCGACGCGCTGCATAGCCATGACGATAATCTCACGGGCTTTACGGTCGGCCTCTTGCTTGATGTCCGCTTCCACCTGACGAGTAATCCGCGCCATGTCTTGTCTGGCGTCGGATTCAACCATTTTCAGCAACTCATCTTTGGCCTCATCGCGAGTCATCGCCGATATGCGTTCCAATTCAGCCAACCGTTGTTCATTGAGTTTGTCGATTTGGTTGGCTTTTCGATCGATCTGGCTTTGCCGTTTATTTAAGACTCGTTCTTTTTTCTCGACCACATCCAGACGTTTATCCAAATTCTCTTGTCGGTTTTGTAACCTTTCTTCGACTTTTTCAATTTCACGACGGCGGCGAGTAATCTCACTTTCGGCTTCATTACGAAGTTTTAGCGCTTCTTCTTTAGCCTGAACCCCGGTCTGTTTGGCCTGGACATTAGCCTTCTCTACAATCTCCGCAGCGCGTTCATCGGCGGATTTCAGCTTCTTTTCAGTCGTGTAACGCTGGTAAAAGTAGCCAACAGCCCCTCCGATAACGAGTGCGATCACAAAACCCAAGATGAAATATAGAATATTTCCCATATAGTTTCCTTTTCCGTTTCATCAATCAAAATGTATGACATCTGGCGCTGCGCCCTTAAAACAAAAAAAGCCGCAACGCAGGGCGTCACAGCTCGCAAATTCAAGGTAAGCTTAGAGAGTTGACCAGCGTTAGCCAGTCAACAATGTTATGTCAACTACTCGGTTAGACCAATAGCCAAAAAACCAAATAATGAAATTATCCGAACCTTAACGGTTAGGAGGTATTTGGTTGAAATTGAGTGAGAACAAGCCATTCTTGGAATAGAACGGTAAATTTTTTACCTAAACAGATAGATCCCACTCCTACATACTCAAACTAATCAGCAGTACCCCGGCGGAGTCGTACCGGTAGAATAAACGCCGGCCTGCTATCATCAAACTATGTTCCAAGCTACTGAATACCCGATTGAACCTGTGGGCTTAACCACAGTTAGTTCTAAGCTTTGCGACCAAGGATAAACTTGGTATTTCCTTAAATTTTTAGATGCTGTGACTTGTAATTGATCAAAAAGTAAATCAACAAGCGTTACTTATAAAAATAAATTATAAGTCCTAATTTATAATATTTTTTAAACCGGCGCTGCCGGCTGGTCAGCATTGGCCTCATGTTGCGGTAGGCCAAATTTTTCTCTTACTTTATTTTCGATTTCAAGGGCCATTTCCGGATTTTCCACGAGGAACTGTTTTGAATTTTCGCGCCCCTGAGCTAAACGCGTATCACCATAAGAATAAAAAGAGCCGCGTTTATCGACTATGTCTTCTTCAACAGCGATATCCAACACATCGCCAATTTTTGAGATACCTTCATTGTACATAATATCAAACTCGGCCACCTTAAACGGCGGGGCAACCTTGTTCTTTTTGACCGTAACGCGAGTTCGGTTGCCTGTTACATCGCCGCCGCTCTTGATGGCCTGAATCCGGCGAATATCTAACCTAACCGAGGCGTAAAAGCGCAAGGCCATCCCGCCAGTGGTGGTTTCCGGATTGCCGAACATTACGCCAATTTTCTGGCGGAGTTGGTTGGTAAAAATCACCACCGTATTAGTGGTTTTGACCGCTCCGGTCAATTTACGTAGGGCTTGGCTCATCAACCGAGCCTGCAAGCCCATGTGCGAGTCGCCCATATCGCCTTCAATTTCAGCCCGAGGCACTAATGCGGCCACCGAGTCGACCACAACCACCGCCATGACCCCTGATCGAACCAGGGCTTCCGTAATTTCTAACGCCTGCTCACCCGTATCCGGCTGAGACACATATAACTCCTCGATGTTAACCCCACATCGTTGGGCGTAAATGGGGTCTAAGGCATGTTCCACATCCACAAACGCGGCGATACCGCCCTCTTTTTGGGCTTCGGCAATAATATGCTGGCACAAGGTGGTCTTTCCGGAGCTTTCCGGGCCGTAAATCTCAATAATTCGCCCTTTTGGCACCCCGCCAATCCCCAAAGCGATATCAAGCGCCAACGATCCGGTGGGAATCGAGGCCACTTGCAGGTGATGGGCGTCGCCCAACTTCATAATCGCGCCGTCACCGAATCGCTTTTTCAAGCTAGCGAGCGTTGTTTCTAACGCTTTTTCCTGACCGTTTTTTGCCATAAATAATGCCTAACTTCCCAAATAGGATGATTGCTACTTTGTTTACGGAGCGCAACACACCCTAAATCAATACAACAATAGCCCATTATAACTATGTCAATGACTCTAGTAGATTAGTTTACCTCATCATAACATTATTTGCAAGCAGAATTAAATCTTTACATCATTTTCACATGTTTTTAATCTAAAGTTTCGAGATCAGGCACGGCAAACGACATTTTCAGCCCTTCGCCGGTAGAATTCCCCGGATGAAACGTTCCATCCGAGCTAAATGAGAGCCTTGCCAGTAGATTTGATGGCAGGCTTGACACCGACGAAACTCATCATACTCAGCCCAAATTCTAGCCGGAAGCTGATCGCGAATCAGAGTTTTATCGACCGGTTCCAGCCGGCCGTTGCGGTTAATGCAGCGCTGAAACGGCCGAATCGCATCAAATAAATCGAAGCGACGGAGTACGTCGAGTAACTGTTGGCGCGGTCGGGTAGTGCGCAGGCAGTAGCCGTGGACGACGAGGCTGCGCTTCAGCAATCCTCGATCACGGGTCAAGAGAATACGCTGTTCCGCGCTGGAAATGCGAGCCAGCACTTCATCATCGAAATTATTGCGGTAGAGCGTATCGAAGCCGAGCATCCGCAAATAGCGCGCCAACTGCCCCAAATGGACATCCAGTACAAAGCGAGGGAATTCGAGGGGAGCGGGCCGGACTCGGTCAAAAGCGTCCGGCGCAAGAACGGTAAAAAAGGGGTAGACGGCAATGCGGTCGCCGTCCTGAACCAGGTAGGAGAAATCAACCGGCCGGCCATTGGCCAGGATCAGATCGATTTCAGGGTGAGGGACGCCAAGGGCCTCGATCATATCTTTGACCGAGGCGTTAAGGTCAAATTTATGGGCAAATGGTTTTTGCCGTCTGTGGGCCGGCAGGAAATCGTTCAGATCGGCGTAAAAACGAAATGTAGCGGATCGACTCAAAACTACTCCATCGTAGGGTATAAAAACTAACTTTTCCGCACCCACACCCGATTGCTGTGAAATGTACTCTGTCCGGCCATGTCGCCCAAAGCATCGGGCGTAGTCCAATTGACGTTACGCCCGCCGTCGCCGTTTTGAAAGGGGTCAAATTTGGCCCAGCGTCCTTTGGGCGAAGCCAACACGCCGGGGCGAATCGCATCGGTGACAACGGCTTTAAGCTTACACCAGCCGCGTTCGTTTTCGACAATCACCACATCACCATCGACGATGCCTCGATCAGCAGCGTCGGTTGGGTGAATTTCGACAAAGGGTGGGCCTTCGCGCCGGATCAGGCTGTCTTGATTAGCCATGCTGCTGGTGACAAAGTGGTGAGCGGCGGCGGTGATTAAATTCAACGGCGGCATATCAGGCTGAGGGAGATCGTCAGAGGGGGCGGCGTCATCGCTGGGATCGGACCAGCCGGGCAGTGGGTCCAAGCCCTGCTTGGCCATACTGGCTGAGTAAAGCTCGACTTTGCCGCTCGGGGTGCGGAAACGCAAATCGGCGAAGGGGACGTGGTTGTCCATCGTAAGCGGCAGCGTAGGCTGACTCTTCAATTTTTCCAGTGTAATCCCTTGCAAAGCCGGATGATGGGCGGTGGTTGCGGTCAAAACCTCGTCGATAACTTCATCAGCGCTATGATGCAGCCACGGCTCGGTGAAGCTCATCGTTTTGGCTAACAAACTCATAACGTCCCAGTTGCTTTTGCTCTCGCCCAACGGCGGAATAGCTTGGTGATTGTAAGTCAGCCAGGTGTGGCCGTAGGATTTGTGCAGATCGACCTGCTCAAGCTGCGAGGTGGCTGGCAAAACGAGATCGGCATAATCGGCGGTGTCGGTCATGAACAGCTCGTGAACGACGGTGAATAAATCGTCCCGTTTCAACCCCTCGACAATTTTGCCGGCATTGGGCGAAATCGCGGCCGGATTAGCCCCAAATACAAATAGCGACATAATGGGCGGATCGGTTACTTCACCCAGTAAGGCGGCTCCCAGG
>Ga0116151_10005752_pt1 | contig 10625 bp, 8 predicted proteins | sample AD_UKC117_MetaG_FD_89893 | JGI IMG/M metagenome (GOLD analysis project Ga0116151, IMG submission 89893) | Active sludge microbial communities of municipal wastewater-treating anaerobic digesters from Hong Kong - AD_UKC117_MetaG | ecosystem: Engineered > Bioreactor > Anaerobic > Digestate... | reverse complement strand
GTGATGACGCGCCACGACTGGAGCGGCGACGTCTGGACCTGGCTCGCCGACGACCGCGCCCGCTTCTACGCCGATCCGTTTCCCTTCATGCACGAGGGGCGGACATATCTCTTCTGCGAGGAATTTCCTTACGCGACCGGCAAGGGCGTCATCTCCGTCGCGGCGCTCGACGCCCAGGGACGCGCGGAGACGCCGCGCGTCGTACTCGAGGCCGATTGCCACCTCTCCTATCCGCTCGTGTTCCGGCATGACGGCGAGATCTGGATGATGCCGGAATCCTCCGGCGGCAACAGGCTCGACCTCTATCGCGCCGAAAGCTTTCCCGATCGCTGGGTTCGCGACCGAACCCTGATCGCGGGCCTCGATCTCTCCGACGCGACGCCGTTCGAGGCGCATGGCCGCTGGTGGATGACCGCGACGACGGGGGAGGGCGGCTCGAGTTGGGATTGCCTTTCGCTGTTTTCCGCGCCTGGCCTGCTCGGTCCATGGACGCGCTGCGGCGACGGGCCCGTTCTCGTCGATGCGTCCTGCGCGCGCCCGGCCGGGCTCGTTCAGACGATCGGGGGCGCATTGTGGCGGCCGGCGCAGGATTGCGTCGGCGGTTATGGCAAGGGGCTCGCCCTCTGCCGCATCGACCATGTCGGCGAGGACGGCTTCCGTCAGACTGTCGCGAAGCGCCTCGGCCCGCCGCCCGGCGCGCCGCCGGATGGCGTCCACACTTTGAATATCGGCGGCGGTTTCGAATTCATCGACGCCGTCGGCCCAGCGCGCAAGCGCGACGGACGGGACGAGGGCGCGCCATGATCTCGCGCCGCGCGCTTCTGGCAGGCGCTGCCGCGGGCCTCGCGCCGCCGCTCGGCGCGGCGGAAAACACGCTGGCGTCGGCCGCCGCGCGCGCCGGCGTGATCTTCGGCGCCTCCATCGACACGACGGCCTTCGACAATCCCGCTTATTTCGATCTTTATCGCCGCGAAACACAGATGTTCGTGACCGACGTCGCGCTGAAATTCGATTGGCTTCGCCCGGCGCAGGACATCTGGAATTTCGGCCCCGCCGACCGGATCGTCGCCGCCGCGAAAGCCGAGGGCAAGCTGGTGCGCGGCCATACGCTCGTCTGGAACGACAATGCGCCCGCCTGGCTGAAGAAATTGTCGAACCGCGAGATCGAACGCGTCTTCGACGAGCACATCGAGCGCGTCGCGTCACGCTACGCGGGAGCGCTGCACTCCTGGGATGTCGTCAACGAGCCCTTCTGGCCGATGGATCGCAGGATCGGCGGCTGGCGCGACGGGCCCTGGTTTTCCGCGATGGGACTGGCCTATGTTGAGCGCGCCTTCCGTCGCGTGGCGGCCGTCGACCCGAAGGTCAAACTCACGCTCAATGAGGCGCAATGCGACAATGACGGCGACTGGGGCCGCTCGATCCGGCCGCTTCTGGCCGGTCTCGTCGACCGCCTGCAGCATGCCGGCGCGCCGCTGCACGCTATCGGCCTGCAATCGCACCTCCAGCCGAAATTTCCGCGCGATTATGCCGGCTTCGCCCGCTACATCGCCGATTTCGGCGCGAAGGGCCTCGAAATCTATATCAGCGAATTCGACGTCGACGATGCGGCCTTGCCCGACGCCCCGAACGAGCGGGACGCCGCCGTGGCCTCGCTCGCCAGCGATTTCCTGTCGCAGACGCTGCTCGTTCCGGCCGTCAAGCTGGTGGCGACCTGGCAATTGTCCGACCGTTACAGCTGGTATCGCGGCCTGCCGGGCAAGCGCGCGAATGGCGCACGTTTTCCAGCGCGGCCGCTGCCGTTCGACGACCAATTCCGGCCGAAGCAAATGCGCGCGGCGATGCTGGGCGCCTTCGAGAAGCGCGCGGCGCGTCTGCTCAGGCCCAAGCCATGAGCGCCCAAACGCCTGATTTTGCTCAGGTCGAGCTTCGCTGGGGCGCCAGGCGTCGCAAGCAATTCGTAACCATAAACCTTTACGCTTTCCGCGATTGGTTGGCCGCGTGGCCGGCTACCCGGCGCGACGAGCGAAAGCGTAAGATTCGTATGGCCTTGCGGGCTGAAGGTTATGGATCGTTCGACCGGCCGTACGCTACGGCCGGCGGAGATCGCGCGCCTTCGATGGATATCGGCGAAATGTCGCGCGCGGTCTTCTCGCGCCTGCGTCTGCTCGTGCCCTGCCTCGCGCTGACGCTCGGCCTCGCTTTCGCCTATGCCCTGATCGCGCCGAAGTCCTATACGGCGACAATGTCGCTGCTGCTCGACCCGCGCGAGCGCGTGCCGGCCGGCGTCGACGCCGCGCCCATGCCGCAGAACCCCGATCCGGCGCTGGTCGAAAGCCAGATGCGCCTGATGACCTCGCAGATCGTGCTGCTCAAGGTCGTCGACGAACAACGCCTCGCCGACGAGCCGCCGGGCCTGATCGGGTCGCTGTTCGAGGTCGTGCGCTCGATCACGGGCGCCGCGGCGCCGACCGCCGAGGTTCGTCGCCTGGCCGCCGCCGAGAAACTCGCAAAGTCGGTGTCGATGAAGCGCAGCGAGCGCAATTACGTCATCGACGTCGAGGTCAAGGGGCGCACGCGGCAGAAAGCGCTCGCGCTCGCGCAGGCGCTCGCCGACGCCTATCTCGCGGCCAAGGCGCGCCTGACCGACGATGTGTCCGACCGCGAGCGCGCGGCGATCGACCGCAAGCTGAACGATCTTCGTGTGCGTGTCGAAGTCGCCGAGCGCAAGGCGCAGAACTATCGCGACAAGCATGAACTCGTCGTCTCCGAAGGCCGCAGCTCGCCGGAACAGCGCCTGAAAGACGCCAACAGCGCGCTGGTCGTCGCGCACGGCAAGCGCGCCGATCTCGAGGCCCGCTACGCCCAGATCAAGGCCGCGCTGGCCGCCGGTCTCGACGCGCAGACCGTCAACGAAGACCTGCGTTCGCCGGTGATCGAGAAGCTGCGCTCCGACTATGCGGCGCTCGCGCGCGACGAGGCCTATGCGCAATCCGTGCTCGGCCCGCGCCATCCCAGTTACCTGACGATCCAGAAGCAGATGGAATCGACGCGCGCGCAGATCCGCGCCGAGCAGCACAGGATCGCGCAGGCGACTGAACGCGAACTGAAGACCGCGCGCGAGGCCGAACGTACCGCCACGAAGCTCGTCAGCACGCTGGAGATTTCGACCAACAAGGTTGGCGATAAGCGCGTCGAACTGAACGATCTCGACCGCGCCGCATCCGCGTTGCGCGCATCTTATGAAAAGGCCCTGGCCGCTCGCGAAACTGTGCGGCGCGATCCGATTTCCGCGCCGCTCGCCATGCTGATCAGCCCGCCGTCCGCGCCGATGTCGCCGTCGAGCCCGAAGACCCTGGCGGCCTTCCTCATCGCTTTCGTCGCGGGCGTCAATCTGTGGATCGCCGCCGCGCTGGTCGCCGAATATCGCCACCGTCGCGGCGCGAGCGCCGCGCCAACGCGGCCACGGGAAATTATACGTCCGACATCCCTCGGCGCGGCGGCGGCGAGCGCGAAGCTCTGGACGCCGCCATCACGTGGCGACCATGACATCCCCCAATTGCCGCGGCCGCGCGGCGCCCCCGCGCGGGCAGGGCCGGGTTCCGTCGCGCCCGCGATGCGCGCAGCCGGACCGTATCGCGTCGAAATCGACGCGCTGTTCGACAGCCTGCTCGATGCGCTCGCCGCATCGGGCAGAACGCCGTTCGTGCTGGTCGCGGGCGCTGCATCCGGCAGCGGCGCCTCGACCATCGCGCTGTCGCTCGCGCATGCCGCCTGCAATCGCGGTCTGCGCGCGCTCGTGATCGATCGGAACGCGCGGGCGCCCGCGCTCTCGGACTTCGCCGATGATTTCGAGCCGGCCACGCTCCGGCGCAGTGGCGCCCGTGCGCGGATTCTGCGCAGGGACGGCGATGGCGAAATCCTGCTGCAGCCGCTGAATGCGGAAGACGGCGCGGACGAGGGCGTCGCCTGCGACGACGACGCCGTCGACCTCGTTCTGATCGACGCCGGCCAGTTCCGCGCCGCCGCGCGCCTCGCGCAGGACACCCGTTCGATCGACGCCATGGTCGCGGTCGCGCGCAAGGGCGCCGATGTCGCGCGCGTCGAAGACGATCTCGACCGTCTCGGTCTCGGCGATCTCTGCGTCGCGCTCGCGCTCACCGCGGCGCGTGGCAGGAGCCTGCGCTGATGACGCGCGACCGCTCGCCGCTCGATCGCGTCGCGGATGCGCTCACGCTTCTGATGGTGGCGCTGCTGTTCGGCGTCTCCGCCATGACCCTGTCCGCGCTCGGTATCGCCTACGATCAGGCAGGCGGCAGCTTCCTGCAGAAATTCCATCCCGCGACCTATGTGGCGTGCCTCGCGCTGGCGGCGCGCTTTTTCGGCCGCGCAAGGCCGTTCGCCTGGCTTGCCGAGCAGACCGAACGCTTTCCCGGCGCGACATATTTCGTGACGACATGGATCGCCATGATCGTCTTCGCCGTGCTCGTGCAGAAGACACCGATTTCGCCGCTGATCGATTCCTTCCTGTGCAGTCTCGCCTTCCTCATTCTCTACGCGGACTCGGACGAGCGGACACGCGCGACCCTGCGCATCGCGCTGCATGCCTTCCTGTTCGTCAATGCCTGCATCGGCATGATCGAATTCGTCACGCATTGGCGTCTCACGCCCTATGTCACGGGCGGCAAGACGATCCTGCACGACTATCGCTCGACCGCACTGCTCGGCCATCCCCTCGTCAACGCCGGCGTCAGCGCCGCCTATATCCTGATGCTTCTCTATGGCGCGGACCGCGCCGTCGGCTGGCCGCTTCGCCTCGCTCTGGTCGGCGTGCAGCTTGCCGCTTCCGTCACTTTCGGCGGCCGCACGGCCATCGTCCTGTGCATCGTGCTCGGCGCGCCGGCCTTGTTCCGTCCCGCGCTCGATATTCTCTCCGGTCGGCGCTTCGACATGCGTGTCGCCGTCGGCGCGGCGCTGGCCGCGCCTGTCCTCATCGGTGCGATCGTCCTGCTGGCCGAGCGGGGAACGTTCGATGGCTTGATCGAACGATTCTCGGACGACAAGGGATCGGCCGACGCGCGCCTGCTGATCTTCCAGCTCTTCGATTATTTCAGTTTCGACGAATTGTTGTTCGGTCCGGACCAGCAGCGTCTCGCAACGATCCAGAACACGCTCGGCATCGAATACGGCATCGAGAGTTCGTGGTTCGGCCTGCTGTTCGGGTACGGCGCCTTCATGACGGTGTTCTTCTTGGTCGCCTTCGTCGCGCTGCTCTGGGAGTTCTGGCGGCGCGCGCGGCCCGGCGCCTGGGCGCTGTTCGTCTACATTCTCGTGCAATTGAGTTCGGCCGCGGGCATTTCCGTGAAATCGCTCGTCTTCGACCAGTTCATCGTGCTGCTTCTGATCTTCTATTGCGAAATGCCGCGCGCGGAGCCTTCGCGCGCGCCGACGCGGCGCGCCCGGCGTTTCGCGGCGGAGCGCGGCTGATGTCGCGCTCGCTGTTCAGAAACACGATTCTCTATCTGCCAGCGCAGGTGCTCGGGCCTTTCGTGCAATTCGCGGTCATGATCGCGTGGACGCATCTGCTCGCGCCCGCCGCCTTCGGCGTCGTCACCTTCGTCATCGCCGCGCAGGAACTGACCGCGCTGATCGGTCTTGTCTGGTGGTCTCTCTATGTCCTGCGCTTTCGCCAGCGATACGAGGGCGAAGGCGACGAACGATTTCGCGCCATGGACGGAAGCATGGCGCTCTACGGATCGGCGACGCAGATCGTCTTCGCGCCACTCTGCCTGCTCGCCGTCGGCGCCGTAGCCGATCTCGCGACCAGTCTTTCCGCCGCAGCCTATCTCGTCACGCGGCTTCTGGTCGTTCACTACAGCGAATGGGCGCGTTCGCAGCATCGCATCAGCGCCTATACCGCCGCGCAATTTTCCGGCCCCATCCTCGGCTCCGGCCTGTCCGTGCTCGCGCTGATCGTGGTCGGCGCGACGCCGGCGGTCGTCTTCTGCTCCATGGCGCTCGGTCAGGCGGCGGGCGCCGCAGCCGTCATGGGCGCGCTCGGCGTACGCCCGCGGATCGGCGTTTTCGATCGCGCGATCTTCCGCGAAGCGCGGCGCTATGGCGCGCCGCTCATCTTGTCAGGCCTTTTCGCATGGGCGGCGATCAACGGCATTCGCGTGCTCGTCGAAGCTGGCGCCGGCGCGGTCGGCCTCGGTCTGCTTTCGGCGGGCTGGGGGCTCGGCCAGCGCATCGCCAATTTTATCGCCATGCTCTGCACCGCGGCGGCCTTTCCGCTGGCCGTCGACAGGATCGAGGCGGGCGATCGCAAGGGCGCGCTGGAGCAGGTCTCGCTCAACGGCACGCTGATGCTGGCGCTGCTCACGCCGGCCACTGTCGGCGTCTCGGTTCTCGCCGCGCCGCTGGTCGATCTCCTGATCGCCGCCGATTATCGCGCCGTGACGACGGTCGTCTTTCCCGTCGCCGCCGCCGCTGGCGCGATCCGCACCTACAAGACGCACACGACCGATCAGGCCGGCATGTTGCTCGAGCGCACGGCGGCGCTCACCGTCTCCAATTTCGCCGACGCCGTTCTCACCCTGCTCGGCGCGGCGATCGGCCTCGCCTACGGCGGTATCGAGGGCGCGGCGATCGGTTGCCTCGGCGGAACCGCGCTGGCCGCGTTCGGAGCGGTCGTCTATTCGAAGCGCTGGCTCGACCTGCCGATCGATTTCGGCGCGACCCTGCGGATCGGCGTCGCGGTCTGTTGCATGTTCGCCGTTCTGGTTCTGACGCCGGCGCCGAGCGGCGCGCTCGCCATCGCCATGAAGATAATGCTCGCCGCCGCCTGCTACGGCGCGGCGATCATCGCGCTCTTCCCGGCGCTGCGGCGTTTCCTGACGGTGCGGTTGGCGGCGCGCTTTAGCTGATCAGTCGCGCGGCGGCGCGGCGACCGCGAGCCCGTGCGCGGGCTGCGCGATCAAGGCGAGAGGCAGGCGGCGCAGCGCGATCAGCAGGAAAACTTCCGCGCAGCGCCAGTAGCGTGGCGCGAGGCGCAGCGGATCGGATGTCATGCGCCACGCCCATTCCATGCCGAGACGCTGCACCCAGCGCGGCGCGCGTTTCACGGCGCCGGAGATGAAGTCGAGAGCGGCGCCGACGCAGACGAAACCGACGCCGGGGCAGCGCTCCTTCAGCGCATGGGACACGAGTTCCTGCTTCGGCGCGCCGAGGCAGACGAAGCAAAGCCGCGCGCCGGAGACGCGGATTCGACGCGCCAGGGCGTCTATCGCCGAGCCATCCTCGGGCTCGATGATGGAAGAATCCGCGCCGGCGATGTTCAGGCGCGGGCTCCTCTCGCGCAAGGCGTCGAGCGCGCGCTCCTGCACATGCGCCTGCGGACCGATGAAGAAGACGGGAATGCCCGTTTCCGCCGCCTTTACACACAGCGGCATGGTCAGGTCGGCGCCGGTCGTACGCTGAAGCCTCACGCCGCGCCGCCGGAAATACCAGACGATCGGCCAGCCGTCGGCGGACACCAGATCGGCTGCCGCGTAGCAACGGCGGAACGGGCCGCTGCCGCGCAGCTTCACGACATGGTCGAGATTGAGCGTGAACAGCGTGAAGGCGCGACCCTCTTCGAGCCGCGCCAGAACGGCCTCCAGCGCCTGCTGTGGCGCGAAGAGATTGACCCGGACGGCGCTCACGACCGCTCGCTATATTTTGCGGCGCGCAGGCGCGCGGCGATCTGGAAATCAGCTATTCGTGACAGGCCGCGCGCGACCGCGAAGGTTCGCGCGAACCGTGGCGTGGCCGGCGACGCGCCGCCGAGTCGGCCGAGTTTCGCAAGCGCGTCGGAGAGCAGGGCGGTCGTCGCTCCGCCCGTCATGCGATCGATCAGCGCGATTTCCGACGACGCCAGCGCAATGGTCGCAACGGCTTGCGGCGCGACGCGCGCGAGCGCGACCAGATAGATCGCCCGGCGCGCCAGCAGCGCGACGATCGCTGCGCGATGAACGAGCGCGAGCGCCCCGGCCGAAGGCAGGGCCGGCGCGCCGCGAAACATGTCGGAATGGGCCCTGGCGGCCTCGATGTTCATTTTTCCGTTTCCCTCTGTCCGTCCGGAATGACGGGGCAGGCGATGCGCCGTCGGCCTGCTCGCGGAATTGACCCGCTCCGGCCGATCGGCGCAATTCAATTCAAAATTAATAGTTATTTTACCAATTGCCCGGCTTCCGGTTGCGTCGCGCCCGGCCGGCGCATGGCAGGCGCGAGCGCAATGCGCGGCCCGCGCCTTGCGGCGACGGCCAGATGCGGGGACATTGCGCGCCCCTGTTACCGAGACCGCTCCACATGAATCCCTCGTCCGCGCCAACAGATCCGCGCCATGCGCCGGACGGCGCCTACGCCAATACCCGGCTCGTCCTCTCGCTGGTCATCGCGACGCTGCTGGCGGCCGGCATGTGGTCGATCGTCGTCATCATGCCGAAGGTCCAGGCCGATTTCGGCGTCGGCCGCGCGGCGGCCTCCATGCCCTATACGCTGTCCATGGTGGGTTTCGCCGTCGGCGCCATGGTTCTCGGCCGCTGGGCGGACCGTGTCGGCATCGTCCTGCCGCTCGCTGTGTCGGCGCTCGTGCTGGCGCTCGGCTTTCTGGTCGGCGGCCTGTCGCCCGGCATCGAGTTATTCGCCGCAGCCCATCTGCTGATCGGTTTCGGGTCGGCGGTCGGCTTCGGCCCGCTCATCGCCGACATTTCCCACTGGTTCGTGAAGCGGCTGGGCCTTGCGGTCGTCATGGTGGCGTCGGGCAATTATGTCGGCGGCGCCATCTGGCCGCTCGTCATCAACCAGACCGTGCCGGCCTTCGGCTGGCGCCACACCTATGTCGGGCTCGGCCTGTTCGTAGCCGCGCTGGTCCTGCCGCTGTCTCTGGCGCTCGGCCGCCGCCCGGCCGAACACACCTATGCGGCCGCCGCCAAGGCCACCGCCGCCGCACAGGCCAATCTCGGCCTGTCGGTGCGCACGCTGATGACGCTGCTGTCGATCGCGGGCGTCGCCTGCTGCGTCGCCATGTCCATGCCGCAGGTCCATATTGTCGCCTATTGCAGCGACCTCGGCTATGGCGTGGCGCGCGGCGCGGAAATGCTGTCGCTGATGCTCTTCCTCGGCATCTTTTCGCGCGTCGCCTCGGGCTACGTGTCGGATCGTATCGGCGGTGCGAAAACGCTGCTGATCGGCTCGGTCATGCAGGGCGTGGCGCTGCTGCTCTATCTCTTCTTCGACGGGCTGACGTCGCTCTATGTCGTCTCGGGGATATTCGGCCTGTTTCAGGGCGGCATCGTGCCCATGTACGCCGTCATCTGCCGCGAACTTCTGCCGCCGCGCGAAGCCGGCGCCCGCATCGGCGTGCTGGTAACGGCGACCATCGTCGGCATGGCCTTCGGCGGCTATTTTTCCGGCCTCATATTCGACTGGACCGGATCCTACGGCATGGCCTTCCTGAACGGCGTGCTGTGGAACGCGGTCAACGTGTCGATCGTCGGCTGGCTAGTGTGGAAGCAGATGCGGCAAGGCAGGCAAGGGCGCGTCGCGGCGGCCGAATGACGCCGGGCTATAGCACCACCACCCGCGCGCCCTTGGACACGCGCCGATAGAGATCGACCACGTCCGAGTTCAGCATGCGGATGCAGCCCGACGACACCGCCTTGCCGATCGTGTCGGGCTCGTTCGTCCCGTGGATGCGGAACAGTGTGTCCTTCGAACCCTTGAACAGGTAGAGGGCGCGGGCGCCGAGCGGGTTTTCGATCCCGCCCTCCATGTGGTCGGGCAGGTCGGGCCGGCGCAGCAGCATGTCCTTGGGCGGCGTCCAGCCCGGCCAGTAGGCCTTGCGGCCGACATGCGCGACGCCCTTCCAGCCGAACCCCTGCCGCCCCACGCCGATGCCATATTCCATCGCCCGTCCGCCGCCGAGCGACAGGTAGAGTTTTCGCGCATGCGTATCGACGGTGATAACGCCGGGCTTCTGGCCGGTCGGATCGGCGACCGCGGCGCGCGTCTGCTCGCTCCAGTCGATGTCGGAATCATAGTCGGCCGCGGTGGAATAGGCGGGATCGGCGTCTGCCGGCAGCGCCGCCGTCGCGCGGCCCCGACGCGGCCCGAGCTGGCGCGGTCGGCCGGGCACATCCAGACGGTCGAGATCGTCGTCGCTGAACGCGCGGCGACCCGGCCGCGCCAGCGGCCGTCTGTAGGCGTAATCGTCATCGTCGAAATCGGCGTCTGGCGCGCGTTGCCGCCCATAGACCGGCGGCCCCGGCCAGACCGGCGTCACGCCCTGCGCGGCGGCGGTTTGCGCGCTCAGGGGCAGGGCGAGGGGCAGACACAAGAACAGCAAGGCAAGGTTACGCGCCATGGCCGGTCTCCAGAATTTCGAACGTTCCGCCACGCTAGAAAGCCAATGTGGCGGGATACTGTCCCCGCCGCGCCGGGTATGCGACGGGCGTTTGGAGTTAGGGTTACGCTGTGGGGCGCGATTTCAAGGCTTTGCATGGTGCTGCGAGAGAGGATTGAACTCTCGACCTCTCCCTTACCAAGGGAGTGCTCTACCACTGAGCTACCGCAGCTTTTGGTCG
>Ga0116151_10005751_pt1 | contig 10625 bp, 9 predicted proteins | sample AD_UKC117_MetaG_FD_89893 | JGI IMG/M metagenome (GOLD analysis project Ga0116151, IMG submission 89893) | Active sludge microbial communities of municipal wastewater-treating anaerobic digesters from Hong Kong - AD_UKC117_MetaG | ecosystem: Engineered > Bioreactor > Anaerobic > Digestate... | reverse complement strand
TGCGTCACTCCAGTTCCACAGCGACCGCAGCCGATCGTTGCGAAATTCAAATGCTTGAACGTGCATCGTGTCATACGTGCCGCGTTCAATTAACAGACTGGGAGTCTTACCGTCGAGATACGCAACGCACATCTGATTGCGCGAAGCACGGTTGTATTCAGGGAAGTGCTCACGCGGGATCCAATCAACGCGGGCTCGTTCCTTGCCCGTCATGCCGTCAAGCACCAACAAATGCTCGGGTCCGGTGAAAACGCGGCCTTCCGCATCTCGCCGATCACCTTGCCCGGCTTTCAGGCAAACCTCTGCTTTGCCGTCGCCATCCAAGTCATGAACGATCATCGGGGAATACCAGATACCGTGTTCAATGGCCCAACCGAGATCATGTCGCCACAGGAAACTGCCATCGGCAAGATAAGCTTCGATCTTGAACGTGGCGGGGCTGGGCTTCCAATACTTCTCGTACGGGTCGACATTTCCGCCGGGCTGTTTGATGACAAAGTCGAAGCTGCCGTCGCCGTCTAAATCGGCCAGCCCACACTTGGAAAACGTATGCTCGCCATCAAGCTTGATTGTCAGGTGGTGTTGAGGATCGTTCGCAACTTCCGCAGCAACCGATTCGGATCGGGCCAGTTCTCGACCGTCCACCACGGCAGCGATCGCATATCGATTCACGCGTCCCGCCACCGGACGTTCATCGACGAAGTCAGTTGTTGTCGTCAACGGCGATTCGTTCAGTTTGATCTGCGAAGTATTCTCCGTGTGGCGATAGACATTGAAGGCGACATCCTTCGGATCTTCGGCTAACAATCGCCAGCCGAGGTAGATGCTTCCTTCGCCCGCAGGCATAGCGAGCAGGCCTCGATTGAGTCGTTCGGTTACGCGAGTCTTCGCGTATCCAACCACTTTGGGCTTGCGATTCGGGTCCGGTAGTGGCGTGAACTCGAGGTAGTCGTAGTAACAGGAACCGGGATTCGTTGCCGATGCATACCGGTCGTCGACCCACAGTTCGAAGCCACGTTCCCCAACTTCGACAAGCCCCAGGTTACCACGCGAGCTTTCGAGTTTCTGCCAAGTGCGTCCGTCGAACGAGACACCGATGGGACGCGCAACGCCACCGAGTTCCGCATAGTACTTACCGGGAGCGAGATCACGGATGACCGTGTGCAGAGGTGGTGCGCCGTCGGTCGGTGAGTTGCGGTCTTTCTCGACTCGTGGCGACTGGAGCACGACGCCTCCTGACCACTTCTTGTCCGCATCCTTGTCGGTTGACCAAAGATTCCACTTGCTGTCAGAAAATCGGTTCGTTTGCCAAGCATCACTCGGTTGTGTCACGTCTTCGGCTTCAAAGCGAACAGGATGTTGCTGCTGGGCGGAAAGATCCGCGAGCGAGAAACTCAGTAACAGCGCGCAGCACACAAATGATTTCATAGCGAACCGCCTGAATTGCGATTGATTGCAGTGTTGTGTCATCGAATCATCACTCTGGCTTATACGGGAGTCACGACATCAGCTAGAAGGCACTCGACGACGTCTTTGGCGGAGTAGCTGTCGGCATCGGATGTGGACAGGAAATTGACGATGCTACGCACGTCGTCACCACTTGTCACCAGAGGCTGTTCGAAAACCTCGTTATCTCGAACTTGCCCCAGTCCTACATTCGTGAGCAAACCGTTACAAACACACTTTCGTCCGTGAGTATCCGCCTCGTCGCCTCCCTTCCGAACGTAGGCATCAATCCCTTCTGCCGGGCAGCGCCATCCGAGCGATCCGTCCGGTTGCTTGTACGCCTGGCGCAGGAATCCGAGATCACACATCCTGGTTCTTTCATTACAGACCGCTTCGTCTGACATCGAACCGGCAAGTTGCAGGACCTTGAACGGAAAGCCAGCGGGTGACGCACGAGGGTCGGTCCGGACGTCCACCGTGCCAGCTCGGACCATGGCGAGCACTTCTCGTTTAATATCTTCTCGGAAGCCCGATTCCTCACAGAACGCAAAAGCGGTTCCTACTTGCACGCCCGCGGCTCCCAGCGCCAGCGCTTCGTTAACTCGTTTGGGAGTCCCGCAGGATCCGGCCAACCAGAATGGCAGCCCAATCGATCGTATCGCGTTCAAATCCGGAACGTCTCGCTCGCCGTAGATTGGCTCGCCGCGTTCGTCGAGTTGCATCGTACCTCTTGGTGGCGCGTTATGGCCGCCGGCGGTCGGTCCCTCGACGACAAACCCGTCCACCTTGCCGCTCGATTTACGTGCGAGCATGGTGGCGAGCGCCGGCGATGCAATAATCGCCAGGAACTTCGGTCGCTTGAGCCAAGGGACTTCGCCGGCGGTAAACTCTTCGGGGCTAAAACGAGTCACGAAATTGTCGTCGCCCTCCGCACCAGACACGTGCAAGGACAACTCGACCGGCTCTCCCCGACTCAACTGATCCAGGATGCCTGGAATCGCCCGCGGAATGCCAGCGCCCATCAAAACATAGTCGACATCGGCCAGCATCGCACCAAACAAAGACGCCAGAGTGGGAGCTTGGATCTTCTCCAGATAGTTGATGCCTACCAGCCCGTCGTGCCCTTCTTTCGCGAGATAGACCTCCACAAAATTCGCGACGACGAGTAGTTCTAGCTGACGCTGCGTCGGAGACACACTCGGCATCGCGCACGAGATGAATGGCTGACCCGGTGCCTTGCCCCCCGGAATGAAATAGCGCTCAAGTATCGGCTCGATCATCGCGGGGAAAGGAAACTCGGCCATTGCCCGTCGCAAGTCGCCGCCCAGATCCCCAAGTTGCAATCGACGACATAGAACCAAATCCAAGGCCGTACCGGAAACAACTCCCATTTGGCCCGTCTTGGCGACCGCCCGTGCCAGCGGCCAAGCAGAAACGGCAGCTCCCATTCCACCTTGTATGATGACAGGGTCGGGCTTCGCGATCATGATCCAGCTCCTTGTATTACGTAGCAATTCACCTTGTGGCTTAACCATCGGCCAGCAGTTGATTCGACGCAACTCTCATCAAGAAGTTTACCAATCTGCCCCGCCGTGAAAGCGACGCATCGGTAACAGTTCTGTCAAAGAAATGTAATCGTCGGGGCCGGTCAACGCAGATTCATCGTTCGATGACCGTCGCTGGAATCGTGCGGAAATAACACACCTTTAAGAATAATTGATGTAGAGAACCGCAATTCGGAGAGCGATAGCGACTGCAGGACGGCGACGGTCGCCGTTGCTGCGCGCGACTGCACCGCTTATGCACACTCGAACGGTGACCTCTCTGAAGTTCAAGTGACCGATCGCGTCGATCAGCGTACGTGTCCGAGGCAGATAAGCCGGGCGAGCGTTGTGGACTATTCTGGCATCCACATGGATACAACAATTCCAGACATCTGCACTCCCCAGACACTGAGTTGACGAATAATATCGTCGATGCTCGCTTCCGGCTATTGGGTCAACGCTCGCCGAATCAACTCGGGTGCGTTCACGTTATTGCGAGCAAATAGCCAAGGAGCCGGCGCGACCTGCTGGATCGAGGACGGGCGTAGAATGTCCATTTGCTACGTCTCTCCGATGCTGGTTTCGCAATTGATATAGCACTTTAGTAATATGACCACGTCTCCATTGGCTGCGAAACGCATCTTCAATGCTCGAGTTGCAGCACTCGCGAGCGTTCCGGTTGATACACGACCTCTTCAACTCGCAAACGTCGTTTGCCACTGGGCACACGCCAACGGATCACGTCGCCGAGGCGGTAGCCGAGAATTGCGGTCCCGATGGGTGCGAGGATCGACAGTTTATTTTCTGCGATGTTGGCTTGGTTGGGGTAGACCAGCGTGTAGGTTTCCACTTCATCGGTGTCCAAGTCGCGCAAGCGGACTGTCGAGTCCATCGTGATCACGTCACTGGGTACCTCTTCGGAGTCGACGATCTTGGCCCGTTGGAGTTCCGTACGCAGATCCGTCAGGTACGACTTGGGCAGGATCGCTTCCGTGAATTCGCTCGCGAGCAGATGCTCCAGGCGTCGTCGATCGCTATTGGTGATAATGATTGTTCGTCGGGACATTGCTCAACTCCTAGATTCGTGAATGAACTTGTCACAACGACAAGCGATGCAAGAGACGCTATGCGAGTAACAACGCAAGTCGTGTGCCGGATTCAATTGCAGTCTCAATGGAAGTGTCGGAACTGCGATAGACACGTTTCAACCCTGCCTCTTTGAAAACGCTACAGGTTAGAAAAAGAGATCAGGTCCACTTGGATCACTGTCGAGTCCGCCGCGCAAGTAGGCCCACGCGCCCAGGAGCCAAAGAAATGTCCCCACGCAGACCACTCCCAATGTTGCACCTGTGAAGCGATCTAATGCTTCGAACTGCGTCGTTGCTGGTTGTTGACTGGCGTCCGCCTCAAGACTCAGGGCGCAGTACGCGACCATTCCTATCGTTGCGACGAGACATCCGCTGATGACAAGTCGCTTTCCTCGACGCATGATTCGCTCGGCCTGAGCATAGATCTCCAATTTCGATAGAGCGGGGTCTGTTTTTGAAGTGAGAGCGATCATGGCTATCTCGGAAGGTGAGTTTCGGTTCGGCATGAGCCGGAAGTATCGACGGAAGTCGAGCGATGGCTGTCAACCGAGGAGGACAGTGTTAATGACTGGCGACGACGGTGATATAGTACTGTCGGAGTTGTCTCGTCAGTTGCACAATTCGAGAACCGCGCGACTGGCGAGCGTTTGCGAACGCCATGTCGCGATACCGCATGATCTGCAGATTCCATGTGCAAGACGAGCATATGGCCATTCACGCGAACGGCAAGCGTTGTGGGTGTGACGTCGGGAAACTCAGAACTAAGCATGTCGATCGCGGCAAGGGCTAATTGGACGGCATGGTAAGTCGACGAGCGAGCTTCAATGACGACGCCTTCGTCAACAGCCTCGATTGATAGGCCCGACAAACGCCCGCTGGTTCGTTGCTCGATTGCAAACTGAAACAAATTGAGGAGTTCATTTTGGGCATTCCATTCCTCGACAGACATAAAGAGCATCCTTGTTCGATAGAGACCTCGGTGGGAGTCAAGAGACACTCGGCTCCCGACTTGGTTGGTGAGCGGGGTATGCAAGTCCGATGCCTGCCGACCAGTTTCTGCAAATAGCATCGTCAGACTTGAGATCCGCTGCTGCGCGCGGCAACACTCCGTGACTTGTTCCGCGGGCGCCAAAGCCTGTGTCGCAATGACTGTGTGACACTTTCGATGGACAGTGTCGCCGCCTGTTGTCAGTTCATCAGATGAGGGCCGATAGATTCGTCGAGAAATTGATAGGCCTCGTGCTTTACGCTCGTGGCGCGAGGTTTGCTTTGAAAGCATCGAATCGTCGATGTCGCTGGTGACGTCGTCACAGAATGCACTCGGGCAAGTACTTACGGAGACTCAAATGAGACTAACGATTGTAGCTTTGATGCTAGTCGCAACGACTAGCTCGGGGGCCCCGCTTCCTGATGAAGATGTTCAGTTCCAAAACGACACCTTTCAACACTATTGGGGCCAGGACTTTGTTTGGAAGTTCGATACGCTGCCGACCAAGGGAGCCGTCCCGTCGGAACGAGTTCCTTATTCCGGATACATCTATCCCGATACGGCTGGTGGGACTCAAGCTGCTCTACGAAAGTACGATGCTGCCTTTCACGGTCGTCGATCACTTGCCGCTGCCTACGAACGATGGGATACAACCGCGTTTCAAGAACCGGTTAGAAGACGTGGTGGCCTGTTTGGATTAGTCCAAGTTACTCGCATGGGCACGCCGCACTGGCATGGACACTGCAACGGCTGGACATCTGCTGCGATCCGTCATGCGGAACCACAGCACAGCGTGACACGAAATGGCGTCACCTTCTCGCCTGCAGAGATCAAGGGACTGCTGGCGGAGATCTATATCTACAACGATCACCTGGATCTTTCAGGCTCCGGCGACTTGATTAGTGCTGGGCTATTTCACGCGGTGTTGACGAACTGGCTGGGCCGCGGCAGTCATCCCTTGGGGATGGAGTCGCACCCGGGCGAAGAGAAATGGAACTATCCCGTTTACTCGTTCGCCAGTTCTTCTGCGATGCATTCCGACCACCAAGTCGAAGTGAAACTGAATCTCGCGTCAGCAAAAGATAGCCAGGGCGAGTTCGATGAGAGCCCACGGATTCAGAAGGTCACCTACTTTCACTACATGTTGGATTTGAACGACGACGGCGAGATCGTTGGCGGTTACTTCCTTCGCGACAGCAGCCGGATCGATATGTTGTGGTTGCCACTGCGACCGAAGCTCTCCGGGGAGGAAGGACATGAGCGCGGCAATCCACACGTCAATGTCAACGAAGTGCTGGCCATATGGCGGGAGTCGGTATCGGAAGAGACTCGTGCTGCATGGCCTGTCGCCGACCCGGCCCCCGAAGACCGGATAACGCTCGACGCTGATCGCTGGCAACCTCTTCAGATTCCAGGCACCACCGCAGCGTCAGCCAACGTGGCGGAAGAAGACGAATCCGTCGAGACAGGCGGTTGATTCTTAGCGATTGGAGCGGTCTTTGCGTATGTGTCGCGTTGTTTCGTCAAACTCCCTGGGAATTCGACGGCCACAGCCGCTACACGTCCGTGCGACTCGCACTAGGCCGAACAAGGCTCTGCGCAGTTCCGGAGGTATCGTTCAGCGTGGACCGTGTCGGAACTGCGTGGACCTGTTCCGCCTACCTATTTCTTGGCCGGCCCTCCGTCTGCAAGCGAACTTCCCAATCCGATGCGCTTCAGGCGGACGGGCCATCAAGAGGCAGGGCGATTCGTTTGTTGAAGTTGCACAAGATGTACGACGGGCCTCCGAGCCCGTCGAATAACGACTTAGATTCATCGACGGGCTCGGAGGCCCGTCGTACAAACCTCTCCGTTTGAAAAACTGAAAGGCCCTACATCAAGAGGCGTCAGGTTTGACTTACGGGCGATAATCGGCGGCCGCGAGACCATGCTTATGCAGCAACTTGTGCATTCCTTGCCGCGACATGCCGGCCTGCCTTGCTGCTTGCGAAACGTTGCCCTGATGTTGCTTCAGTAAGGATGTTAGGTAACTACGCTCGGCGTGATCCAGCGTTTCGCCGCGAGACGCACTGAAAGCGAGTCCGCCAGCTTGCTGCGTGTCGAGAGCCGATGGCTGCAGGGACGGCGGAAGATCACTCACTTCGATCATTTCCGTCCTCGCCAAGGCGATCGCGCGTTCGACCACGTTACGTAGCTCGCGGATGTTGCCTGGCCAACGGTACTGTCGAAAACAGGCAGCGACTTCGTCAGAGAAGCCCTGGACAACGGAATTGGCGGGCCGCAATGTATGGAGGAAATGTTTGGCGAGCAGAATGACATCATCGCCTCGTTGCCTTAACGCGGGCAGTTCGATGTGGATCACACCGAGGCGATAAAACAAGTCGCGGCGGAACCGGCCTGAGTTGACTTCCATTTCCAAATCGCGATTCGTCGCGCAAACGAATCGCGTATCGACTTGCACGGGCGTATTCATACCGACGGGCGTGAACGTTTGCTCTTGAACAACGCGCAGCAACTTGGCTTGGAGCGGTGCTGGCAACTCGCCAATTTCGTCGAAGAATGCTGTGCCGTGATTGCATCGATTGAGAAGACCTTCCTGATCCTTCACCGCTCCGGTGAACGAACCCTTCACGTGCCCGAACAAGACGGATTCGAACAGCGTTTCTGGGACGGCCGTACAGTCGATGATTTGAAAGTTGTGTTTCGCGCGCGTGCTGTTTTGATGGATGGTCCGCGCGACGACTTCTTTGCCTGTGCCGCTTTCGCCAGTGATCAGGATGTTGATATCCGTTTCGGCCACGCGATCAATGATGTCGAACAGTTCGAGCATCCGAGGACTGTCGCCGATGATGTCTGGGAACTTCGCCGCCAGCACACGTCTTTCGTCGTCGCTGCGATCGACAACGGGCGTCCGATCAGTCGGCTGGGCCAACGCGCGGCGGACGCTCGACAAAAGGTCATCGTACTTGACCGGCTTCAGTAGATAATCGGTGATGCCCAGTCGCAGGCTCTCTATCGCCGTGGGAATCGATGGCACGCCGGTGATGACAATCAGCGGGATATGCGGCCACTCGTTTCGCCCTTGATGCAACAACTCGAGCTTCAAGTTGCCCGGCATATTCAGATCAGACAACACTAAGTCAAATGACTCACGCGAAAGCGCTTCGAGCGCTGCGTGAGCGTCCGACACGCACTCGCACTCGTAGCCCGCTTTGCGCAGCAGTTCACCGGTCGTCCTCAAGTAGAGAGGCTCGTCGTCGGCGATTAAGATGCGGGCAGTCTGTTGGTCAGTCATGGGAGTCTTCAACAGCGGGTTCGGTACATGCCGGAAAAATGGCCGTGAATCGGCTGCCGTTTCCAACGCTTGAATCAACTTCGATCGCGCCGCCCATCGCTTCAATCAAACTTCGCGACACCGACAATCCCAAGCCCATGCCGCTCGTCGGTTCACCGCCTTTGGTCGTAAAGAACGGGTCGAAGATGTGCGGCAATACTTCATCCGCAATGCCGGTGCCACGATCGGAAACGGCGACTTGAACGTCGCTTCCGGTATGTTTAATGCGAACGGTCACGGTCTCGCCGGCTGGCGAGGCTTGGATCGCGTTGCGGATCAAGTTGTACAAAATCTGCTTCACCTCGCCTTCCGGCAAATGAACGGGTAACGAATTGCCCACAGAATCCGTTTTTAGCTGGATCTGCTGGTTGCGAGCAACGCCGTCAAGCAAAGTCGCGATTTCCGTGACCGTTCGCTCGAGTTTGAATTCGTGGGCCGCCTGCGGACTACGTCGATAGAGTTGATGCATCTGGTGGACGATCGAACTAATGCGTTCGATCTCTCGGTCGATCAATTCCAGCAACTCGTAGTGCTCATCCTCTGGCGTGAGATCGGCTTTAATCAACTCAAACGCATTGCGGATGCCGGCCAATGGGTTATTCACTTCATGTGCGACCCCTGCCGCGAGCTGTCCCAAGGCGGCCAGTTTTTCCATGTGGCGGCGATGGCGTTCTAACTGCTGGATGCGTGCGGTTCGCTCTTGCACGAGTTGTTCCAGATGCTAGGCGTGAAGTCGAATCTGGTCCCGCAAATGGCGTCGTTCGGTGATGTCGCGAATACTTGTGCGAAAGCCGAGATGTTTGCCCGCGTCGTTGTACATCGGCTGCCAAGAAACTGCCATCCAGCGTTTCTCACCGTTGCGGTGAATCGATTGAAACTCGACGTCGTTCGACGAACCACCACGCTTGGCATCTTCAAGCATCTCGGCAATCCGGTCGTGGTGGTCGGCAGCAGTCATTGGGAGCGGATAGTCAACCATCAACAGACACTCTGCAGGACTGTATCCGGTGACTCGCTCGACTGCCGAATTCACCCAGATCAGACGACCGTCCGGCGCGTGCCAACTCTCCCAGTCATAGGTGTAAGTGGCTACGGCACGAAAGCAACCGTCGCTCAGATCACCTTCGTGAAAGGCGTCGTGGCATGTAATCTCACGGGCATTTGTGCTTTTAGGCGACGACAAGGTCTGCTGTCCAATCATTACATCGCGAAGTTGCCAACTCGTTCCGGCTGAAACAAGATCGCGGCAATTCGCCAAGGTCCGGGGTCGCTTTGACTTTCGCATTCTATCAGGTCGCTCACTTCGCAACCGATAAGGCGCGTGCCCAATGGCTCCAACACCGAGACTCCTTCGTCGATGATATCGACGTCCTCTGGATAAACAACCGTGCAGATGAATTCCGCGCCTGAGTTGGTATTGACCAGCAGAACGGTCGAATTCATCGTCACTACGTCATCCGGGACCGACTCCGACTCGACCGCCTCGGCTTCTTCGAGCAGACATTCCAGTTTATCCAGCGTGTGTCGCAGTGCCACGCTTCGTGCATCGTCCGACGATACCAACTGGCCCAGGCGGCAGCGATCGGTGTATGTGAAAATGTTTTGTGCGTTCATGAGATCGTCTCCTTGCTTGTAGGCGCTGCCATCTCCGACAGTTGCCGAAATGAGCTTGGCGGAAGCAGTGTATGCGAACTCTGTGCCACGTCTCGGTTACTTCGAAGTGGCTTTGCCAAACTTGGTCGATGGGCTGCAGTTCCCGCGGTATGAGCTTTGCGTTTACACTGCTGGCGCAAATAAATAAGACACCGGACTTTAACGAGCGAATTATCCACCTTAAAAAAGTGCCAGAGACGTACGTCAACTGCCTTTCGCACCTGACGTTGCGAGTGTCAACGACGGGCGACACTGTCACCTGTAGGCGACATGCCAAGTCGAATCGATTTCTGAGACAGAAAGGATACGTTTGTGTCCACAGAAGAACCGGTTCCCGGCAAAGAGAGCCAAAAGCGAATACCTGTATCCACCTCGCTCCAGCAATTGGCTGACATGACCCAGCAGCCGGCACCTGAGCAACCGCCAATCGACCGTCGAGTCGTGCGGTTGTCGCTCTTGTCGATTGCAATCGGTGTGGCCGCGTCGTTCATTGCCGTCGCGCTGATGAAACTGATTGCCTTGATTACGAATTTGGCGTTCTACGGCAACTTATCAATCGCTGCCGCCAGTCC
>Ga0116151_10005750_pt1 | contig 10626 bp, 4 predicted proteins | sample AD_UKC117_MetaG_FD_89893 | JGI IMG/M metagenome (GOLD analysis project Ga0116151, IMG submission 89893) | Active sludge microbial communities of municipal wastewater-treating anaerobic digesters from Hong Kong - AD_UKC117_MetaG | ecosystem: Engineered > Bioreactor > Anaerobic > Digestate... | reverse complement strand
TGTCCCGGAGAACAATTGTTTTATTCATATGATAGCCATTTCCAGATAGCGGTGGCCGATATCGTAAGCTGTGGCGACCCTGACTACTTCTACGACTTTTATGTTCCGTTTGCTGACCTGGCATCTACATTTGGTATCACAGATCTTACTGAATTAAGATTTGCCGCTCTCACGAATGTGTCTGCGACTTGTGCTTTGGGTGGAAAGATATCTGATATCGGGGGAGTTGACGACTCAGACTATCTCGGTTGCAACTCCTGCGCATTTCTTGATTTAACGACCAATCAATGTCCCACCGCGATTTCTAATTTGTGCCCAACGTGTGAAGGATTTTTGTCGGGGGTTACACCAAAGCCCGGATTGAACGTCCCGTTGAAGGGTGGTGAATTGGAAGTGAGCGGTACATCTGTTCCGGGAAATGTTTTTGTTGATGTCTTTAATTCGTCAAAGGTGCTGATATCGCAAAAGACAACTACAGTAGATGGAAATGGAGAATGGCTTGTAATTCTGGACAACGTACTGCAACTGGGTGACTCAGTAACCGCAAGAGCACAGGGAATAGGGCAGTGTCAATCCGGATCAATTAGTTCGGGAGCTTCATTTGCAATTGTTATACAAAACCAACCACCAGTAGTTTCCGGCACCGCTTCACCACCTGTGAGCTATACAGAGAATGCTGTGCCCGTGGTGCTGGACAATTCATTTGCTGTGGCCGACCCCGATGACACTGAATTAGAATCTGCGACAATTTCTGTTGTTGGCAATTTTGTTTCTGGCGAAGATATACTGTCGGTTGCCTCGTTGCCGCCAGGCTTATCGGCCAACTATAATAGTGGGTCGGGTATTCTTACAATCAGCGGAACCGCGACATTGTCAACCTACCAGTCAGTGATAAGAACTGTGAGCTATGCCAACGCAAGTGAGGACCCAACGACAACACAGCGAACGGTCAGAATAATTGTTAATGATGGTCTTGACGACAGTAACGTGCGAGACATCCTGATCAATGTGTTGGGGGTAAACGATCCCCCCGTAATTACCGGAAGGAATACTCCAGTGACTTTTTCCGGAGGTACAATTGTCATTGATAACACACTCTCTGTAACTGATGTCGATAATCTTCAATTGACCGGTGCCACGGTTACCGTGTCGTCAAATTATCTCGGCACGGAGGATGCGCTTGGTTTTACAAACCAGAACGGCATCACGGGATCCTTCAGTTCCGGAACAGGCATTTTGACTTTGACGGGAACAAGCTCTGTCGCAAACTATGCGACTGCCTTGGCAAGTGTTGAGTTTACCAACAATAATGGAACACCATCTCCACTGACAAGACGAATTTCTTTTGTGGCGACTGATGGCATTGACAACAGCCTTATTTTTAACATCTTCATTGATTTTCCAGGAGCTAACAACCCACCTCAAATTGTTGATGGTGACGGAAATCCAATAGACGACCTTTTCTATACCATTGACGAGGACAATACACTTGATGCGTGCATTAACGCCATTGACCCTGATGGTGATCCGGTGGCGATCACCAATATCAACAGCACAACCAACAACGGAAACTACACGATCACTGACGACTTGTGTTTTTCATTTGTTCCCAATCTTGATTTCAATGGAACAGAGACTGGCGTAATTGAGGTTTGTGACCAGAATGGTTTGTGTGATCAGGTGAATATCACGATCACAGTCAATCCGATCAATGATGCTCCGGTAATTGTTGTTACCCCTGTTGACGTTGAGGGAAATCAAACCACCGAAGTTTGCATCTCAGTGACAGATGTTGAGGGTGATCCCGCGATAATATCTTCTGGTTCAGCAGATGTTGGAGTTGTGGTTGATGGTTCAACTGGAGATTTGTGCATCGATTATACTCCTCCAAGTGGATACGATGGCCCTGACGAGATTGAGATTATTGTATGCGATGCCAATGATGCAAGTGTCTGCTCTAGCGCTGTCATCCCCATTACCATAACTCCACCGGTTAACAATCCGCCCACAACGCTTATTAATGGTGTGCCTGGAGGCCTGCTTACAGCAACTACACCCGAAGACACTCCAATTGTAGTTTGTTTTGAATCAGTTGATCCAGACGGAGATGATGTTAGTTTAAGCTCAGTTACCAATTTATTGGGTGGTGGATCACTTGCATTATATAATGAGATAGAATTCTGCTTTGAATTTATCCCGGAGGCAAATTTCAATGGCCTTGTTCGATGGGAGGTTAACGTTTGTGACGACCGAACACCGAGTTTGTGCGGAACTGTAATATTGGAGATAAACGTTGAGCCGGTGAACGATCCTCCAACCGCGGTGAGGGATTCGGTGAATGTTGATCCCAAAAAGACCATTACAGGTAATGTATTGGATAACGACTTCGACATCGATGGGGATTTAATCACTGTAAGTGGATCATTGATCACACTTCCCGCCAACGGTACTGCATTGGTCTCACCAAATGGTGAATTCACTTACGTGTCGAATGCTGCCTTTCGTGGCATCGACTCTCTCGTCTACGAGGTTTGTGATTCAGCCACACCGACAGCCTGCAGTGAAGGCACGCTGGTGATTCTTGTAACAGAACTGCCTCTGCATCCCTATGAGGGTCTGACCCCCAATGGAGATGGAAATAACGATTATTGGCAAATTGATGGCATCGATTATTTCCCAAATAACGTGGTAAGAGTTTTCGATCGTTTCAATAATAAGGTGTTTGAGATGGCGGGATACAACAACGAAAACAAAGTATGGAAAGGTGAGGCTAATCACGGCATTGGCCCAGGCGGACTTCCGGAGGGTACCTACTTCTATAACATCGACCTTGGAGATGGAAGTAAGCCGGTGAGTGGTTTTGTGGTATTAAAGACTAAGTAAATGGTTCGATTTCTACCGCTTAGCTTTTTTCTTGTCTTTTCTCTTATCCAAAATGTTGGGGCCCAGCAACAAGCCACCTATGCGCAATACATGTTCAACGGTATGGCTATCAACCCTGCCTATGCGGGACACCATGGGGCGCTTAGTGCAAGTTTTCTTTCCCGATTTCAAAACGTAGGACTGAACGGAGCACCTAACACACAAACTTTCTCTGCACACTCGCCACTACTAAATCAGCGGATGGCCGTTGGCTTCATGGTTATCCACGATAAAATCGGAGTAATTGGTCAGACTGGTATCAACGGAGTCTACGCCTACAAGATTCCCGTGTCAGAAGATGCCACCCTGTCATTTGGTTTGCAGGCCGGCATAGGGATGTACAATGCAAGGTACTCTCAACTGGACCTGTACAATCAAGGCGATCAGGTTTTTTCGGATGACGTCCGCCAGACGCGGCCCAATTTTGGTGCGGGCGTTTTTTATGACCACAAAACCTGGTTCGTAGGTGCCTCAATGCCTCACATGGTAAACAATGTTTTCTCGAGGTCGACCAATCTAAGGACGATAAAACAGTCAACACCTTTCATTCTTAGTGGCGGATCTGTCTTTGAACTAAACCCCATGTTCAAAATCAAACCCAATTTTTTATTTAAGATGGTAGACGATCGGGTTGTTGAATTTGATTTGAATACGCATCTCTTATTTGATGAGGTGTTGTGGGTTGGCATGTCTTACAAATTCTCCAATGCCTTCACCATGATGACTGAGATGCAGGTGACGGATCAGCTGAGATTTGGATACGCCTATTCCGTTACCACGGGACTGTTGCGCACTGCAGAACTGGGGTCTCATGAGATTCTCTTGAATTATCGTTTCAAGTTCAACCTAAAAGGAGTGGTGACTCCGAGATATTTTTAGTCATGAGAAGAGCAATCATTCTTGTATGCATTGTAATGACTATAGGGGAGACCTTGGCGCAAAGCTCAAATATCTCAACCCTCTTCATGAGTTCTTTTGAAAAGGGTGAGAAGATGTACCAACATCTGGCTTACCGCAATGCACTTGAGCTCTATCTATACACTGTTGAAAGGGATCCGGAAAATTATGTAGCCAGGCAGAGAATTGCAGATTGTTATTATCGATTGGGAAATATCGATGAGGCAGAAAAGAGATATGCCGAGCTGGCCGCATCCGAAATGGCAGATCCAGTTTATAAATATCAATATGCGCAAGTACTAAGTGTACAAGGCAAATATGGTGATGCTGAGAAGTGGTTTTCTTTGTACAATGCCGCACAAAAAGATGACGCAAGAGGGCAAGAAAAACTTAGTTTCATTTACTCATTGAGTTACTATTTCAGGGACTCAGTTCTATACACTATCTCAAATAAAGGATTCAACAGTGATCAGTCCGATTTCGCACCCAACCTTCACAAAAATGGAATCGTATTTGTGTCGGCTCGCGACAGGGATCTGTTTATTAAGAAAAAATCTTTATCTGCCATTGACGAAAATGAATCCCACCTCAATGTTTATATAGCACCCGTTGATGCAACACTAGACGAACAGGTTAAGCCTTTCTACCATGACGGCATGAATACCATTTTACATGATGGACCCATTACTTTTTTCAACAACGAACGAAATGTGGCTTTCACTCGAAATAATACCCGGAATGGCAAGCCAATCACAAACAGTAAGGGGCGAGTTAACCTTAAATTATTTTTTGCAAAGTTGAATGATGATGACCAAATGAGTCATTTCCACGAGTTTCAATATAATGACGATGATTACTCTGTTGGGCACCCGTTCGTCTCTGAAGATGGGTTACGACTAATTTTTGCATCAGATATGCCAGGTGGTTTTGGTGGAGTGGATCTTTATGAGTCAGTCCGCCAAAACATAAACGATAAATGGTCCAAACCCGTCAACCTGGGCGCAAATGTCAACACACTGGGTGACGAATTTTATCCACACCTGGTAGGCTCCACACTCTACTTTTCGTCAAATGGTCATGGGGGGCTTGGCGGTCTTGACATATTCTCGAGCTCGTATTCTTCAGGCAGGTTTGAGTTTCCGATCAATCTTGGTTTTCCCCTAAATACCTCGTCAGACGACTTTTCACTTATTCTGGATAAATCAGGCCGCAATGGGTTCTTTGCTTCCAATAGACCGGGTGGCAAAGGTTATGATGATATCTACCAGTTTACAGTCAATTCTTTTTTCCTGACCGTAAAGACAGTTGAAAGGCAGGACTCGGCTAAGCGCATTGATAAGGCTACCGTCAGCTTATTCGATGAAAATGAAAACCTGCTGGCGGAAGAGGTGACGAGTGCAAATGGTATCGCTCATTTTGATTTGGACTTCGATCGCGACTATATCATAAAGGCAAAAAAGAAAGACTATAGTTTTGTTGACACACTTTCGTACTCCACCCATACCCGACATCTGGGCGGGGATAGTGTTCTTGTTCCGTTGTGGAAACAAAGCCTGTTTGCCAAAGGCTCTGTTTATAGCAATGAATCACAAAGCCTTTTGGATGGAGCCACGGTAACGCTTGAAAATGTGACTACAGGAGAAAAGCAGCGTGCGATTGTTGATAGCACTGGGCGATATGATTTTAAAATCCAGCCTAACACACGGTATCGTGTTACCGCTTCGAAGGAAGGATTTTTAGATTCGGGATTCAATCTCAACACGTCAAATATTTTTGATGGCGATCTGGTCAATGATTTTTTGTTGGAGGAAGTGTTTGTTGAAAAAGCAGTGATACAATTTGACTTCGACAAATCACAGTTAAGAGCCGAGGAGGCAGAGCAACTCCGTCCGATTTTAAAAGAATTGAAGCGCAACAAGACAGCAACGTTGAATATTGGTGCACATGCCGACTCCTACGGCACTAATCAGTACAACAAGGCCCTTTCAGAAAGACGTGCCGAAGCTGTGCTGTCCTACTTCACCGCTAACGGCATCGTGAGATCCCGGATTGAAGCAACTGGATTTGGAGAAGAATTGCTTTTGAATCGTTGCAGCAATGGAGTGGAATGTTCCGAAGAGGAACACTCGCTCAACAGGCGAGCTGAGGTGAAGGTCCAGCTACCCCAGTAGTCCTGATCAGCTATCAATCGACCTTTATGCAGTCATTTAAGTAGGCATTTCTTCCTATTTTGCAATCCTAAAAGGGATTTCATGAAGAAAATAGATTTCAAAGGAGATGTATTGCCACATCTTTTGGCTGTTCTGGTATTTCTAGTCGTCACCATCATTTTCTTCAACCCTGTTTTCTTCGACAACAAGGCTCTCAGCCAGGGCGACATCCAGCAATGGGAAGCCTCTTCAAAGGCTTTACGGGATTATCGCACGCAGACAGGTGAAGAAGGACTTTGGGCACCCTCCATGTTCAGCGGAATGCCTGCCTATTTGATCAATATGGACTGGAGCAATGGGGTCATTGTGGCGATTAAAAAAATATTTTCTGTCGGTCTGCCGCATCCGGTTGTTAATATCTACTGGGCATTTCTCAGCTATTATATTCTTCTACTTGTTTTTCGGGTGCGGCCAATGCTTGCTATTGCTGGCGCTCTCGCCTTTGGTCTTTCATCCTATTTGATTGTCGGGATGGCTGCCGGGCACAACGCAAGAGTGGGAGCGATTGCCTTTATGCCATTGGTTATTGCCGGTATTCATTTGGCTTTTTCAGGTAAGCGAGTGATGGGATTCGTAGCTACTGCATTGGGACTGTCGCTTCACTTTCGTGAAAATCACTTGCAGATAACTTATTACATGATGTTGATCGTGTTGGTGTATGGCATCGTGTGGTTGGTTGCAGCATTACGAGAAAAAGCGGTACAGGATTTCTTCAAAAATGTTGCCGTTCTGATCCCTGCCGTGGTGCTTGCGGTAGGAACATTTCTTGGCCCGATGTGGGCGATTGCCGAGTACGGTGAATTTTCGATACGCGGAAAATCTGAGCTGGCGTCCAATGGTGAGCGTACCGGAGGTCTTGATCGTGACTACGCATTCTTTCACAGCAGTGGAATGTTAGAGTCATTCACATTGATGATTCCCAATGTGTACGGTGGCAGTAGCTCTGATTACCTGGTGCAGGATGAAGGGAGCAACACCTATCAGGCCTTAATGCAAAGTGGAGATAACAACACGGCAAACCAATTGGCAAGATTCAGCTCTGCCTACTGGGGGCCACAGGCTTACACTGCACCCTACTACGGTGGTGCAATCATATGTTTTCTATTCGTGATCGGAATTGTGTTTGCGGATAAAAAATATGTTTGGTGGCTCGTCACGGTCAGTGCTCTCGGTATGATGATCAGTTGGGGTCGGCATTTTGAGACGCTCAATTATTTTCTGTTCGACTACCTGCCGGGATTCAACAAGTTTCGGTCAGTAACCTTTGCAATTGTCATCACACTTTTTGCAATGCCACTGCTCGGTATGCTTGGATTGGAAAAATTATTTGAAGAGGGAATCAATCCAGCCACCAAAAAGAAATTGTTAATCGCTTTCGCGTTTACCGGAGGTGTTTGCCTTCTTGCGGCTCTTTCTGCCGGGATGGCCAACTTTCTCAGAGAAGGTGAAGGGCAGCTGCCTGCTTGGTTTACTAACGCCCTCAGAGAAGATAGAAAAGCGTTGTTTCGAAGCGATGCCATCCGATCGTTCTCTTTTATACTTGGAATTTTCGTCCTGCTATACCCTGACGTTCGCAAAAAGATTTCTCCATTTGGATTTTATGCCTTCCTCATATTCATGGTGGCGATGGATATGTCAATGGTGGACAGGCGCTACTTCGATTCATCGAACTATCAAAGAAAAAGGACTGCACATTTTACTCCCACCGCTGCAGACGAGGAGATTCTGAAGGATAAAAGTTACTACCGCGTGTATAGCCTTCAGGAATCTTTTAGTCAGGAGGCTCGCACTTCTTATTTCCACAACTCACTTGGAGGTTATCACGGGGCTAAAATCCGGAGGTATCAGGATTTGTATGACTCGTGTTTGAGTAGAGAAACGGATGAGTTTATTGCAGATGCACAGACCGGTGGGCTGGACTTTAATAAATACGGTGTGCTGAATATGCTCAATACGAAGTACATCGTGTTCGGACCAGACAAGAACAATATCATCGACAATCCGGCAGCCAACGGCAATGCGTGGTTCGTTAGTCAGCTCATGAATGTGAGTTCACCGACTGAAGAACTTGCAAAAGTCTGCGACATCAACACGCGCACAGCTGCGGTGATTGACAACTCGAAATTCCAGGTGGAAAAATTCGGCTACGATAGCGCTGCGCGCATTGAACTCAAAGAGATGCAACCACCCTATTTGAAATATGAATCAGAGTCAGCGTCCAATTGCCTTGCTGTATTTTCTGAGATTTACTATCCCAAGGGGTGGAAGGCGACCATCGATGGCAATGAAGCTAAAATATTGCGAGCGGACTATGTCCTTCGTGCGCTGGAGGTTCCTGCGGGCAAACATGTCATAGAATTCCGATTTGAACCTTCTGCCTATGTGATTGGAGACAAAGTTGTGCTCGCTTCCTCATGGCTATTGCTGCTCGTATTGTTGGGTAGCCTGGGTTGGAGTTTCAAAAAATCATAGCGCTTTGGTATGCTGCTCTCGGTTTTCAGAGAAAAGTATCAGGGTGAGCCAATCGTAGTTAACGCTCCTGGTCGTATTAATTTACTGGGAGAGCATCTCGACTATAACCTTGGTCAAGTGATGCCAGCTGCAATTGACAAAAGAATACAATTTGTCATTTCGGCCAACGGCACAGATTATTTTTCAATTACTGCCTTTGATCTTATCCAATCACGGACTTTCAAAATCAATGAGCTCGATCCGGAAAAAGGATGGTTAACATACCTCAAGGGCGTAGTTCAGGGAATAAAGAATCGTGGAAAGGAAGTTGGTGGCGTGAACTGTGTTTTTGGTGGAGACATTCCTGGAGGGGCTGGCCTTTCATCCTCTGCAGCTTTGTGTTGTGGTTTTGCTTTTTCGCTTAATGAAATTTTCGATCTCAATCTCACACGGAAGGAAATTGCGGAGATAGCGCAGTTTGCTGAGCACGAGTTTGCCGGTGTGAAGTGTGGGATCATGGACCAATACGCCTCACTGTTTTCAGAACCGGACCATTTACTTCTTCTAGATTGCCGTTCAATGGAGCATCAGCTCATTCCTTTCAGGCAAGAGATATTTAGCATTCTTCTGGTGGACTCGAAAGTAAAACACAGCTTGGTAGACACTGCCTACAACGACCGAAGGAAATCCTGTGAGGAGGGCGTCAAAATTCTCAATAGGCGATACGGACAGGTTAATTCTCTTCGGGATGTCACGCTGAAGCAATTAGGAGAGATTCGGGCCGAGATGGATGAGATTACCTTTAGTCGATGTGAATATGTGTTACAGGAGATGGAGCGTGTGAGGAGAGGAGCTGAGTTTTTAGTAAATGACGACCTGGAGGCTTTTGGCCAATTGATGTATGCCAGCCACCAGGGACTTAGCCAACGTTACGAAGTTTCATGTGTGGAAACTGACTACCTGGTAGATCTCGCGAAGGATTTTGGTTTGATCGGTTCCCGTATGATGGGGGGTGGCTTTGGGGGTTGCACCATCAATTTGGTTGCGAGAGATCAACAAAGCGCCTTTTCTGAGTTCGTGTATTCGCAATACAAAAACCGGTTCGGTATCGAACCTGAAATTTATCCCGTAAAAACAGCCCGCGGAGTTCATCGTGTGATCGAATGAAAATTGAGTTCGATCTGGTAAATTGCACTACCTACTATCACGGAATTCGATGAACAGAATTGACCGACTTACCGCTATTCTTATTCAACTGCAAACCAAACGCATTGTGAAGGCGGAAGAAGTGGCTGACCGTTTTGAGATTTCGCTTCGTACCGTCTACCGGGATATCAAAGCGTTGATGGAGGCAGGTGTGCCTATTGGTTCAGAGGCTGGTAAAGGTTATTTCATTGTCGATGGCTATCACCTTCCACCCGTTATGTTCAATCAAGAGGAAGCAGGCTCAATGTTACTTGCTGGTAAGTTGGTAGAGAAGATGACCGACAAATCTGTGAGACAGGCTTTTGAGTCGGCTATGAACAAGATCAAGGCCGTACTCAAAGAATCTGAGAAAGATCATCTTGAACACCTTGACGAAGTGGTTCATGTGCATTATCGCCAATGGACAAGAACACCCGATCTGCCCAACCACTTCATGACAGACATTCAAAAGGCTGTCGCCAATAAGATCGTACTTAAGATCACCTACTTCAGTTCAAAAAATGAAACCACAGAGCGCGAGGTGGAACCCATCGGATTATTTTTCTATTCCGGGGCATGGCACTTGATCGGCTGGTGCAGGTTGCGCAAAGGGTACCGTGACTTCAGATCCGATCAGATTAAAGAGCTGGTATTGACGGGAGATAATTTTGACGGAAAGAATCTGCTTTCTCTGCAGGAGTATTTCAAAACTGCTGACGTGGATGGCAACAGGCGATTGATCAAAGTAAGGTTGACTTTTGATAAACAAGGTCTTTCATCCCGACCATTCTACGGATCGATCAACGAAAAAGACCTTGGCGACAGGGTTCAAGTAGATTTTTTAATGGATAACCTGGAACATGCAGTTCGCTGGCTTTTTATGTTTGGTACCAGCGTTGAAATAGAAGAACCGGAAGAGCTCAAGACATTGATAAACAAGCGAGCAGAAGAACTTTTTCTG
>Ga0116151_10005749_pt1 | contig 10627 bp, 5 predicted proteins | sample AD_UKC117_MetaG_FD_89893 | JGI IMG/M metagenome (GOLD analysis project Ga0116151, IMG submission 89893) | Active sludge microbial communities of municipal wastewater-treating anaerobic digesters from Hong Kong - AD_UKC117_MetaG | ecosystem: Engineered > Bioreactor > Anaerobic > Digestate... | reverse complement strand
TGGAATGTTCATCGGCAATGACACTATTGACTTTTCATATGGCTATCAAATCCATGCATTTACTATTAATAATAATATAATTGGAATTAAAACAACTCAATATGAATAAATTTATTATTGCATTTGTGTTATTTCTCCCCTTAAGCCTAATTGCCCAAACACCGCTTAACGATGACAGTTGGGAAAAAGTAAATTCATACTCAGATAATTTTAATTTATCTAAAAATAGTAATTGGTTTGAATTAACGGGAGATGAATTTAAATGGGGAATTGAAATTTTCAGAACTAATGAAGTAAATTTTGGTTCAGAAGGTAGCATGCAATACTTGAAATTAGAAGCCAGAGCAGAAAGTGGAACTTATTATACAGGAGGTATAGGAATACATGAAAGTGAGAGTCCTTTTGGTTATGGATACTATGAAATTGAGGCAAGGCTAAATCCTCAATCAGGTATTCAAACAGGCTTTTGGCCTGCATTTTGGACAATTAAAGGTTGGAAATCTGGCCCACCATACTGGTATGAAGAGATTGTGACATTTTTGAACCAAACGCATGCGAAGTTCTTGATGGTACTCATCAGGTAGGTTTTTGGCACGAGATTGATGAGTACGATTCATCTTCAACTCAAAACAGATATAAGTATCGTGGTTATTCAATCAGGACAAATAATGGAAAATACATAAAGTACTGGCTCCGGGACAAAACTCAGGAAATAAAAAAAAGGACCTCAGGTAATCTGAAGTCCTTTTTTTGTTCGGAATCAAAACTGCATTATTTCCGGATAACGATTTTTTCAGTTTTGTTCAAAGTTATACCATTTATAGTCAGGTAATAAACACCCTGTGATAGTCCGTTTGTTTGTATTGATTTACTGAAACTGCCGTTGATCCGGACTTCCTGCTCATGATAAACAACTTTGCCTAAAGCATTGACAAGTGAAATACTTACAACATCCTGACCGCTGAGATTCAGGGTGAAAACACCAGTATTTGGATTAGGATAAATACGCAGTGTGTTGTTCTCATTTTCAGTGATACCTGTACAATCTTCAACCAGAAGGCTGAATCCCTGAGACCATTCGCCATAACCACAGTCATTCATTCCTCTGACTTTTAATATGGCAGTCCCCACCCAAGGGCCATTAAAAGTAATGTCACAGGAAATTCCATTTGGTGTCAATATACCCGCTTCAGCAGGTTCGATGATCCATTCTGCTGATGTTGCATGAACGATTTCAGGTACCATGAAAGTTTCGGTAGTTTCCAGACAAACTTCAGCTTTACCTGTTACGATACCAGCAGCATCAGGCTTTGGAGCAATATTAAGTGTAAGCGCTTCTGAAAATTCACTTTCGCCGCAATCATTTATTGCTTTCACATGCACCATAGCTTCTCCCGAAAAACCTGTCGTCCACTGAACCTCTGCAGTAACACCTGCTGAAGTGATGGTTCCAGCTTCGGCCGGGAGTAATTCCCAGGTATAATCATCAGCATTGGCTGCTTCCTGAACGGTATAGGTTGTATTGGCATTATCTTCACACAAAGATAGCTCGCCGGCGGGTTGAGCAGGCACTTCAGGCATAGGATGAATAGTAATTCCAAGAGCATCGGAAAACCCACTTTCGCCACAATTGTTGACAGATTTAACATGTACCTCAGCTTGTCCTGCATATCCTTCAGCCCAGGTAACCTCAGCCGATAAACCGTTTGCTAAAAGCGTTCCTGCTTCGGCAGGGAGTAACTCCCACATATAATCATCAGCGTAAGCAGCTTCGGTGGTTTGGTAAGTGGTTGTCTGAACCCCTATACAGAAGTCATTTTCGCCCTGTGGCTGGGTTGGAACAGCAGGTAAATCGTTTATCATGATGTTGAGAGCTTCAGAAATCTCCCCGTTTCCACAATAATTTATACCATAGACAGTCAACTGAGCAACTCCGGTCCAGCTTTCATTCCAGACAATGTTTGCCGATGAACCAGTAAAAGTAAGTTCACCAGCTTCGGCAGGAGTCAGTTGCCAGAGATAATCTTCAGCATTAGCAGCTCCGGTAGTAGTGTAATCTGTTGGTTCATTGCCAATGCACAAATTAGTTTCACCTGTCGGGGTTTCACAAATAAGCGGAAGAGGATCAAAAGACAGAAGAATGTCGTCACTAACGGTGTTTCCATTTGCTGATGCATGCAGTGTCAATAAAACAGAACCATTCAGATAGTCCTGTGTTCCGGGAGTATAAACAGGATTGAGTATCGTAATATCGTTAAAAGTACCATCACCTGCTGTTTCCCACAACAAGGTTTCATAATTGTTGGCAAAAGCATCAGAAGTAAATACCGTGCCTTCACAAATTGTTTCATCGTTTCCGGCCCATGCAACAAGGGTTTCATCAACAGGTGCCGGCAATTCGATAAAATCTACCCATCCACAGTCACTTCCATTACTTACTGACTGATCTTTGACGTAAGTCCACTTGAACACGTGCTGACCGGCTTCAACCGGATAAGTAACCACTGACCATGGCACAGCCCCTGACCATGAATCCATTTCTTCATTGTCAATATAAAACTTAAGAAAATCATACCCTGATTCAGAGGAAACTTTATAATGGAAAGAAATTTCATCATCAGCAGCAACTTCCATCGAAAGCTGCATTACCGAAGATTGATAATGGGAAATGGTTCCGGATTTAGCTGAGTAAGTTCCTTCGTAAGGACTGATGTTTGTGATTGTCCACGGTGCGTTCCCGCCAAACGTCCAGTCGAAGGCACTAAAATCGCCGGTTTCAAAATCTTCGACAACCATTCCTATCTTGAGACTCAGGTTTTCCTGAAACTGAAAAATTGAACTTTCGATTTCAAGAAGCATCTCAGCTATCGAACCAATTGGAGCTGCCGGACTGACTGTCACACTAAATTCAGCTTCGATGGTTCCCTCTTCGGGTAAAATTTCGAAGTTTGTTGCCCCGCTGTTTACAGTAACAAACGGATTTATAGCTGCTAATGAAGCACTAAAATCCCATACCGGACTGCCACCTGTGTTGGCGACAGAAATAACAAGGTTTGCACTCTCACCTGGATCTAATCTTCCGTTATTGTTCCCGTTGGGGTCATCAACAACGATCGAAGGTATTTCGATAACCGGAGCATAACCTTTTAAAGTAAAACTGCTTTCCCAGGCATCCACTCCGTCAGTCATAGTGATTTGGAAAATTACATTGTGGTTGTTCGGGATGTCCTGACTGACATCAAAAACAAAAGCTCCATTAACAGTAATTGTTGCATCGGGATCAATATTACCAAAGGCAGATGTAGCACTTGTAATTGTTACGAACTCATCATTGCTTGCAAGGGTAGCTTCGACATTTTCAGCTACTTCAATTCCCACATTCTTCAGGGTCATATTCAGGTTGATGGTTTCGCCATATTCCATTTTTCCGTTCCCGTTGGCATCATCAATTTCGTATGATTCAACAACTACGTATGGGCCATCCGGAGCGATTACCAATGCTTGTGAGGAATGACGGTAATAATTTTGTTTGGTGACAGTAACCAGAATATTCACCGGAGGTTGCTGAGGAATAATACTTATAGCAACCGGCTGACCTGTTCCGTATCCTGTTCCGATAATCTCATTATTAACGGTGAGCGCAATAAAAGAACCATCATCTGCAGTTACCGTAAATTCGGCAGCGCCTGTAACAACAGTAGCTTCATGATTAACGGAAAGTTGCTGGGGAACTTCAGAGTAAACATTCAGAAACGCATCTCCATGATGGTGGAACAAATGATAGGTTACCTGTTTGTTATTTACATTGTATGGCCATGAACTTTGCTGCAGGAAATATTTACCTGAAGCATTTCCGAATGCCGGCAGTAATCCACGCTCATCAACCGGCATACCGTAATCGGGCAGAAACTCAGGGTACATGTTGTCGAACATTCCCCAGACAAATGCATCATTGACAAATGAATAGGATGTTTCGGAAGCACCGATCAGGCCAAGAGCGCCGGAATTATTTCCACCGGAAGTATGGCGGTGAAATTTTTCGGTAAAACATTCACTGCCGTAATTGTATTTTCCGGTCAGACAGTTGATGGAAAATACAAAAGTCAGATCGGTATTGGTCAGGCTGTTGATGTTGGTATTGCTGTAACCAGGCTCGCCCCAGCCAAGCTCATAACCATGATCGCGGTGCTGAAGCATAAAGGCTCCGTTGTTGATTGCATTGTTTACCATTGCAGCCGTTCCTCCTGACCAGCCGCCGAGTTCAGCGGGAGTAGCAGGAATATATCCCAATCCGCTTGGACCGAAATAATTAACAACAGTAGAAGTATTGGTTGCTGACGACCATATTGTACCTGGCGATCCCTGATAGATTTCATTAATTCTTACCGGGTCTTTCCCCTGATTGCGCCAGAACCCTCCTACAGTTTCTGAACAGATCTGAAACCAGCGTTCGGTTTGCCAGCCAAGAGCCGTAATGGGTGAATGATAGAAGCCCGGATTGGTAGGCGGAGTGCGTTCGTAGTTCAGAAACTTGGTAACCATCACCTGAAGCTGTGAAGCATTATTGGCAGTGATTCGGGCAAATACTATATCAGGCATGTGATTACCACTTACATCTGCAAAAACATTATCGGAAACGCAATAATTATCGTAAATGGGGGAGGTGATCGAATTGGAAGCATTCGAACCGTAATCTGCAAGCAAGAGAACAGCAACCGGCGGAATATCCCAGTTGTTGTAAGCATTATTGAAATAAGTCTCAAGTTGCGCCGGAGTTGTACCTCCAATATCAGCAAGGGTAACAATTTCGGTAAGAATCCCCTGTTGTTGTCTGAAACTTTTTATCGAATCAGCCCATTGCATAAAGTCAGGACCATTGGGAACAACGATAAGGTACTCACAACCTGTTTCTTTGGAGGTCATCAGGTCATTGCGGCGCTTGTTGTAATCAATTTTGGGTAGCGAAGCACTATTGAGAAAAACATCCTGATGGATAGGATCGAACCAGGGACTGCGCAGGCGATCGCGACCAAAATTACCGTCACCACCTTCAAAATTCACCTCAAGTTTGATATCACGATAAACGATCAGTTCTTTAGTAACCGGATTATACTGATAAGGAGTAATACCAACCATCACAGCATCTACACCGCGGATGTTTGTTACCTCAGAAATGGTAACCGGCTCAGCGGGATAAAAAGCATCAGTTGAATAGGTCTTTTCATTCTTTTCAAAGTAAAGACCGTCTTCGGTTTCAAGAGGAATACGAGGGGCCGGAGCGATATCAACATCCTGAATTTTCTCAGTACGGAAATCCGTAACTTTCAAAACGGCTTTTGCCCCATTGGGAATTGCAATAAATCTGCTCGCACCGGGCAGGTTCGGCATTCCTTCATCGTTAGGTAAAAATGTTCCGGGAAGCAAAATATTCTGCATCTGACGGCCATTGATGGTCTCTTCAATAATCGAAAAATCCGTAATAGAATAGCTAATAGATACATTCGACCTGGACTGGGCATCTAAGGTCATTCCCTGATCACTCCATGAATCCGGATACTCGAACTGCTGTGCAGCCAGGTTTTGTGTGGTAAGTAAGATTGCAGCCAGGAAAAGCATGAAACTGCAAAGTGTAGGTTTTTTAAAATACATAACAGCTTGATTTAAATGAATAAAAGTTGATTTAACATGTGTTGCGTGGTCAAATTCAATAAATTATTGGGCTGCTAAATTAAATAATTTTGTTTGATCGGGTCATCAATTCCAAAATTCATTACTTTTGCTCACCCGTCTTATTAGATTGATAACATCATGAAATTCAACTATAAAATTATCTGGAACCGTTACGTGATCATATTAATGGTTTTTGTGGTGTGGATGCTTTTTTTCGATCAAAATAATCTTTTCAGACAATTGCAATTGCGCAAAGAGATTCGTAATGCTCAGGCGCAGAAAGAATTTTACCTCAGCGAAGTTAAAAAAGACAGCCTTTTCCTTGAACAATTGAAAAACGACCCTGAAGTTAAAGAAAAATACGCCCGTGAACACTACAAAATGGCGAAAGACGGAGAGATTGTTTTCAGTATCATAAGAGAAAAGAACGAGTAACACTGCTTGTTTTTCCTTCAGGCAACTCCGAAAAATTTCATAACCACCCCGTTACATTTGCAGGGAAACAGGTTGACAGGAATTAGTGATTTTCAGGTCAAAGCAACACTCAGGGGTTAATTGCATCAAAATCAATGATCCTAAGGATTATATAGGGGTTGCTGATAAACATCAAAATTCACGCAAACTAAAAAGTTCCCAATCATTTTTCAAAAACAAATGCAGGGAAACCGAAACTGAATCAACTTTTTATTGTCCTTTAATTCGTCTGCAAAATTTTGCAGTTTGCGGTTTATCAATCAAGTTGAACAGGCATCAGCGGAGAAAGAGGGATTCGAACCCCCGGGCCAGCTATGCCGGCCAACAGATTTCGAGTCTGCCCCGTTCGACCACTCCGGCATTTCTCCGCTGCAAAAGTAGCTAATTTTAAAAGGTAAGAAAGGTTTTTAAAAAAATTAGGGGGAGATGATTATACCGTCATTTTATTAAACCCTTTCGCAACTTCACGTATGTTCCCGGTTTCAAAACAACATCCATCGCCATTTCTGGTCTGGCTTTGCTGAGCTCATTCATCGCTATACTTCGGCACATTTTTGTATCCGGATTTTCCTTTCGCATTTATCAATCCTGACAAATGCTTTCCCGGTCATAATCGGTATGTTTTTCAGCAAACACATTTCATAATCAGATTCTTCAGGTGTTTTATCAGAGAATCGAATGAACTACCTATCTTTGGCAACGTTTATTTATAGTTTTAACGAAAATAATTTGATGATCTCTTTTGACAAATTCACCTTAAAAAATGGTCTTCGGGTCGTCGTGCATCAGGATCAGTCAACCTCCATGGCTGCAATGATTGTAATGTACGATGTTGGTTCGCGCGATGAAAATCCTGAAAAAACAGGTTTTGCGCATTTGTTTGAGCACCTGATGTTTGGTGGTTCAGCCAACATCCCGAAATACGATGAGCCACTCGAAAAAGCCGGTGGTATCAACAATGCTTACACCACCAATGATTTGACGACTTATTACCTTTCGTTGCCGGCGCAAAACCTCGAAACAGCTTTCTGGCTTGAGTCAGACCGCATGAATATGCTGGCTTTTTCAGAAAAAAGTCTGGAAGTTCAACGCAATGTCGTCACGGAGGAATTCAGACAAACCCATCTCAATCAGCCTTATGGAGATGCATGGTTGTTGCTGAGCCCTCTTGCCTACAAAGTGCATCCTTACCAATGGCCAACCATTGGCAGAGAAATCAGCCATATTCAAAATGCAGTTATGGAGGATGTGCGAACGTTTTACAACAGGTTTTACAATCCGAACAACGCGATTCTTGTCGTGGCCGGAAATGTTGATTTAACTGATGTGATGCGACTTTCTGAAAAATGGTTCGCACCCATTGCCAATCAGGGGCAAAACATTCGAATGCTCCCAAAAGAACCAGAACAAACCGAAATGCGTTTTCTTGAAACCTGTCGTGATGTTCCTTCTGAGATGATCTTTAAAGTCTGGAAAATGTGTAGCCGGCTTGATGCGAAATACCATGCAACTGATTTGCTGTCAGATATTTTTGGAAATGGAAATTCATCAAGGTTTTACAGAAATCTCATCATGGAGCAAAAACTTTTTACTGAGCTGGATGCATACATCACCGGAAGTCTCGACGAGGGACTATTTGTTATTTCAGGCAGACTCTCGCCCGGAATTTCACTTGAAAAGGCAGATCATGCTATTTCACTGGAAATTTCGAAACTACAGGATAAAAGAATCGACGACAGTGAATTGCAAAAAGTGAAAAACAAGGCAGAAGTGCAACTTACTTTTTCAAGAATGAATATTATCAACAAAGCCATTAGCCTCGCTTTTGGCGAATTGATCGGAGATGCCGGATTAATCAATACGGAAACAGAAAAATACCAGGCAGTCACTTCGGAACAAATCCTCAGCATCGCTCAGGAGCTGCTCACACCCGAACGCTGCTCAACACTTTACTACCGCACCCAAAAATAATATTTGGCCAATTTTTAACATTTACTGAATCTGAATAATGAACATTGAAATCTTACGAAAAACAGCCCCGCCGGTTAGACCCGTTGAAAACATCAACCTGACCGAACCTGAATTTTTTATGCTCGATAACGGGATTCCGGTTTATTGCCTGAATGCCGGTGACCAGGAAGTTTTGCAACTGGATCTGAATTTTGGTTTTGGCACTGCTACTGACAGTTTACCACTCGCAGCCTATTTTACAAACCTATGTCTGAAAGAAGGAACAAAATCATATACATCACGACAGATTGCCGAACAACTTGATTTTTACGGGGCTACCATCAATGCTTCAGTAACCCGCGATCATTCGAGGCTGACCCTGTATTGCCTGAACAAACATTTAGATCTTTTACTGCCACTTCTTGAAGAACTTCTGCTTGCCCCGACATTTCCCCTGAACGAAGTAAAAACCATTGTCAACCTTTCAAAACAGGAATTTCTGGTTGAAATGGAAAAAGTTAAAACTCTTGCAAGAAGATATTTTGGAATGGCAATATTTGGTACCTCACACCCCTATGGAAAGTATGCTGTTGCCGAAGATTTTGACAAAATCAGTCACGAATCGCTGCTTGAGTTTTATGCGGAGTATTATCAGTCAGCAAAGTTCAGAATTATTGCTTCAGGACGCATACCATTGAACCTGAACAGATTATTGAACAAGCATTTAGGCCAGCACGCAGTTAAAGAAACGCTTTCGATGGCAATTGGTCCTGCCGAACCCTCATCAATAAAACATCATTTTATCAAAAAATCAGGGTCATTGCAATCGGGTATTGCCATAGGCAAAACCCTTTTCAACCTTCATCATCCTGACTATTCCAAAATGAAAATTGTAAATACAATTTTTGGTGGTTATTTCGGTTCAAGGCTAATGACCAATATCCGTGAGGACAAAGGATACACTTATGGCATCAATTCAGTACTGATGTCCATGCAGCATGCCGGGATGCTGATGATTGCCACACAAACAGGAACAGAAGTAACCAGGCCGGCTGTAAACGAAATTTTTACTGAAATGGAACGCCTTCGCCACGAACCTGTTCCCCGGGAAGAGCTGGATCTGGTGAAAAACTACATGCTTGGCCTCCTGCTAAAGCAAGCAGATGGCCCTTTTGCGCAGGGAGAATTATTGAAGATGGTTCTTGATTATCAGCTCGACCTGAGCTATTTTCAAAAATTTATCAACACAATTAAGTCTGTAACCATAGAAGAAATTCAGGATTTGGCCGTTAAATACCTTGACCCCAATTCGATGATAAGTGTGGTGGTGGGACAAGAATAATTTTTATTGCATTACTAATTCTGTAAAAGTGATTACCAAAAAAATATTTCTCCTGATTTTTTTTCTCATGGCGTTTTTCATTCAAACAAATATGAAAGCGCAGCAAACTCCGGAGAATCCAATTATTTATTCAATCAGTATTGATAATACCAATCCTGTTATCACATGGTTTTCCAACAAAGACGGAAACACCGATGGCTATACTATTTATCGGGGGTATTATGATATGACCTACCTAAAATGGGACTCCATAGCCAGCAACTTCAGCGTGGCAGATACAGTTTTCACAGATTTGAGCGTCTCAGCCTGCGAAGAGGTGCAACTTTACAAGGTCAGTGCATTTAAACAACTGACAGGTACCTCCCCTTGGTTGCTTGCTGATACGCTGAAAACAATCCTTCTTTACACCCCTCAATTCAATATTTGTGCTAACACAACATCCTTGAGCTGGACAACATACACCAACATGATGCCCGCTCCCGATGGCTATAAAATCCTTGCATCAACTGACGGAGGTAATACTTTTAGCGAAATCGGTGAAAATCCACTCAACGATACCACATTCACCCATTCCGGTTTGCTCCCCGATATGCTTTATACCTATAAAATACAGGCATTTTACAACCAGGACCCGAACCGGATATCAGCAACCTGTTTCAAGCAAATTGAATCAAAAACCTACCAAAAACCGGAATTTGTCAGGATTGTAACCGCTACTGTTGAAGACAACAGTTTTGTAAGAATCAACTGGGAAGCCGATATTTCAGCGCCAATATCATCCTTTGATGTTGAGCGAAGGGATGAATCACAAACCCTTTTTACAACTTTACAATCTATCGAAGACAACATAAACTACCAGCCGGCAGTGCAATATGACGACTTTTCGGCAGATTTTGGCTCAACCAGCTATTTCTATAAAATTGCCATGTGGGATTCCTGTGGAAATTTACCGTCGGTTTCTTCAGATATTGCCCGCACCATACACCTTACCGGTGCGCCGCAGACAGGTTTTACCAACCGGCTCGAATGGAACCATTATGAAGGATGGGAAGAGGGAGTGGACAGCTATAATATTTATCGAAACGAAACACTCATTGGCAATGTACCCGGCAATAGAAATGATTTCAGCGATGAAGTTGCTGCATTTTCAGGTCAGGGAGGAAAGTTTACCTATTTTGTGGAAGGATACGA
>Ga0116151_10005748_pt1 | contig 10631 bp, 9 predicted proteins | sample AD_UKC117_MetaG_FD_89893 | JGI IMG/M metagenome (GOLD analysis project Ga0116151, IMG submission 89893) | Active sludge microbial communities of municipal wastewater-treating anaerobic digesters from Hong Kong - AD_UKC117_MetaG | ecosystem: Engineered > Bioreactor > Anaerobic > Digestate... | reverse complement strand
TATCAGCGGTTCTCCTGCTGCCGCAGCCGGTTTGAGCAGCAAGGATATCATTACTTCCCTCAACGATAAGCCCCCTGATTTTTTATTGAATCAGTTCAACGATTTCCCGCAAGGCAGTCAGCGAGCTGCCTTTTTCCATTTTTATGTTCAAGGTGTAGGGATTCACCTTTTTCAAGCCCGGTACTTTGATATTGTTTTCCAATGGCTGGTTAAGCACAATCTCAATTTTATCACCCTTGCGATGCAGGAATTTGATGGCCTTGTCCCGGGCTTTGATACGCAGGGCCGCGATTTGCATAAAGTTTTCCACTGCGGTGGGCAGCCGGCCAAAGCGATCTTCTATTTCATTGCGGATGTCCTCAATTTCCTCCGCCGCCCCGGCCAATAACAACTGCCGGTAAATCCGCATTTTAGTGCCGGGATCAGGGATATACGTATCCGGAATGTAATAATCCACGTCAATATCCAACTGGGGATTGACCGTTTCCGTCGCTACAATGCCCCTCAATTTGGCGGTTTCCTGTTCCAGCAGACGGCAATAGAGATCAAAGCCTACCGCGTAGATATGTCCGTGCTGTTCTGCTCCTAAAATATTCCCTGCTCCCCTGATCTCCAGATCGCGCAGCGCGATTTTCATCCCGGCACCCAGTTCGGTAAATTCCCGGATAGCGTTGAGACGTTTTTGCGCGATTTCGGTGACAGCCTTGTCGGGACGATAGGTAAGATAAGCATACGCCACCCGGTCGGAACGCCCTACCCGGCCACGCAGTTGATAAAGCTGAGCCATACCCATATGGTCTGCCATATCGACGATGATGGTATTGACATTGGGCATATCCAACCCGGATTCAATAATCGTGGTACATAAAAACAAGTCGAACTTGCCTTCAATAAATTCCATGATAGTCCGGGCCAGTTCTTCTTCCCGCATACGCCCATGCCCCACAGCTATCTGAACCTGAGGCAGCAGTTTATCCAACTGCGCTTTGACCTTTTGGATGTCCTGGATACGGTTGTGTACATAAAAGATCTGCCCGCCGCGAGCGAATTCCGTCATCACCGCTTCTTTGACGATCTCTTCGTTATATTCCATCACATAAGTTGTAATGGGATAGCGCTGCGGAGGGGGAGTCTCAATCACGCTCAAATCCCTTAGCCCGGTCAGTCCCATATGCAAGCTGCGCGGGATCGGGGTAGCCGAAAGACTCAGCACATCCACCTGGGCTTTCAGCGATTTAATTTTTTCCTTTTGGGCAACCCCAAAACGGTGTTCTTCATCAATGACCAGTAATCCCAGATTCGCAAACATAATATCTTTGGATAACAGACGGTGGGTGGCAATCACAATGTCCACCCCCCCCTGATTGATGGCCTGAACGATCTTCTTTTGCTGGGCAGTCGTACGGAAACGGCTTAATACTTCGATGTTGGCCGGATAATTCTGAAAACGCTGCTGAAACGTCTGGTAATGCTGTTCGGCCAAAACCGTTGTCGGCACCAGAATTGCCACCTGCTTGCCGTCCATGATGGCCTTGAAGGCTGCCCGCAAAGCCACCTCGGTCTTGCCATAGCCAACATCACCGCATACGATGCGATCCATGGGCTTGCTGTCTTCCATATCTCTTTTGGTGTCCTCGATGGCCTTCAGTTGGTCGGGGGTCTCCTGATAAGGGAAATCATCTTCAAACTGCCTTTGCCAGGGTGTATCCGGGGAAAAGGCAAAGCCCTGCACACTCTCCCGCGTGGCATAAAGACGCAGCAAGTCCTCGGCCATATCCTGAATCGAATCGGCCACTCGTTTACGAGTCCTCTCCCATTCCGTTCCACCCAGTTTGCTCAGACGCGGACTTTTGTCTTCCGAACTGGAATAACGAAACAACAATTCCAGCTTGTCTACCGGCAGATAGAGTTTGTCCGTGCCGGCATATTGCAGCAAAAGGTATTCCCGGGTAACACCATCGCTTTGTACCTGGGTGACGCCGCGATAAATCCCGATGCCATAGTTTTCATGGACGACATAGTCTCCCAGCTTCAAGTCCTCAATCAGCAGCCTTTGTTCAGCACTTCTTTTCACCTTTTTGCCGGAGCTGTTTTTTTTCGGCCACAAATCTTTCTCGCTGATCAGAGCCACGCCCATATCCGGACTTATAAAACCCCGCGAATAAGGCAAAGAAGTGAATTTGACTCCACTTACATGATGATCCAACAACTGTCCGGCCATTTCTTCCTGTAAATTCTTCTTTTTGATCGCCAGCACGACCTCATAATCTTTGTCAAGCCATTCCTGTAAGCGTGGATACAGGTTTTCCAATTGGTTGTGGAAGGGTTCCATGTCTCGCTGGGCGATATGTTTATAAAAGCCCACTTGTACCTGGGGAATGTTCCCAGCAAAAAAGGAATGAAATATTATCCGCTGGCGGCTGACGGCGGTGCGTATCTTCTCTGCTGTCAGCAAGGGCAAGGCGGTTGCTTGTTTGTCTTCTTTGCGGGCTTCGGCCAGATGATCCCGGTAACGTTTGCTCTGTTTTTCCAGGGCATGATAAAAATCCCGGGGCTCGTCAAAATAAACCAGACTGTGGGGCGGCAAATAATCCAACAGACTGGCTGTAGCAGCAGCGGTTAGGATCTCATCGCAGGGGTGGATCACGATTTGCTGGATCACCTGCTGGGAGCGCTGGCTGTTGATATCAAAATGCTTGATTACGTCGATGGTATCACCAAAAAAATCGATCCGGCAGGGCTGCTTGTCTCCAGCCGGAAATACATCGACCAATCCTCCCCGGGCGGCCATTTGACCCGGCCGGGTCACCGTATCAACTCTTTCATAACCTCTTTCGACCAACTGTTTCAGCAATGCTTCGATGGCGACGTCCTGACTGGGTGTCAGGGTCAGGGTGCGCTCCTGCATTTCCTGGGGCGACATGATATGATACAGCATTCCTCCCGGCGTGGTGATAATAATGCCCTGCCGCTGCGGGTGGAGCAACAGTTCCTGCAAGGTCAGCACCCGCTGGACTTCAGTCAGCGACGAGTTTTCCTTCAGGAAGATAAAATCACGGGACAAGAAAAGATTGACCTTATTTTCTCCCAGCAACAGCCTTAGATCATTGGCCAGGTCATACGCCTTTTCTTCTGAAGCCACCATGCACAACAGCTTGCCTCGCCGCTGGTTAATCAGTTCATGCAGAAAATAGATCCGCGCCGCCCCGTCAAGACCGCTCAAAAGAACGTCCTGGTCAGCACGGATGGTTTTTTGGATCTGTTCCCATAACGCTTGTTTCAACTCTCCTGGTCCTCCCCTGAAACACTTTCTGCCAAACCCACAAAGTGGACACCGTAAAAATGGCCTCCACTTCTTGGCAGTATTCATTTAATCTTTTGGACTTAACTGTAATATGTCTGAAAATGAAGCGCTGGTCCTTCCTGCAAACCCATTTCCAGCGCGCAATCATTGCAAATTCCCCTGATCTCCACCTTGCCTGTACCGCTTCCATTCTCTTCGATACTGAAAATCTCATCACAGCATTCACAAATATAGTATATTTTCATTTGCTTGCTCCTTCGCCCGTTTTTATTATCTTCCCAGGCGAAAGGGTAATTTATACATTTTTGTTTAATTGTATGCATTCATGGCCGCTGCTATTCCCTGCCTTACCCATGTTTCCAAGGCGTCTGTCGCATGCCGGACGGCATTTTGCATGATTTCCTTCTCGTCCTGGCTGAATTTTCCCAAAACCCAATGGTAGGCTTCTCCTCTGTCGGGTCTTCCAATTCCAACCCGGGTACGGGCAAACTCCTTGTTGGCCAGGCGCTCACAAATCGAGTTCATCCCTTTGTGCCCTCCGGTCCCTCCATTGGCACGAATTCGCAGACTGCCAACCGGCAGATCCATGTCATCATAAACGACCATAAGGTCTTCCAGGGCAAGTTTGTACCAGTGCATTATGGGTTGTACTGACCGTCCGCTCAGATTCATATAAGTGAGCGGTTTGACCAGCAGAACCTTTTCGCCGTCTATTTTTACATGACCTATGATGGCGTCAAATCTGCTTTCCTGTTTCTCCAGCGAATGACGCGAGGCCATTTCTTCCAACACCATAAAGCCGATATTATGGCGGGTATCCTTGTATTCTTTGCCGGGATTGCCCAAGCCTACAATTATTTTCATGCTGTTTACCTCTGGTTTTGTCTGCCAAAATTATTATCAGTATAACCTGAACGACACTGCAAAAAAAGTCTGCAAACGTATCTGAACAAGTTGTAAATGCGACAAAATAATAGAAGACTGCCCAATCAACATACCTGCGTACGCTTCTTGCACAGTCTCATAATCCTGATATGGTGCCATTAAAAGCGAATCATTGCTTCATTTTTATACTTCAAACAGCTTGCTGACAGAAAGATCCTCATGAATCCTCAAGATCGCCTCACCCACCAGCGGTGCAACCGAAAGAACCTTTATTTTGGGCAGCATCTTTTCTTTTCTTATGGGGATGGTATTGGTTACGATGACCTCCTTGATCGGGGCCTTCTCCAATCTTTCCATGGCCGGACCGGAAAATACCGGATGGCTGCAGCAGGCATAAACATCCTTGGCGCCTTTATCCATCATCACCTCTGCGGCAGTACAGATGGTTCCGGCTGTGTCAATAATATCATCGATGATGATGACCGATTTTCCATCTACATCGCCGATTACATTCATCACTTCGGAAACATTGGGTGCAGGACGGCGTTTATCGATAATCGCCAGCGGCGCTGCCAATTTGGCCGCCAGGTCACGGGCCCGGGTTACACCTCCCACATCAGGGGAGAGAATTACGGCATCCTCCGTTAGACCTTTACGTTTGAGATACTCTGCGATGGTCGGTACACCCGGCAAGTGATCCACCGGTATATCAAAGAATCCCTGGAGCTGTGTGGCATGTAAATCGACTGCCACGACTCGCTGGGCTCCAGCCTCAACGATCAGATTGGACACCAGCTTGGCAGTAATGGGATCACGGGCCCGGCTCTTGCGATCCTGACGCGCATAACCATAATAGGGAATGACTGCATTGATGCGCGAAGCCGAAGCACGTCTGAAAGCATCGATCATGATCAATAATTCCATGAGATTTTCATTGCCGGGTGAGCAGGTGGGCTGGACAACGAACACATCTACCCCTCTTACACTTTCATCAATTGCTACATTAATTTCTCCATCTGAAAAATGGCTGACGGTTGCATCTCCTACCGGGATTTCCAGATAAGCTGCAATCTCTTGCGCCAGACAGGGATTGGCGTTGCCGGTAAATAGTTTCATCCTCCACCTGGATGCTTTCATACTCCTTATACCTCCCAAATTATTCTCTCAGGACCTGTCTTTCTTTTTCGTATATCCTTCAATATGCTTTTGATTGGCTCGTTCGACCGCCAGAGTATCTGCCGGAACATCCCTGGTTATGGTTGAGCCGGCACCGGTTACGGCATTCCTCCCGATTCGTACCGGCGCAACCAGATTTGTATTGCTGCCGATAAAAACCCCATCCTCCAGAATGGTCGGCCATTTGTTTTTTCCGTCGTAGTTGCAGGTTATGGTTCCGGCACCGACATTGACATCACTGCCTAGTTTTGCATCGCCCACGTAACTTAAATGGGGTATCTTGCTGCCGGGTCCGATAATGGATTTTTTAATCTCCACAAAATCCCCGACTTTTACACCCTGCCGCAGAACTGCTCCCGGACGGAGATAAGCAAAAGGACCGATAGTACATTCATCCCCGATCTCGGCTTCTTTAATTCTTGAATTTTCAATGACAACTTGATTGCCAATCCTGGCATCATTAAGGTGTGAACTGGGTCCGATGTGACAGGATTCTCCGATGGTCGTCTCGCCTTCAATTATGGTAAACGGATAAATGGTGGTATCCATGCCAATGCTGACATGGCTATCAATGAAGGTCGTATCCGGATCGATAATGGTTACCCCGTCCATCATCAACTGATGGTTTTTGCGCCGGCGCATGATTTTTTCTGCCCAGGCCAGCTGTTCACGATTGTTAATCCCATAAATATCGTCCCGGGACTGGGTCAGAAACACCTCAACCCTGTGACCCTTGTTTTTCAAGATGGACAGGATGTCGGTCAGATAATACTCGCCTTGCGCATTACTGGATCCCAGTTTTTGCAAGGCCGCAAAGGCCTCTTTAACTTGCAGGCAATACATGCCGGAGTTGATTTCATCGATCTTCTTCTCTTCAGGATTGGCATCTTTTTCTTCCACGATGCGCTCCAACCGGCCGTCTTGGTCACGTACGATGCGGCCATATCCAAAAGGATCATCCAGTGTCGTTGACAAAACCGTCGCAGTGGCCTGACAATTCCGATGATGGGCGATGAGCTGCTGCAGCGTTTCGGCTTGCAAAAGCGGGGTATCCCCGGCAACGACCAAAACCATATCATCACTTTCGACTTCGCTGCGGGCTTGCAGAAGAGCATGCCCGGTCCCCAGCTGTTCCGCTTGGACAGCATATTGAAAATTCTGTCCGGCAAACAAATCTTTTATCAATTCGTGCTGCTGCCCGATCACCAAAGTAATCTTGTTGATTCCCGCCGCAGTGATCGCCTGCGCAACATGTTTGACCATGGGAATTCCCGCAACGGGATGGACGACTTTGGGAATATGCGAGCGCATGCGCACGCCCTTGCCGGCAGCCAGAATGACTGCTGAACAAACCATACCTATTCCTCCCTGTTGGCTCAAGTCAAAAATAGGAACCAAACGGGCTTCGCACTCTGCTTCACCAAATGTTTGATACCTATTCATTATTTGCTCTTAACTTAATACTACTGTATTATACCTGCATTTGTAAAAACGAAAAAGTATTTTGCTGTCAGGGGTTGCCAACCGCTAACTGCATACAAGGATAAACCAGCCTAATCAGGCTGGTTGGTCACTTGGCAAAACATATGGACCCAAGCTTGTCCTGGGCCAGTTTCAAGTCGCTGGGCTTGTCGACATCAACCCCAATCTCCGCATAGGGGGAGATGATACATTTGCCTTTTATGCCCAGCATTTTATAAAACCGCTTTTCAACCATGGCAATGCTGAGCCGGCCAAAAAGATACCTCAATGCCAAAGAAATGCCAAAAAGCCTGGCCATAGCCAGGGGATTTTTACGTCTTTCCACCAGCTTTAAGCCCATTTCCAGACTTTTCTCAATCACCGAGCTGCGGATCAGGAATAAATTCCCACCCGTCACGACGCCTTCCTGTAAACGCACATAGGTCCTCTGTACTCCGGGAAATTTCTTTTCGTTGACTTCTTTGCGTGTCACTGGATAATAAAAATCATCATCGCTGGTTTCACATCGTTTGATAAAATCTTCAATCGCTTCCACGGTGATAAAGGGAATATCGGTAGGCATAATCAACACTTTGGAACTGACCCCTTTGTCATTGAGCGCTTTGACGGCATGGGCGAAGCTTTCAATAGCATTTTGACCTCCATTGACAAAAAACAGCCTCTCATCCCGAGGTAAAATCGCTTTCAGGGCTTCGACCGGTCCGCTGACCACAATATTGTTGATCTGGGATGAAGAACGCAAGGTTTGATATACAAAATAAATCATCGGATAATTTCCAATAATAATTAGGGCTTCATTATCATAGGGAGCGATTTTTTTCAAATCATTGGTGCTCTCCCCGCCAGCCAAAATGATGGCATCGTATTGCATGTTGTTCCCTCCATTATTCGCTTGCAGGTTGATTCCCCTTTTTCAGCGAATCGATGAGCACATTTTCGGCGTTTTCAATGTGCTCCTGGGCCAGTTGTTTGGCCAGTTGGATATCTCTGGCCTGAATGGCCTCCAATATTTCCCGGTGCTCCTTAAGTGAATCCTGGCGGCGTCCGGGTACAGAAAGTGAAGTTAATCTAAAACGTTGGATTTGTTCTCGCAGATTGCTGATTATATTACTCAGCCTTTCATTGCGGCTGGCCATGTACATGGCTTCATGGAATTTTGTGTCAGCTGCCACCAGTTTGTCAATATCATTCAGACTGATTGCTTCGCCTTTCTCTACCAGCATGCGTTCCATGGCTTCCAGTTCTTCTTCGGTGATCCTCTCTGCCGCCAAAGCCCCGGCCAATCCTTCCAGCGCCGCCCTGATTTCAAATACATCCGCTACATCTTTCATGGAAAGATCTGAAACATACGCTCCTTTGCGAGGCACCATCACGATAAAGCCTTCCAGTTCCAGCTTGCGCAGGGCTTCCCGCACCGGGGTCCGGGAGACCCCTAATTCATCTGCCAGTTGGATCTCCATTAGTCTTTCCCGCGGTTGCAGAGTTCCATTTTTGATCGCTTCGCGGATGGCCTCCAATACCAATTCCCGCAGGGGTTTGTACGAATCCAGATTGACCGGCAAAAGACGTTTTTCTGCCATTACTTCCACCCTCTCCTATATGAAGATACGATAAATGATTCATTATATTGCTGGTGCAATATATTAAAAGCTTCTACCGCTGTTTCCGGATTGATAAACAAACCGAAAACACTGGGCCCGCTGCCCGACATCAGGGCATTGACAGCGCCTGCCGACACTAACTGCTTTTTAATGGCGGCGATTTCAGGATGCTCGGCCAGGCTCACTGATTCCAATACATTGTTCATTTCCCGGGCTATACTAATGATATCACAATCCTGCCAGGCTGCAAGAAAAGCCGCTGTATCAGGTGTTCTTGTTACTTTTTCCCGACGAAAGGCCTGATACACTGCCCGTGTGGAAATCTGAAAGTCAGGTTTTACCAGCACCATATGCAACCTCAATCCTTCCGGCAAAGGACTGAGAATTTCCCCCCGCCCCCGGGCCAGCGCTGTACCTCCCATGATACAGAAGGGCACATCGGAACCGATTCGAGCCCCCAGCGCAAGCAAAACAGCCAACTCCTGCTTTAAGGCAAACAATTCATTTATTCCGATAATGACTGCTGCTGCATCTGTGCTTCCTCCCGCCAGGCCCGCACCTACAGGTATATTTTTCTCCAAGTATATCTGTAGTCCTTCCCGCAGGGAAAAATTCTCGCACATGAGCCGGGCGGCCTGATAGGCCAGATTTTTTTCGTCGTTCGGAATCAAACTGCTGTTGCTGTCCAAGCGGATTTTGGTGCCGCCTTTTTCCAGTGTGATCTTGTCCTTCAGGTCAATCTGATGCATAACGGTGGCCAGTTCATGATAGCCATCGGGGCGTTTGCCCAAAACATCCAGGGTCAGGTTCACCTTGGCAGGAGCCTCCAGCGAACAACGACAATCAGATAAGGAGCTTTTCATTGCCATGTACCGTCTCTCCAATTGTTTTTCCCATTATATCGCTTTGCCGTTTATTCGTTAATATTTTTCATTTTCGTTATTCATGCTTCCCCTGTCAAACCAAACTTCCTTGTCGCAGGCTGTCCCTTATCTTGGCATGCGCGCTAAAGCTGCTTGATACGCACCCCTTGGGGTAGCAGTTCCAGGCATTTGAAGGTTACCTGGGCTTCTGAAACACTTTGCAGGCTCATGCCCCGGTCCGCAGAGGAAACCAAACACAGCGGAGGAAACAGCACGCACCACCAGTTTTTGCCGGCCCCTTTGCCAATAACCACTCGGACTGCCTGATATTCTCCGGCTGGAAAGACCATGTTACCGTAGGATTTAAGTGGAAAAGCAAACTCGCCAATGGTTACTTCAACCGGATAATCATACCCGCTGGTTTTGATTTTTTGTTGGGCGATGCTTTCTATTTGGCCACGATTTTTTTGGGCCATTGCCTGTGCTTCATCAACATCATTAATATGGGAAAATTCTGCTTGCAGATAACGTACGATTTCATCCTTGACGGCCATTTTCAAAGCCTGATCGGCGGGTGCGTCACTATTGGCTACGACATGCAAACGCAGCACGGAATGATCTAATCGGCTTTCCTGCGCCGAGGCAACAAAAATACCTGAACAAACAAAAACCAGCAAGACAATGAATATCATTATTTTTCTGAACATCGGTCCATCCCTCCTCATGCTCAATTATTGCCATGCATCTCACCGCTTAAACGCATTCCTGGCGCAAGTGCCTGAAACCGTTCGCGGGAGTGATACCGACAACCGCTGTTGCTCCCGGTCAAAATCCTTTATACTGTTTACAAAAAGCAATGAAAAGGATGATGGCAGACATGCAGCATATAAAGATTGAGGGAAGTTTGCTGGCTTACCAATCCAGCAGAATGGACAACGCCCAGGGAAGTATCCTGTTTGTACACGGCAGCGGGGGCGACAGTCACATCTGGGAAGAACAGTTAACTCATCTCCCCCCTGATTTCTGTGGAATCGCCATCGACTTGCCAGGGCACGGCTCTTCTGCCGGAGATTTGCTGGCAACGGTGGATGCCGGCGCCCGGCTGATCAGCGAATTGCCAGCACTGCTCAACCTGCCTCGTCCCCTCTGGCTGGCAGGACACTCCATGGGTTCAGCCATGGCCATTACGGCTGCGCTGGATTATCCCAAACAAGTCGACGGTCTCATCCTGATTGGCTCAGGAGCACGTTTGCGGGTCCTGCCCCAGGCGTTGGCAGCGCTGAAGGCCGGCATAATGAAGCTGGAATTTTTAAAAATCGG
>Ga0116151_10005744_pt1 | contig 10636 bp, 11 predicted proteins | sample AD_UKC117_MetaG_FD_89893 | JGI IMG/M metagenome (GOLD analysis project Ga0116151, IMG submission 89893) | Active sludge microbial communities of municipal wastewater-treating anaerobic digesters from Hong Kong - AD_UKC117_MetaG | ecosystem: Engineered > Bioreactor > Anaerobic > Digestate... | reverse complement strand
GGTTGAGGCATTTCCCGCCCTGAGTAACGCATGGCGGAATCAGGCATCCGCCCAACCGCCCATCATCATCCATTTTGGCGGAGAGACACTGGGGTGCAGCCTGTCAGACGGCTATGCCATGACTCTGGATCCGTCAGCGCGCTCCAGGTTTCTCCAAATGCTGCGGGAAGCCCCATCGCAAGCTGCCGCGGAAATGCGATCGGCGACCGGACTGAACGCAAGCTTTGCCTATCTCGCGTCCTCGGGGAATCTTCCTGTCTCCAGCATTTGTGCCCACCACGCCGTCGGTCTGGCTCAACCCGGGGAGCTGTCACCGTCCGCCAGAAAGGCCCTTCTTCGCAATTTGGAATCTTCCCTTTTCCTCGGCGTGAGAGGTGAGAAGGGAGCCGACTTTCTGGAAAAATCAGGACTGCCAGTGCACCGTATGCCCTGCGTGGTGACCGCGTTGCCTTGGCTTTGCGGCGATGACATTGCCGCACGCGGGCCTTTGGTAGATCTTCGCGAGCGTTTCCCCAAAGGCTGGATTGCGGTGCAGATCAGCGCCTACCGCAAAAAACTCTACGCCCCCACCGCAAGAGCCCTCGGCGACTTCGCGCGAACCCGCGGCCTCGGGGTCGTTTTTTTTGCCGCCGGAACCGCCACCGGGCACGATGATCCCTCATCGATGGAACGTTTGGCCCTCTCCCTCCCCGAAGGCACCGGACATTTCCTGCGTTCACGTCATATTTGGGATCTCGCCGGCGTTGTCACCGGTGCGGAAATGTTCTGCGGGACAAGCCTCCATGGTCGTATCCTCGCCATGGCGGCAGGCATCCCCCGACTCAGCTTGGCGGCGCGTTTTGCCAAAATACATTCCTATTGCCAACTTTGGGAACATCCCGATTTGCCGGTAGAGGTTTCTCCGGAAGCCCTTCCAAGGCTGCTCCCTCTCCTTGAAGGGCAGGATCGAGCTCTCCTCCGGCGCCATGCCCGGTGGCTGGCCCAACGCTACTTGAACGCCTTCACCCTCATGGCCAAGGTCTGTGGCCTGCCCACCGCCACTCTACCTTCCCCATTAACGACCTCGCATCCACTGGCACCGAGAGGCTGAGCGCATTTGAATCGTTCTCACTTAGAGAACCAAACGATTCCAGAAAAGCAGAGCGTCTGTCACCTCTGCCTCATCGTGCCGCACCGGATGGGAAAAGACCATGACAAGCTCGGTCCGCTCCTGACATGGGAAGCTTCACCTGGCCATAGGGCCCCTCCATGCCCCTCCCTCCAGGGCGAAAGATTTCATCCCCCAACGATTCGTCCCTAGGGGTGATCGGATCTCCCCTTCCACCACCCCTTTCCAGCCAAATATCTCATCAGCCCCGGCCTTTTTTGAAGACAGGGAGTGCTCGGGCGGTAAATTGCGAAACCTCAATTGCGTGCCCCATGAGTGAAGACCCCGCCTCAACCGATTCTCTTGGGAAAGTCGATCCCAGCATTCTGCCCAGCCGAACGCCCGACGGAGACAGGACCAACCGCCGCCGGGGGTCACAGCGCCGCAGGTCCCAAAAAGGAGAAGGGGTTTCCGCCAGCAAATTGCTCAAGTGGGTCTTCATCCTTGGTTTCGCGGGGCTCCTGATCTTGGTCGTGTCACTCTTCGGGGTCAAGGTTTGGCTCGAAAACTGGCTCAAAGGAGAAGGATTCCGAGCCAAGATGGAGGAGAAACTCGCCGAAACGCTTCGCTCCCAGGTGGAAATTTCACAGCCCTCCTGGGAAGGCTCCCAGACCTTCATCCAAAGCCTCACGACCAAAGGCTATGAAGACGCCGCGGTCTCACGAATCGATCTGTCACAAGTCCGGCTTCAATTCGATGGCATCGCCGAGGGAGCTTTGCTGATCCCTCAGGTGACCGTGGGGCGCTCGGTGATTGAATTCTCGCACGAACGGCTTCCCGGGACCTTTCCTGCCACCTCCGCGAACTCAGAAAGCCCAAGCGGATCCGGAGCCCAACTGCCGGTCTGGCTTCGCCGCTGGGTGCCTGACCGGGCACGGATGGACAGCCTCAGACTGGATTCGCTGGACCTCGCCATCAAAAACGCCACGGGATTGGGAACGCTTGGACTGCGTTCCACCAAGGTCGCGGTGAACCCGGTCGACATTTCCGACCCCAACCTTGGTTGGCAGTTCGCGGGCCAAGGCGGCAAGTTGCAAATCATCAACCAACCTTCGATGACGCTCGATAGCGTCTCCCTGCGCTGGAAGAACCAGGACCTTCGCGTCCAGGACGCCAAAGTGGAACTGCTCGAAGGGGCCCGCCTTTCGGCGCAAGGGGACATCACTCTCGGCAACAGCCCTGCCATCGATCTCGCTCTGCATATCGAAAACCTCGAGCCCAGGCACATTCTGGGACCGGACTCTGTCGGTAAGGTCTCAGGCCAGCTCAATGGGGACTTCGACATCACCGGGATCCCGGGGCATTCCGAAAGCTTCAAAAGCACCGGCACGATGCGGCTTCTCAATGGCGTGGTGGAAAACGTTCCCCAGTTGGAGCAGGTCGCAACCTACACGAAGTCTCCGCGATTCAAAAGGCTCGTTCTCAGTGAAGCCTCGGCCGATTTCGTCAAGCAGGGGGAAACGTTGACCATCCCCAAACTGCGCCTCCAGAGCGATGGTCTGCTCCGCATCGAAGGAACCCTGACCCTCCAAGGCCCCATGATTCAAGGCGATCTCCAGGTGGGCCTGACTCCGGGGACCCTGGGCTGGATTCCCGGAGCGGAACGCAAAGTGTTCAACCAATCCCGTGACGGGTTCCTCTGGACCACCGTCAAAGTCTCCGGCACAAAGGACCAATTCAACGAAGACCTGACCAACCGGCTCGTCTCCGCCGCCGTGGAAAGCGTGGTCGAGGAAACTCCCGGGAAGGCCATCGACACGGCCAAGGAACTGCTCAAGAATCCGGAAACCACCGACAAGCTGATCAACGAGGGATTGAAGTTCCTCGATGGATTCCTCAAAAAATAAGCCTGCTCCGCACCGCAGAAGCAGGGATGAGTCCGGCCTATTCCACCCCGCAGGCGGCCAAGGCTCCGGTTTCTTCATGCCGCAAGGGCACCGGGGCCTGGGGTGACAGGCCCAGGCGCGCGATCAACTCAAGGTCCGCCTGCGTCTGAGGATTCCCCGTTGTGAGAAGGCGGTCACCGTAGAAAATGGAATTGGCCCCGGCAAAGAAACAGAGAGCCTGCGCTTCCTGGCTGAGTTCGGCCCGGCCGGCGGAGAGGCGGACCTTCGCCCCCGGGACCGCGATCCGCGTCACCGCGATCATCCGGACGAGGTCAAAGGTGTCGACCCTGCCGGTCTTGCCAAACAACGGAGTGCCCTCGATCGGCACCAGCGTGTTGATCGGCACGCTCTCGGGCTGGGGATTGAAATTGCTCAGCACCTCCAGCATTTTGAGCCGGTCATCAACCGACTCCCCAAGACCGAGAATGCCACCGCAGCAGACCGACATGCCCGCATTCTGGGCGTGGTGAATGGTGCTCAGTCGGTCGTCGAAAGTGTGAGTGCTGACAATGTTCGGGTAATGCTCGGGCGAGGTGTCGAGATTGTGATTGTATGCCGTGACACCAGCCGCCCGCAGCTGGCGGGCTTCCTCTGCCCCCAGTTCACCAAGGGTGACGCAGACTTCCAGCCCCAGATCAGCGACGTCGCGCACCATCCCCAGAACGGTTTCAAATTTCTCGGTCCCGGCCCGGACCCCCCGCCAGGCGGCCCCCATGCAGAACCTGGTGGATCCTGTCGCTTTGGCTTCCTGCGCCCGCTCCAGCACCGCCTGCCGCTGCAACAGAGCCTCGCGTTCGAGGCCGGTCTCGTAGCGGGAGGATTGGGAGCAATAGGAGCAGTCTTCGGAACATCCCCCAGTTTTGATGCTGAGCAGGGTGCAGAGTTGAACCTCACGTTCCGGCCAATGGGCGTCATGCACTGCGCGGGCGCGCTGCAGGAGGTCAAACAGGGGCAGATCGTGGAGTTTTTTGAGTTCGTTGAATTCCATGTGAAAAAACAAAGGAGCCCGTCCCAACGGATCACCGGGACAGTGCAGAGACGTTCAGTCCACCCAACGCCCTTCCGGAGAGACGGTGGGCAGGGTGAGCAGGTAGGTCTTGGAGTAGTCGGTCTTGCCGATCGCCCCGATCATTTTGACGCCGGTGGCTCTCCGAAAGGCCGCGCTGAAACTTTCCCCGGTATGGCACCCCCAGCTCCGGCAATAGGCCTTGCGGTAAAAGGCATTCCTGTCCAGCCGTTTCAGGTCATCCTCATGCAGGAAACATTTGGAAGCCCCCAGCACCTCATTGCTGTAATCGAAGACAAAGCAGTATTTGTTGGAATGCCCGAAATATTCAAAGCCAACCACCTTGGTGACCCGGCGGTCCTTACCGGCGTTGATGTAGTTGATGAGTTCGTCCTCGGTGCGGAACCAGACGAGGTTGATGCCATATTTGTCCCGCACACTGGTAATGTTGTCCAGGAGAGGCTGTCCCTCCTCCGCGGCGCGGCGCTGATAGCCGGGCCCGTATACCAGCCAAGTGATGGGCGTGCCCGGCGCGGATTTCTGGATCTGTTCCATGCGGACCCGGGCAGTGCGGATGAAATTGCCCCACCATTTGTCGTGACGGTGGCTCTCCCGCCGGTATTGCTCCCACTCCAGCAAGGAAGGTCCGCCGCTGACGATGATGTACTCACCCGGAGTGGCGGCGACAGCCTTGCCGCCTCCGAACCATCCTCCTGCGACCAAAAGACAACAGAGAATGCCCCAATAGCGGAAAGTTTGGAAGCGGGGCGCGGTGGTCATGGTTGAAGTTCTAAACGTGGCCTGCACCTTCCGTCTGTCAAGGCTCAGATGATGCCGCACGGGAGCAGGGCGCCATAAGTGATTCGCGCTGCCGACTTCGCAAGGACGCCCCGAGGCTCACTTGGCCAGTGCTTCGTAGCCGGAAATGACGTCGGAAAGCTCCTCGTCGATCGAACTCTGCCGGAGCCGGTGAAAATTGCTGTGAAGGGTCTCCAAAAGCTCTTCAATATTCCTCTCGGCACGCTCCATGGCCGCGAGCCGGCTCGCGTTTTCGCTGGTGAGCGATTCGGCACAGGCGCGGAAAACCGAAATGAACAGGTATTCTCGGATGAGGACCCGCAGGGTCGCGGCACGTCCATTCAGCACCTCCGGCCGGAGTTTCGAAGGCCACTTCAGCCGGGTCACATGCTGCTGCCAAGCGGCGTCAAGTGGCAACACCACTTGGTGGACCGGCTCGTAGAGCGCCCCGGAATGAGGGCTGTTGTGAAAAACGAGAAGACGCGCGTCGTTGCCATCGGCCACTTGGGATTCAACCTGAATTTGAATCTGTGTGACGAGGGGCGTGATGGCTTCCATGGAATTGGGAACCGGAAAATGGCCGGACATGGACATTCCAGCAGACGAAAGTCTGGAATGCACCCGCTCACCCACCGCCCAAACTTTGGGCACTCCCGGGAAAGCAGCGAGCGTTTTACTGGCATGGTCGGCGATGATGTCGTTGAACTGCCCCACCAGCCCTTGATCGGATCCGAAGACGATGGCCATGATTTCTCCCTCTCCCGGCTGCCTGTGGCGGTCCCGGTCCATTTGCCCGCTCCCCGAATTGGTTTCACGAAGGCACACGCCCAGCCCCATCTCAACCGTCCGGTAATAGTGCGTCAAAGATCTCACGGATTGCTCATACTGCCCGATACTGGAGGCTGCCAACGCCTTCATCGTGCGCACAACGGACTGCAGATCACCGGCACTGGTGATCTTGCGGCTGAGACTGGCCATGGTGTCACTCATGGGTTGGTTGGGGCGGAAGTGTTGGCTCCGAAACGAACGGAAGCAGGGCTCCGCGGGCGATGGCGAGAACCGTTTGGCGATCCTCCCCACTCAAGGCGTCGGCGGTCTCGAAACGTGCGGTCACATCGGCGGGAATCGTTTCCGCGGCTTCATGAATGGCCTTCTCTGCGGAAACCATCTTTTCCAAAGGCACCTCATCAAAGAGCCCCCCCGTCAGGGCCAACAACGTGATGATTTGGGCCGGCACCGGTACCGGGGAGAATTCCGGCTGTTTCAAGCACTCACGAATCCGGCGTCCATGGCCGATGGTCCGGCTTGTGCCATCATCAAGGCGCGCCCCAAAGCGGGCGAACGTCTCAAGTTCTTCGAACTGGGCGTAGGCAAGTTTGAGATCCCCCGCAACGGCCCGGTAGGTGGCGCGCTGGGCCTTGTCTCCGACGCGGGAGACGGATTTGCCGACATCCACCGCCGGGAGGACCCCCAGTTCAAACAAGGACGGTGACAGGTAAATCTGCCCGTCGGTAATGGAGATCAGGTTGGTGGGAATGTAGGCGGAAATGTTCTGCGCCTCGGTTTCAATGACCGGCAACGCGGTCAGGGAACCCCCTCCGCGGTCCTCCCGGAGGTGGGTGGCACGCTCCAGAAGACGGGAATGGATGTAAAAAATATCGCCTGGAAAGGCCTCCCGTCCGGGCGGCCGGCGCAGCAGGAGCGACAGCTCCCGATAGGCGCGGGCGTGCTGGGTGAGATCATCGTAGACGATGAGCACATCGCGTCCAGCTCCCATGAAATGCTCGGCAATGCTGGTCGCCGCATACGGCGCGATGTAGGCCAGGCCGGGAGGGTCATTGCCCTCGGCCACGACCACGACAGTATGGTCCAATCCTCCTTTCGCCTTCAGAATAGACACGCTTTTCGCCACGGACGAGGCCCGTTGCCCGATGATGCAGTATACACAGAGCACCTCTTTGCCCCGCTGGTTGAGGATCGTGTCCAAAGCGATGGCTGTTTTGCCAGTCTGCCGGTCGCCCAGAATCAACTCCCGTTGCCCCCTGCCGATGGGAATGAGGGAATCGATCACCTTGAGACCCGTCTGCAAAGGCACCGTCACCGGAGTACGGTCCATGACGGCGGGAGCAGGGCGTTCGATCGGCAGGCGACCGCTGCCGGTAACAGGCCCCTTCTCATCCAGAGGGCGGCCGAGGGGATCGATGACACGGCCGAGCAAGGCATCGCCCACAACCACGTCCATAACTCGGCCAGTGCCCTCTACTTCATCCCCGGCGTGGAGTTGCGAGTAATCCCCGAGGAGCACGACCCCGATTTCGTCTTCGTCGATATTGAAAGCGATGCCATAAAGATCCCCGGGAAACTTCAGAAGTTCTTCAAAACCCACGCTGGGCAAACCGGACACCTTGGCGATGCCCGTGGACACACTCTTGACATTGCCCACTTCCTTCAGCGCGAGCCGGGGCTGGAAAGCCGCGCGCCCTTCCCCCAGTGCGGCAAACAATTCGTCAAAGACTTTCTTCAGTGGATCGATTCTGCCTTTCATGAGCCTGAAATGGTGGTTTCTGCCTCCGGGGTCGCCGGTTTGCCCACCAGTTCTTCGATGCCCGCCTCGAGCGATTTCAGATAATCGGCGATGCTCCAACCCAATTTTTGTCCTCCGGCCGTCAACTCGACACCTCCGACCAACCCGGGAACGGTCTTGAAAAGGGGACGGACATCAGTGGCCAGCATCTCCCGCAAAACGTTTCTGATGGCTTCTTGTTGTTCCGGCGGCAGATCAACCGCGCTGCGAATCATCGGCGGTTCGCTGCTATTCTGAACCGCATCAGCCAAATGGCTCCGCACCTCGTCGTCCAAGGATTGCAGCTTCTCAAGGAACACCCCGCAGAGGCGCTCCTCCAAATCCACTCCAGCGAGATCCGCAAGGGCTTTCCTGGAGATGGCGAACACCTCTTCCTTGGTCCGACGAGTGATCGACTCCAGGAGATTGGCGACCTCCTGGCGCCTCGATTCCTGCTCTTTGGTGCTCAGTTCTTCTGCCGCTTGGCGGGCTTCATCGATCAACCGCTTTCGCTCCGCATTGGCTTCATCGGTGGCCTTCCCGAGCAGGCCGGACCGCTCCCGGTCGAACTCCGCGTTTTTGCGCTGGAACTCGTTTCTTTCTGCTTTGGCCTCTGTCTGCCGGGCGTCCGCATCCGCCAATTCCGCGGCGATCCGTTGCTCCCGCGCATCGATCGCCTGCAAAACCGGCTGGTAGAGGAACCGCTTCATCAACCAGACAAGAACGAGAAAGTTCAGTGCCTGGGCACTGACCGTAAACCAGTCAATCAACATGGCGTCACTTGGCGGTGGTCTCAGCGAGGAAATGCGTCCAGAACGGATTGGCAAAAATCAGGATCATGGACACCACGAAGCAATAGATGGCGGTGGATTCGATCATGGCAAGTCCCACAAACAAGGTGCGGGTGATCGTGGCGGAGGCATCGGGCTGTTGGGCCAGCGAAGTCAGGGCCGTTGCGACGGCTCTGCCTTCGGCGAACGCGGGGCCCATACAGCCAAAGCTGGTGGTGAGCCCCGCCGTGATGATGGAGGTGATGGCGATGAAGGTGGTGTCATCCATGGTTTTCTGCGGGTGCGTGGGTTGATGGTTCGGTTTCACGGTGACGCCCCGACTTGGGTGTGCGGGTGCGCATGGCGGCAGCAATGTAGACAGCGGCAAGAATGCTGAAAATATAGGCCTGCACCATGCCGGTGAGCAGGCCAAGCAGGGTCATCAGAATGGGAAATAGAAACGGAGTGATGGAGAGAAGGATGGCGATGATCATCGCACCGCTCATCATGTTCCCAAAAAGACGCACCGCCAGCGCCAGGGTGCGGGACACTTCGCTGATGATGTTGAATGGGAGCATGATGAAAGTGGGCTCAAGGTAGGACTTGAGATACCCGCCCAGGCCCTGGTCCTCGATCCCGAACATCGGGACCGCAATCAGAACGCAGAGCGCCAGGGCGGCCGTGGTCGAGAGCGAGCCGGTCGGCGGCTCGTAACCGGGAATGATGGTGCAGAGACTGGCCATGGCCACGAAGAGAAAAAGCGTGCCGAGAAACCCGAGGTATTTCTCCGGATGACGCAGCCCGACATCGGCGATTTGCTGCTTCATTCCGGTGACCACGATTTCCAGAAGATTCTGCCACCGGGAACGCACATGTTCAGTGGTCAGACGGCGGGTGATGAGCCAGGCTGAGACCGAGAGAAGAATCATCAGTCCCCAGGTTTGGACAATGGTGGCATTGAGCTTGACGGGCCCATGCTGCCAATAAACGATCTCGTCAGGACTAAGATGCATGGTCGTCCTCCTTCCTTTCGCCCCGCGTCCATCGGAGGAGGGCGAGCCGGGCCAGATAGAAACCCACGAGGGCGGCAACCAGCCGCTGCCATTGTCCGGCACCCACCCAGTAAAACCCGGCCAGAACCAAACCCGTCCGCAACACCGCACTGGCAAAAAACCACACCGCAGGCCGGGGTGAGGACACGCCCTTGCGGATGGTCCACCAGAGACCACCAAAATAGAGGAGCCCCAACACCAATCCGAAGAACCCGGCCAGGATCCATGGCCCTGCTTCATTCATCGTCCACCTCCTGATCCTCATCCATGGCTCTGGCTTCTTTGGCGATCCAACGCCACGCGTTGACACAGCCCAGAACCAGCCCCGTCGTCAGCAGCGCCAGTGTCCAGGAATGTCGGCCGGGATGATTCTTGTCCAGCCAGATTCCCAAGGCCGCCCCCACCAGCGTGGGCACCACCACCGCCCATCCGACGAGCCCCATCATGCCCAGACCGAACCAGACGCCCTCAGCCCCATGTTTCCGCGCCCTGAGTTTCCGGGCCGCCTTGGCCCCGATCTGCTCTGCGAGGGGAGGGCGATTTGCCGAGCGAGGATCTGGGACTCGTTCACTCATGTTGAAATGTCGCCAGGCGGCGCAAAAAACCGGTTTCCAATTTTGCCATCACTTCGCGGGCCCTGCGCTCGTTTTCATCGAGGGTGGCATATTCCAGCTCCACCGATTCGCGGAGGGCGGCCAAGTCCTGTCCGGCCATGGCCCGGCGCACAGAGACCAGCACTTCCGGACCGGTTTTGACCATGACCCCTTCATCCACCGCGATGAAGGTCTCTCCCTCTGTGGCGGTCTCATACATGAGTATGCCCGGCACCAAGGTGGCGAGGCAATCCAGCCGCTGCGGCAGCAGACCGAAAGACCCGGTGGCGGTTTCCACGTTGATCCGCAGCACGCCCGCCTTTTCCAAATAAACCCGGAAGGGCAGCAGAATTTTAAGATTCATGGCCAACGGGAATGGGTTTGCCCTGCGGGACCTGCGGATCCAGTGACGGGGCTTTTTTGTCCGCCTCATCGATCGATCCGATCATGTAAAGCGAGCTTTCAGGGTAGTCCTTGAATTCGTCCTGGAGAATGCGTTCGCACCCGTCCAGGGCATCCTGGAGACTGACGAGCCGACCCTCGTGACCGGTGAACTGCCCGGTGGTGAAAAACGGCTGGGTCAAAAAGCGCTCCAACCTCCTGGCTCTGGCCACCACCTTCCGGTCTTCCGGGGACAACTGTTCCAGGCCAAGCATGGCTATGATGTCCTTGAGATCGGCGTATTGCGCCAAGGTGCGGCGAATTTCCTGGGCGATCTGGTAATGCCTCACTCCCACTATGCCGGGAGTGGCCATCTTGGAGCTGGACTGCAGCGGATCGATGGCGGGGAAAAGCCCCTCGCTGGCACGCTTGCGGGAGAG
>Ga0116151_10005742_pt1 | contig 10636 bp, 6 predicted proteins | sample AD_UKC117_MetaG_FD_89893 | JGI IMG/M metagenome (GOLD analysis project Ga0116151, IMG submission 89893) | Active sludge microbial communities of municipal wastewater-treating anaerobic digesters from Hong Kong - AD_UKC117_MetaG | ecosystem: Engineered > Bioreactor > Anaerobic > Digestate... | reverse complement strand
GAGACCGAGCTCGACCTGCCCGACCGCGACGGCGCGCCGAGCCGCAGCTACAGGATCACCGTCGCCTCCAGCGCGCCGGGCGACCGCTTGAACGCCTGGAAGCTGCTCGTATTCAACGACATATCCGGCCAGAAACGCGACGCGCGCGACCTGGCGGCCAGCAACGAGGAGCTGGAGTTCTGGGTCAGGCAGCGGACCGCGGCGCTCAGGCAGGAGGTCGCCCAGCGCACCGCGGCGGAGAACCGTCTCCGCGAGCTCAACGAGGAGATGGCCAAGACCCAGAAGGAGATCCTGTGGACCCTGTCTGAGGTGGTAGAGAGCCGTAGCCGCGAGACCGCCTACCACGTGATCAGGGTGGGCGAGTACGCTAGGATACTCTCCGAGGCCTACGGCCTTTCCGAGGAGGAGGTCGATATCATCACGGCCGCCGCGCCGATGCACGACGTAGGCAAGATTGCGATACCTGACTCCATCCTGTCCAAGCCCGGCCTGCTGACCGACGACGAGCGCGAGGTGATGAAGCGCCACACGGTCATCGGCAAGGAGATACTCGGCACGTCGACGCGCCCCCTCCTCCGCGCGGCCGCTATCATCGCTCTCGAGCACCACGAGAGATGGGACGGCAAGGGCTACCCGCTCGGCAAGACGGCTACCGATATAAGCCTCTCCGGCCGCATCGTATCGCTCTGCGACGTCTTCGACGCGCTGTTCACCAAGCGCGTGTACAAGGACGCCTGGCCGCTCGAGAAGGTGCTGGCCCTGTTCAAGGACGAATCAGGCGGCGCCTTCGAGCCTCGCCTCGTCGATATCCTGTTCGAGCATATAGACGACTTCGTCGACGTGACCAAGCGTTTCAAGGACGAGCCGGCGCCGGCGCTTCCCTTGGCCTGACCCGACGCCCGGCCGGCCTTCGTTGCGGATCGCCCGGGCGGGTGATATAGTCGATCCCCGATGAGCATAAAACGAGCGTTCTACGTAGCCGCGGCGTCGCTCGCGGCCGCGTTCGCCTGGCCGGCCATGTCGTCGGCCGCGCCGGCGGTAGTCGACCTGAGCTCGGCGGACCTTTCCGAGGCCGTGCGACTCGATACCGAGTGGGCTATCTACTGGAATCGCTTCGTCGACCCGACCGCGTTCGGCGGCGGCGAGGCGCCGCTCCCCGACGCGTACGTGCCGATGCCGGCGCTATGGACGAGCTACGGGCCCGGCTTCGGCTCGGTCGGCTATGCTACCCTGCGCCTGCGCCTCGTCGGGCTGGAGCCGGGCCGGCGCTACGGGCTCAAAGCTTCCGCCTTCCAGAGCGCGGCCCTGGTATTCGCCGGCGGCCGCCTCGTCCAGGCCCACGGCCGTCCGGCGCGCCAAGCGGCCGGCGAGGAGCCAGCCTGGCGCTCGCTCGTCTCCCCGGTCGAGGCCGACGGCTCGGGCCGCCTCGAGCTCGTGCTGCAGGTATCGAATTTCAACGACCGCTCGGGCGGCACCCACGCGAGCGTGCTGTTCGGCGACCTGGACGCCGTGGCTCGCGAGCGCGAGCGGACGGTAGCCTACGAGCTATTCATGTGCGGCGCCATCCTGGTAATGGGCGCCTACTACCTGGGCCTGTTCGCCTTCAGGCGCCGGGAACGGGCGGCGCTATGGTTCGGGCTCCTGTGCGTCACGCTCGCCGTCCGCGTTCTCCTATACGACGAGTTCTACATCGTCTCGATCTTCCCGTCGATCGGCTATAGGACGCTGTTCAAGCTCGGCTACCTGAGCTTCACGGCCGCGGTCGCCTGTGTCGCGGCCTTCGTGGGCGCTACCTTCCCCGGCGAGTTCCATCGCCGGGCGACCGTCGGGGCGGTCGCCGCGTCCGGCGCCTACGCGCTCTTCGTCGCGTTCGCGCCTACGAGGCTGTCGTCGATGGCGCTCCCGGCCTACCAGGCCTGCGCCGTCGCCGTCGGGCTGGCCTGCGTCGTCGCGATCGCCCTGGCCGTCGCGCGGAAGCGCCCGGGAGCCGGGCTGTTCGGGATCGGCTTCATGGCCATCTTCGGGACGACGGTCTACGACATACTCGTCACGGCCGGCGTCGTCCACGGCGCCTTCGCGTCCCAGGTCGGCATGCTCGCCTTCCTGTTCGCGCTGTCGCTGATCCTGACGAGGCGATACGCCGACGCCTTCTCCGCCGCGGAAACCCTGTCCGACGACCTGGCCAGGGTGAACAAGTCGATGGAGCGCTTCGTTCCCAAGCAATTCCTCGGCTTCCTGAAGAAGCGTAGCCTCGAGGAGATAGAGCTCGGCGACTCGAGCTCCGAGGAGATGGCCGTGCTCTTCGTCGACGTCCGATCGTTCTCCAGGATGGCGGAGGACTCGACGCCCGAGGCCACGTTCTCGTTCATCAACGAGTACCTGGCCAGGGTAGGGCCGGCGGTCCGCGACCACGGCGGCTTCATCGACAAGTACCTGGGCGACGGCTTCATGGCCCTGTTCCCCGGCGGCGCGGAGCCGGCCCTACGCTGCGCCCTCGACGTGCAGGCGAGGGTGGCGGCCTATAACGCGGAGCGGGAGGCCTCCGGGCGCAAGCCTATCCGCGTCGGCGCGGGCATGCACGCCGGCCGCCTGATGCTCGGTACGATAGGCGAGAGCCAGCGCATGGACGGTACGGTCATCGCGGACGCGGTCAACGTCGCCAGCCGCCTCGAGGGCGTGTCGAAGGAGTACGGCCTGGGCATCGCCGCCAGCGAGTGCGTGCTCAAGGAGCTGAGCGACCCGACCGCGTTCAGGATGCGCTTCATCGGAAAGGTCAGGGTCAAGGGCAAGGCCGAGCCGGTGTCGGTCTTCGATATCTACGAAGGGGATCCGGAGGAGCTGCGATCGAGGAAGGACCTGACCCGCGCGGCCTTCGAGCGCGGCATCGACGCGTTCCACGAGCGGCGCCTCGGCGAGGCCCGGACGCTGTTCAGCCAGGTGCTGGCTACGATCCCGGACGACGGCGCGTCCCTGCGCTACCTGAACGCCATCCGGGAACGCGACCCGGCCTAGGGCGCCGAGCCGCGTCGCGCCGTCTACAGCGTCGCGCTGTTTACAGCGCGAAGTTGCCTTGCTTGAAGACGGGCACCTCCGAGCCGTCCGCCATGACGCCGACTATCTCGAGGTCCTTGGAGCCGACCATGAAGTCGACGTGGATCAGCGAGTCGTTGACTCCGGCGGCGAGCAGCTCTTCCTTGCTCATCTCGGGGCCTCCGGCTATGCAGGTCGGGTAGGCTTTGCCGAGGGCGAAATGGCACGAGGCGTTCTCGTCGAACAGCGTGTTGTAGAACAGGATGCCCATCTTCGAGATAGGCGACTCGTACGGCACGAGGGCTACCTCGCCGAGCCTGCGCGCGCCCTCGTCGGTGTCGAGCATCTCCTTGAGCACCTCGACGCCCTTCCCGGCGCCGAAGTCGACGACGACGCCGCGCTCCAGCCTGAACCAGAAGTCCTCGACCAGGTTGCCGTTGTAGTTGAGCGGCATGGTGCTGACGATCTTGCCGTCGGCGCCGTCGCGGCGCGGCATCGTGAAGACCTCCTCGGTCGGCATGTTGGCGACGAAGGCGTACGGCTGGTCGACGCCGACGATGTCGTCGCCGCCGCCGAACCAGACGTGGCCGGCCGGCAGGGCTATCGTAAGGTCGGTGCCGGCTGCGTTGCGGTAGCGCAGGGCCTTGAAGGCGTGGCCGTTCAGGAAGGCGAGCCTGGCGTTCAGCGCGGCCTGGTGGGCCCGCCACGCGGCTACCGGGTCCGGCTGGTCGACGCGGACCGTCTTGGCTATCGCGTCCCAGAGGGCCTCCATCGCCTCGGGCCCCGACTTGCCCGGGAAGACCTTGCGGGCCCAGGCCTCGGTCGGCACCGACGCGACGCACCAGGCGTTGCGGTTGCTCATCAGGCGGGAGCGGTAATGCTCGAACGCCACGTTATTGGCCTTGTTCTTGCGGCTGATGCGCTTGGGGTCGACGCCTTTCATCAGCTCCGGGTCGGACGCGGCGATGCTGACGAAGGCGGCGTTCCCGTCCGCGTATCCGTCGAGGAAAACCTTGAGCCACTCAGGCGACTCGTCGAATATCTCGTCCGGGGCCATGTCGTAGGTGACGCGAGCCGACTTCTCGTCGCTCCAGCGGAAGACCACCTCGCGCGCGCCGGCCTCGTAGGCCTCCTTCTGCACGGAGCGGGCGAATTCGGCGCATTCTATAGGCGAGCTGACGACGAGGGTCTGGCCCTTCCGTAGGTTGACGCCTACGCGTACGACGAGCCTGGCGTATTGATCGATGGATTTCATGAAAACCTCCTTAATATTCGAAGCGCGAATACGATACCACGATTCGGGCCTTTGCACAGCCGCTAGCTTTTTGGTACAGTATCCGCTTAGAGAAGCATCGGAGGAACCTATCCATGAAAGCCGTCGAACTGGCCAAGGCTTACGACCCAAAGGAATTCGAGGACCGCGTCTACGCGGCCTGGCAGGCGGAAGGGCATTTCAAGCCCGTAGCGCCTAACGGGAAGAAGCCCTTCGTCATGGTAATGCCCCCTCCGAACGTCACCGGCGTGCTGCACATGGGCCACGGGCTCAACAACGCCATGCCCGATATACTGATGCGCTTCCACCGCATGTGCGGCGAGCCGACCCTGTGGGTTCCCGGCACCGACCACGCCGGCATCGCTACCCAGCACGTCGTCGAGAAGAAGCTCCGCGCCAAGGGGATAGACCGCCGCGAACTCGGCCGCGAGAAGTTCGTCGAGGAGACCTGGAAGGTCGCGAACGAGCACCACGACACCATAAAGAAGCAGCTGGAGAAGATAGGCTCCTCGTGCGACTGGAGCCGCGAGCGCTTCACGCTCGACGAAGGCCTGTCCAAGGCCGTCCGCGACGTCTTCGTGACGCTGTACGAGCGCGGCCTCGTGTACAAGGGCGAGTACCTGGTCAACTGGTGCCCGTCCTGCGGCACCGCGCTGTCCGACGACGAGGTCGAGCACGCCGACGAGGCCGGCGCGATGTACCATATCCGCTACGAGATCGTCGATCCGCCGGCCGGCGGCCCTACCCATATAGAGATAGCGACGACGCGCCCGGAGACCCTGCTCGGCGACACCGCGGTCGCCTACCATCCGGATGACGATCGCTACAAGGCGCTCGCCGGCGCGAAGCTCAGGCTGCCTTTGACCGACCGCGTGATACCGATGGTCGCCGACGCCTACGTCGACCGCGAGTTCGGCACCGGCCTCGTCAAGATCACGCCGGCCCACGACCCGAACGACTTCGAGGTCGGCCGCCGGCACGACCTGCCGCGCGTCAATATCCTGAACCCCGACGGCACGCTCAACGGCGAGTGCCCCGAAAAGTACCGGGGGCTCAAGGCCAAGGACGCGCGCCCCCTCGTCGTCGAGGACCTGGAGGCGCTCGGCCTGTTCATAAAGAAGGAGCCGATTACCCACGCGGTCGGCCATTGCTACCGCTGCCACTCGGTCGTCGAGCCCTTCCTGTCGAAGCAGTGGTTCGTCAAGATGAAGCCGCTCGCCGACAAGGCACTGGCCGCCTGGCGCGCCGGCGACGTCCGCTTCTATCCCCAGCGCTGGGAGAACACCTACGAGAACTGGCTCACCAACATACGCGACTGGTGCATCAGCCGCCAGCTGTGGTGGGGCCACCGCATCCCGGCCTGGCACTGCGCCCACTGCGGCAAGACCGTCGTCGCCCGCGAGGAGCCGCTCGAGTGCCCCTTCTGCAAGTCGACCGAGCTGACCCAGGACGAGGACGTGCTCGACACCTGGTTCTCGAGCTGGCTCTGGCCGTTCAGCACGCTCGGCTGGCCCGAGGAGACCGCCGACCTCAGGAAATTCTACCCGACGACGACGCTGCTGACCGGTTTCGACATCATCTTCTTCTGGGTCGCCAGGATGATCATGGCCGGCCTCGAGTTCACCGGCCAGGTGCCGTTCCGCGACGTCTGCATGACGACGCTGGTGCGCGACAAGCAGGGCCGCAAGATGTCCAAGTCGCTCGGCAACGGCATCGACCCGCTCGAGATCGTCGAGGAGTACGGAGCCGACGCGCTCAAGTTCACGCTCGCGTTCCTGTACACCTCGACCCAGGACATCCTGGTCAATAAGGACGACTTCAAGCTCGGCAGCAAGTTCGCGAACAAGGTGTGGAACGCCAGCCGCTACATCCTGATGAACCTCGACGGCCGCGACTTCGTCGCGGCGCCCGAGCTCAACGACGTCGACCGCTGGATATACCAGCGGCTCAACGCGGCGGCCGTCCAGATCCGCGAGGCGCTCGCCTCGTACCGCTTCAACGACGCCGCCGGCGCGGCCTACGAGTACTTCTGGAACGACTTCTGCGACTGGTACGTCGAGGCGACGAAGCTGTCGACGCGCTCCGACGACGACGCCGAGAAGGACCGGGCCGTTACCGTGCTCCTGTCGGTGCTCGAGGAGTCTCTGGCGCTGCTGCACCCGTTCCTGCCCTTCGTCACCGAGGAGATCTACGGCAAGCTGCCCAACGCCCGGGGGCGCCTGATCGTCAGGCCCTATCCCGAGGACCGGGCCGAGCGCCGCGACGCCTCCCTGGACGCCGACTTCGCCGCGCTCAAGGAGCTGGTCACGATAGTGCGGAGCCTCCGCAGCGAGTTCGGCATAGCCCCGGAAAAGCGCCTGCGCGTCGCGGTGCGCTTCGACGATGGCTTCTCCGGGCCCGCGTTCATCGAGCGCAACGCCGCGCTCGTCGCCCTGCTCGCCGGCGCATCGGGCGTCGAGTTCGTCGCGGCTAAGCCGTCCGGCGCGCTCGCCCTGGCCGGTAGGGGCTTCGAGGCCTACGTATTCGCCAAGGAGGCGGTGGACGCGGGGCAGCTCGCCGCGCGCTTCGCCAAGGAAGCCGAGAAGGAGCGCCAATACGTGGCGCGCACCGGGGCCAAGCTGGCAAACGAGGCCTTCGTCTCGAGCGCCCCGGCCGATATAGTGGAGAAGGAGCGCCAGAAGCTGAAGGACGCCGAGGTGCGGGCCGCCAAGCTCGAGAAGTACCTCGCGGATCTGGCGTAGGAGGTCGGATGGACAGGAAGGGGCGGCCGCTTCGCCCCGCGGCGAATCCTTCGAGGCCCACGACGATGGCCGAGGAGGAGATGATACGCCTCAAGAGCATGCACCTGGCGCCCTATATCCAGCTGGCCACCGTGCTCATAGGCAAGCAGCGGCGCTCGGGCGGCAACATGTTCCGCCACCAGATCGACACCTTCGCCATCCTGATGGACTACGGCTACATCGACTCGGTGCTGCTCAAGGCGGCCGTCATCCACGACCTGGTCGAGGACGTGCCCGAGCTGGACCGGGAGCGTATCCTCGAGAACGACGAGGAGAGCCAGGACGTCTACCAGCTCGTGCTCGAGGTGACGAGGCGCACGGTCGAGACCAAACAGGAATTCCTGACGCGCATCCTCGAGTACGGCAGCCCGCGTGCCCTCGTGCTCAAGAGCGCCGACAGGATCAGCAACATGATATCGCTGGGCTACACCACCGATACTGCCTTCGTCCGGCGCTATTGCGACGAGACGGAGCGTTTCGTGTTCCCGATAGCTGATAAGGCTAACAAGACTATGCTGGCGGAGCTCGTCGAGCTCGTCGCCACCCGCCGGGGCTACCTGGCGCGATGTTTCGAGATATAAGCCAAGGAGTCGACATGAGCAAGGAATGGACCAAGGCGACCATCGCCAAGACGATCGATCACACCCTCTTGAAGGCGATAGCCACCGAGCAGCAGGTTCGCGAGCTGTGCGTCGAGGCCAAGGCCAACGGCTTCGCGAGCGTCTGCGTCAATCCGCGCTGGGTGCCGCTCTGCGCCAAGGAGCTCCAGAACTCGAAGGTGCTCGTCTGCACCGTGATCGGCTTCCCGCTGGGGGCCAACGCCACCGAGACCAAGGCCGCCGAGGCCGCGCTCGCGGTCAAGCAGGGCGCCGAGGAGGTCGACATGGTCATCAACCTCGGCGCGGCCAAGGCCGGCGACTGGAAAGAGGTCGAGGAGGACATCCGCATGGTGGTCAAGGCCGCCGGCAAGGCTACGGTCAAGGTGATCATCGAGACCTGCTACCTGACCGACCCGGAGAAGGTCAAGGCCTGCGAGGCGGCGGCCAGGGCCGGCGCCCACTTCGTCAAGACGAGCACCGGCTTCGGGACCGGCGGGGCCAGCGCCGACGACGTGCGGCTGATGAAGAAGACCGTCGGCGACCGGCTCAAGGTCAAGGCCTCGGGCGGCATCCGCAGCTACCACGACGCGATCCAGATGCTCGACGCCGGCGCGGACCGGCTCGGCGCGTCGTCGGGCGTCGCGATCGTCAGCGAGCTTCCGGAATAAGGCGCTTTTAGTTGCCAGCCGGGGCCGAAGACGGGTTATACTGTGCGCGGAGGAACGCCATGAAGCATCGCCGTCCCGCAGCCTTCGCGCTGGCCGTAGCCCTGGCCCTGGCATCGTCGTCCTGCGGCGATAGCGCGCGGGGCGGCGCGGTCGCCCCCGCCGAGCGCGCCAAGCCGACGATAGGCATGGTCTTCGACGTCGGCGGCCGCGACGACGCGTCGTTCAACCGCTCGGCCTACGACGGCCTCGTGATGCTGGCCAGGGACTCGGGCGGCCGCGTCGAAGGCGACCCGGACGCCGACTTCGGCGACGCTATCGATATCCGGGTGCTCGAGTCGAAGCACGGCGGCGCCGACCGCGAGCAGCTGCTGCGCAGCCTGGCCGAGGACGGCCGCGACCTGGTGATAGCCGTGGGCTTCCTGTTCGCCGATTCCATCGGCTCGGTCGCCAGCGACTATCCGGGTACTCACTTCGTCATCATCGACGGCACCGTGCCGGACCTGAACGCCTCGTCGAGCGTGACCTGCGTCGACTTCGCCGAGCACGAGGGCTCGTTCCTGGTCGGCGCCTACGCCGGCCTCCTGGCCGCCGAGGCCGGGCCGGACGCCCGCGTCGGCTTCGTCGGCGGCATGGATACGCCGATGATACGGCGTTTCCTGGCCGGGTACACGGCCGGCGCTGCCTTCGTCAACCCTGCCCTCAGGGCTCCCGGCCGCGTCGCCTCGGCGTTCATAGCCAGGGACGCGAGCGGCTTCGACGATCCGGCCCGCGGCGCCGAGATGGCCTCCATGCTGCTGCGCGTCAACTCGAAGGTGATCTTCCACGCAGCCGGCGCCTCGGGCCGCGGCGTATTCGAGGCGGCCGGCCGCTTCGACGCCAAGGCCATCGGCGTCGATTCCGATCAGGCGGCCATACTGGCCTCGTCCGGCTCGGCCGCCGACGCCCAGCTGTCCAAGCTAATCGTCACGTCGATGCTCAAGCGGGTCGACAGGGCGGTCTACGCGCTAGGCCAGGAGCTGGTCGCCGGCGTCAGGATACCGGGCGGCTACCGGACCTTCGGGCTGGCCGAGGGAGGAGTCGGCTACGTGGCCGACGGGCTCCCGTCCGATGCGGTCACCGTGCTGTCCGACCTGGCCAGGCGCGTTACCTCCGGCGAGATCTCCGTACCCTCGAACGACCAGTCCCTGGCCGATTTCATATCCGGCTTGCGCTAGGAACGCGCTTGCTATAGGCTATAAAACGTTGAAAACCGGCTTGCACTGAACCGCGTAAGGGGTTACTATCGAGTTCCACATTTTCGCGCTAGCGAAAAAGTAAAGGAGTAAGTATGAAGTATCGAACTTTCTTCGCCGTGCTTCTCATCGCCGCGCTCGCCTTCACCGGTTGCGCCAAGGAAGAGAAGGCCGCTCCGGTCGCCGCCAAGCCGGCGTTCAAGGTCGGCCTCGTGACCGACCTCGGCGGTATCGATGACAAGTCCTTCAACCAGGGTACCTGGGAAGGCATCATCCGCTTCGGCGAGGAGAACGGTCTCGTCAAGGGAACCGACTATAAGTATCTCCAGTCCGGCGCCGAGGCCGACTACGTTCCGAACCTCAGCACCTTCGCCGACGAGAAGCTCGACCTGATCGTCGCGCCCGGCTTCCTCTTCGCCAACGCGATGGGCGAGGTCGCCGAGAAGTATCCCGAGCAGAAGCTCATGATCATCGACGACTCCAGCGTCCAGAAGCCGAACGTGGTCTGCGCCGTCTTCGCCGAGCACGAGGGTTCCTACCTCGTCGGCGTCGCGGCCGGCCTCAAGGCCAAGGCCGACGGCAAGAACGTGCTCGGCTTCATCGGCGGCATGCAGTTCCCGCTCATCGAGAAGTTCCAGGCCGGTTTCGAGCAGGGCGTCAAGGCCGTTTACCCCGAGGCCAAGATCCTCGTCGACTACGCCGGCGATTTCGGCGCCCCGGATAAGGGACAGGCCCTCGCGCAGAAGCAGTTCAACGCCGGCGCCTACATCATCTTCCACGCCGCCGGCGGCACCGGCAACGGCATGATCAAGGAAGCCAAGGAGCGCTCGGAGAAGGGCGACGTCCGCTGGGCGATCGGCGTCGACAAGGACCAGTACACCGACGGCCTCTACGGCGACAAGTCCGCCGTGCTGACCTCGATGATGAAGCGCGTCGACGTGGCCGCCTACGAGGTCGCGAAGATGACCATGGCCGGTCAGTTCCCCGGCGGCCAGACCCTCGTGTTCTCCCTGAAGAACGCCGGCGTCGGCATCCCGAACGAGAACCCGAACCT
>Ga0116151_10005740_pt1 | contig 10639 bp, 9 predicted proteins | sample AD_UKC117_MetaG_FD_89893 | JGI IMG/M metagenome (GOLD analysis project Ga0116151, IMG submission 89893) | Active sludge microbial communities of municipal wastewater-treating anaerobic digesters from Hong Kong - AD_UKC117_MetaG | ecosystem: Engineered > Bioreactor > Anaerobic > Digestate... | reverse complement strand
CTTTCCCTCCTGTTCACGAGCGATGCGGAGATGGCCGTCATCAACGGTGAATGGCGCGACAAACCCGTTGCAACGAACGTACTTTCCTTTCCCGGTGGCGATGTGCAGGTTGGTGAGCCTGCGGGACCGGTGCTGGGCGATCTCGTTTTCGCGCGCGAGACGGTGGAACGCGAAGCGGCAGAACAGGAGAAATCCTTCGAGGATCACCTGACCCATCTTGCCGTTCACGGATTTCTTCACCTTTTCGGCTATGACCACATCGATGAGGATGAAGCCGAGGAAATGGAAGAGATCGAAAGGCAAACGCTATCGGGGCTTGGCATTGCCGATCCGTATGCCTAATTGGTGCCTCAACTTGGGTGTTTACCCCAGCTTCAAAATCCGGTTGGCCGTAACGGCCAGTACCTCTATTCTGCAAAGTCAATGAACAAGATGGATCAGACCATAACAACCGGCACCGATACCGCCGGCAAATCGGAAACCGACAGCGAGGGTTCAAGTAGCAGCGGGCACAACCTGCCCGTGGTCTACAAGCATCCGGAAACCGCAGCGGAGGGCCGGTTCACGCGCTGGCTTTCCAGGCTATTCAGTTTCAGGCGCTCACAGTCTTCCGTACGCGACGACCTCAGCCACGCACTGACCGCCGAGGGATTTGCGGGCGAGTTCACACCAGAAGAAACGGCGATGATCAACAACATCCTCGCCCTGCAGGAAGTGCGTGTCGAGGATCTTCTGGTACCGCGTGCAGAGGTCGAAGCTGTCGATCTGACCACGAGTCTCGGCGAGCTCTTGAAGGTTTTTGAAAGTTCCGGGCATTCGCGCATGCCCGTCTATGACGAGACGCTCGATGATCCGCGCGGCATGGTACACATCCGCGATGTTGTCGCCTTCATCACCCGCAAGGCGCAGGAAGGCGGCCGCAGGCGCAAGGACGGTACCAAGCCTTTCAACCTGTCGCGGATCGATCTCAACCGCGAGCTAGGCAAGCTCAACCTCGTGCGGCCGGTGCTCTTCGTGCCGCCATCGATGCCGGCTGCGGAACTGATGGCACGCATGCAGGCATCGCGCATCCAGATGGCACTGGTGATCGACGAGTACGGCGGTACCGAGGGCCTCATCTCGCTCGAAGACATCGTCGAGGAAATCGTCGGCGACATCGAGGACGAACACGACGACGACGAGGAAATGATCCGCGATCTGGGAAATGGCCGCCTCGTATGCGATGCACGCGCCGAACTTGACGATATCCGCGAGGTGCTGGGTGGCAATTTCGACTGCGGTGATTATGCCGACGATGCCGACACGATCGGCGGCGTGATCTTCTCGTTCCTCGGGCGCATTCCCGTCAAGGGAGAGGTCATAGAGGCATTCGGCTACGAATTCGTTATCCGCGATGCCGATCCGAGGCGCATCCGGACGATCGAGATGTCGCCGAAGAAACGGCCCGTTGCGCGCAAGCAGCCGGGCCAGTCTTCTCCGGGCGAATGATCCGTGTGCCGGCGCCTCAATGTGCGCCGGACATGTCGCCCAGGATCTTTTTGGTCAAAACGGTGGAATCCGATTTCAGCTCGTAGATCATCGGTACGCCGGTGGCGAGGTTGAGCTTGGTTATCTCTTCCTTCGACAAGCGGTCGAGCACCATGACCAGCGAGCGCAGCGAATTGCCATGCGCGGCCACGAGCACGGTCTGGCCGGAAAGGACGCGCGGCAGGATTTCCTGCATGTAATAAGGCCAGACCCGCGCGCCGGTATCGCGAAGGCTTTCGCCCTCGTCGCCCGGCGGAGGCACGTCGTAGGAGCGGCGCCAGACATGCACCTGTTCCTCGCCCCATTTTGCGCGCGCATCGTCCTTGTTGAGACCGGCGAGGTCGCCGTAATTGCGCTCGTTCAGGGCCTCGTCATGCAGGGTTTCAAGATCGGGCTGGCCAACCTCGTCGAGAATGATCTGGCATGTGCGTTCGGCGCGTGTCAGCACGCTGGTGAAGGCGATGTCGAATACCAGTCCCTCGGCCTTGAGCGCCTTGCCGGCTTCATGGGCTTCGGTAACGCCCTGTTCGGTCAGATCCGGGTTTTTCCAGCCGGTGAACAGGTTCTTCAGGTTCCATTCGCTTTGGCCGTGGCGGACCAGTACCAGTTTGCGGGCCATGTCTGTCTCCAGGTAGATTGCTATGGGTTGATTGGCTTGAATGCTCAGGAAAGGCCCAGAACATCCTTCATGTTGTAGAAACCGGGGTTCCTGCCGCGGCCCCACAGGGCAGCGGTAACGGCACCGGTTGCAAAAATGGATCGGTCGGTCGCCTCGTGGGAAAGCGTGATCGTCTCACCTTCACCCGCCAGAAGCACGCTGTGCGTGCCGACAACCGAGCCGCCGCGGAGCGTTGCAAAGCCAATGGTGCCTTCCTGGCGCGGGCCGGTGTGCCCGTCGCGCACGCGAACACTCGCCTCATCGAGGTCGACATCGCGTCCGCGCGCAGCGGCCTCGCCGAGAAGAAGCGCGGTACCCGAGGGGGCATCAACCTTGTGCTTGTGGTGCATTTCGAGCACCTCGATGTCGAAAGCACCTGCGGACAGGGCGCGGGCGGCCTGCTCGACCAGAACCGAGAGCAGGTTGACGCCGAGGCTCATATTGCCGGACTTGACGATGGTGGCATGCCTGGCGGCCGCCATGATCGCCGCATCGTGCTCTGCCGTGCAGCCGGTTGTGCCGATGACGTGAACGATGCGCGCCTGCGCTGCGTAGCCTGCAAATTCGACGGTTGCCGCCGGCGTGGTGAAATCGACGATTCCATCGGCGTCTGCAATGACCGGCAAAGGATCTCCGGTGATCGCGACACCGTTTGCACCGAGACCGGCCAATTCGCCTGAATCGGCGCCAAGATGCTCGCTACCTGCGCGTTCCAGCGCACCGTGCAGTTCGGCGTCGGGCGATGCCGCAATGGCACGAATGAGGGCGCGGCCCATGCGGCCGCTGGCTCCGGTCACTACGAGTTTCATCCTGCTCATTTGTTTCCTGCCTTTGCCGTTTTGCCGCGGCCTGTTCCCGAACGCGTGGCCGTGGAAGCCTTCGCCCGCGCTTTGCCCTGTGACGCGGCCCTGCCACCGGTCTTCGAGCCGGACTTCTTGGCGCTGCCTTTCTTGCCGTTGGCGGGCGGCATGGCGGACAGGCTTTGCAGTTTTCCGTACAGCCCGCTCTCGGAATTCATGAGCACGTCGTGGCTGCCCTGCTCGACCACCCTGCCCTGATCGATCACCACGATCTTGTCGGCGTTGTGGATGGTGGACAGGCGGTGGGCGATGACAATCGTCGTGCGGTCCTTCATCAACTCGTCGAGCGCGGCCTGTACCAGCCGTTCCGATTCATTGTCGAGTGCCGAAGTTGCCTCGTCAAGAAGAAGGATCGGAGCGTCGCGCACGATGGCGCGGGCAATCGACAGGCGCTGGCGCTGGCCGCCGGACAGGTTGGTGCCCATTTCGCCCACCGGCGTATCGTAGCCAAGCGGCATCTCGACAATGAAGTCATGTGCAAGGGCAAGTCTTGCCGCCTGCTCGATTTCCTCGCGGGTGGCACCCGGCCGGGCGTAGCTGATATTCTCCGCAACGGTACCTTCGAAGAGCACCGCATGCTGCGAAACATAGGCAACCTTCTCCCGCAGCGAGGCGATCCGCAGGTCTGCAATGTCCTGGCCGTCGACCAGAATGCGGCCGGAATCGAGATCGTGAAGTCGCAGGATCAGGCTCATCAGCGTCGTCTTGCCGCCACCGGAGGGGCCAACAAGCGCGGTCGTCTTGCCTGCCTGGGCGACGAAGGAGATGTCCCGGATGATCGGCTCGCCCTCACCATAGGTGAAAGTTACATTCTCCACCGCGACCTCGCCGGCGCCAGCAGAAAACTCCCTTGCGTCCGGCTTGTCGGCCTGACGCGGAGGTGTGTCGAGAAGCTCGTAGATCATGCGGGCATTGACGAGGGATTTCTCGAACTGGACGCGGAAGGCCGCGAGCCTGCGCGCAGGGTCATAGGCAAGCATGGCAGCTGCAAGAAAGGACAAGAGTGCACCCGGGTCCCCGCCAAGCGCAATGACGCGCCAGCCGCCGAAGGCGACCGAACCCGCAATGGCAAGACCGGCAAGTGTCTCGGTAAGCGGCTTGGTCCGGGCATTGACCAGCGCGATGTGGTTTGCCTGGCGTTCTGCGGTCTTCACCAGTTCGTCGACCCGGCCGCGCAACTGGTCTTCCATGGTGAAAGCCTTGACCACCGGAATGCCCTGCGCCGTTTCGACCATGACCGAGGCGACGCGGGCATTGGTATGCACCTCCTTGCGGGAGAGTTTCTTGACCCGTTTGACGTAGCGCGAAATCACGTAGCCCGCGACCGGAAGGACGACGAACGAACCGGCGGTCATCAGGGGATCCTGCCAGATCATCACGAAGATCAGGCCGATAAAGGTCAGGAGATCGCGCGCGAAAACCGTGACAAGCTGGTTCATCAGGTTGCGGATGCCCGAGATATTCTGGTTCACCTGTCCGACGAGGTAGGCCGAACGCGTATCGTTGAAGAAGCCCACGCCAAGATGCAGAAGGTGATCGTATACGCGGCGCTGATAGGTGGCGATGATGTTGTTGCCGATACGGTTCAGCAACACATCCTGACCGAAGGCAGCGATGCCGCGCAGAAAGAAGATAATGAGGATAATGCCCGCAATGGTGTAGGCGGCATTCAGGTCGCGCTTGTCGAAGACATCATTGACCACGTTCTTGATGATGTAGGCGCTATAGGCCGTCATCCCAGAGACGACCACCATGCACATGATGGCAAAAACATAGGTGCCGCGATAACGCGCGAAATTCTCCGAGAGGATGCGTTTCACGATTTCGCGCGGGTTTGAATCGCTCGTGTCGGCTGCTTTGACTTCGGATCTGGTCACGCTGATACCGGGAAATTCCTGAACGCCATCCGGCGATTTCTATGCCACAAGCCCGCCAACGGCTAGCATGATTGCGGGCTTCCTCCCGCCTGTTTGGCGGGCGGGCGACTCATAACCGTTCACATCGGCGTTGCCTAGGGCTTCGGCTCATTAATTGATCACTGTTACAGCGCCGCACAATTGCGGGTTCATGGCTTCTCCACGCCCTTTCGCATTGAAGATTTGGGGTAGGCAGGTGCCGGAAACCGTGCCACACTTTCCCTCAGGTGCCCCGGCCAACAACTGCCCGGAGCGCGAGAAAGCCGCGGTTCGCTGCCGCGGCCCGGAAACAGGTCTGGGCACCGAATGTCCCAGGCATTGCCGGAAAAACAACCCGAAGCAACCAGTAACAGGGAAACAATATGAAGCGTTTGATCCTTGCAGCAATGGCAACATTGGCAATGAGCGTATCCGCTCTGGCCATGGATGCAAAGCCGGCTGTCGTTTACGACAAGGGCGGCAAGAATGACGGTTCCTTCAACCAGGCAGCCTATAACGGTGCCGAGAAGTTCAAGGAAGAAACCGGCATCGAATACCGTGAGTTCGAGGTCGTTGACGACGCCCAGCGCGAGCAGGCGATGCGGCGCTTCGCGCAGGATGGCAACAACCCGATCGTCGCCATCGGCTTTTCCCAGGCAGCCGCGCTCGAAAAGGTCGCCAAGGAATTTCCCGACGTGAATTTCGCCATCGTCGACATGGTTGTCGACCTGCCGAACGTGCGCTCGATCGTCTTCAAGGAACATGAAGGCTCCTATCTCGTGGGCGTGATGGCTGCGAAGGCATCGCAGACCGGCGCGGTCGGCTTCGTCGGCGGCATGGACATTCCGCTCATCCGCAAGTTTGCCTGCGGCTATGTGGGCGGTGTCAAATCCGTCAGCGCCGATGACAAGGTAATCCAGAACATGACCGGCACGACTGGCGCGGCATGGAACGACCCCACCAAGGGCGGTGAACTGGCCCGTGCTCAAATGGACCAGGGCGCGGATGTCATCTACCATGCCGCTGGCGGTACCGGTCTTGGCGTTCTCCAGGCCGTGGCTGATGCGGGCAAGCTCGGCATCGGTGTCGACTCAAACCAGAACGGAACCCATCCGGGACACGTCCTGACCTCGATGCTGAAGCGCGTCGACGTTGCCGTCTACAATGCCTTCAAGGATGTTCAGGACGGCAACTGGTCGACCGGTTTTGCGGTTCTCGGGCTCAAGGAAGGCGGTGTTGATTTCGCCATGGACGAAAACAACAAACCGCTGGTTTCCGACGAGATGATGAAAGCCGTCGAGGATGCCAAGGCCAAGATCATTTCAGGCGAGATCGAAGTCCACGACTACATGTCGGACAACGAGTGCCCCTACTGAGCCAACGGCCAGTTTCATAACGCGATTTGCGGGGAGCTTCGGCTCCCCGCTTTCGTTTCCGCCGTGAATTTCTCAGATCATGGAAACGCGATCACCGAGGCGAATGAGACCGGGCTCGACAACACTTGCCGTGATGCCGCCATGGCCGCGGACTGCATTGTAGCCGCCCTGCTCCAAAAGCTCCTCCATGCGCGAACATGGCGCACAAATGCCCGTTCCGGCCAGGACAGCTTCGCCGATGCGGAAATGACGGTCTTTCAGGGCCAGCAGGTTTATTCCGCCGACAACGAGATTGCGGCGCAGGATGTGCGGGTCGATCTCTGCCACCCCTGAGAGAGCCGCGATTACCGGCAAGTGCTCTGCCTGGATCAGTGTGACGGCGCGCCTGCCTGGCCGCATGTTCCGGTCGCCCTCGATACCGGAGGCCCTGATGCGTGCGGACCGGCGGGATTCGACCGGCTCGCGCCGGGCGGGACGAACGCCAATCCAGACCAGTTCCCCGTCAGATGCATGCCTGGAGGTGAGTTGCGCGAGTGTCAGCATGGAAACTGCCGCCAACCCGGCCTACCAGTGCGGCGGTTTTTCGCTGGCAGCGGGTGCCGGCAAGTTTTCCTCCAGCGCGGACATGCGCCCGATCATGTGGTCGACCCTGCGCTCAAGCGTGTCGATGACGTCCCACTGGCGCGCGACCATTGCCGAGAGCTCGTCGATTGTCTTTGCCTGATGGGCAATCGTCTCTTCGGCCTGGATCAGCCTTTGTTCGGTGCTCGTCATAGGAAATCCTCATTCGCAGGGTTGAACTCGACCGGTATCTGCGCACGCGTCCCTTCAGGGACCAGAGGCGATGTTTTCGCCGGGCAGACTTCGGGGCAAGCCATTAGAGCATCTTCGATATTGACGGAATCGGAAAGATCGAAATGCGTAAAGGAATTCAGTCGTTTGCTGAAGCAATCAGTTTGCACCTAAAGGTGAAACAGTCTAGGTGGAAATCGGGAGCCTGACCATGAAATCTCGGCGCAAGATAACCTTCCGGTCCGGTAAGGCAAATCCCCCTTTTTCCGCTTGGCAAACCCGGGGCGCGTTGAAACCGGTAACAATCTTCGCCGTCCTGTGTCTTGGCCTGTTCCAATCGGCATTTGCGCATGCTTCGGATTTCTTCCTGCCCTGGCGCAACCCGGAACGGGCACTGGTGCTGGATGCCTATGAGCACAATTCGCTCGATTGGCAAAAGATCGTCCAGGACCGCAGGATCGTTGGTTTCATCGGCAAGGCAAGCGACGGTCTGCCACCCGAATACTGCACGTTTGCGGACAAGGGAATTTGCGGCGTAAGCTGGCGCAAATACTCTGTTGCCCGCGAACTCTATCTTACGCGACGCCAGCTTGCCCGCGCTCTGGGTCTCAAATGGGGTGCCTACCACCTTGGCCGCCGTGGAAATCCGGAAAGACAGGCCGATCACTTCGTCAGCTATGCTGATCCCCAACCGGATGAGGTAATTGTTCTCGATCTGGAAATGCCCGAGCACGAAGTGTTCATGACGCTTGACGAAGCCGAACGCTTTGCCGCCCGGATCCACCAGAAGCTGGAACGCTATCCGCTGCTTTATGCAAACCACAGGACGGCGGCCGCCATCGCGGAAAACCGCGATGAATACCCCCTGCTCTCGCGGTTGAAGCTCTGGTACGCACGGTACAAGCCGGGCATAAGCGGCGTGTTCCCGATGGGAAACTGGGAGAGCTACGCACTGTGGCAGTTTGCCTATGGCGGGAATTGCCGCAAAAACTGTCCCTACCGGGTCGATGGCACGCCGCGCGACATCGATGTGAACGTCCTGCCGATGACCGTGGAGGAGGCCAGGCTTGCCTGGCCGTTCGACGGACTTCTGCCGGTTCGCAGCATCGAACCCGAAGAACCGGGCACTCTTCCGGGTCCGGTATACGTGAACACGGAAACCGGTACGGTGGCTGCAAATGGAGGCGGGCGCCATTCGGATTTCGTGGCCGAACCGGACTACAATCCGGAGAAAACCCCGGAAAATTCGCCAGCCGGCGACGGAAATCCGGCTGTTTCAGCGACACTCGTTCAGGGACCTATCGTCCCGACGGAAAATCCGATCCGGGTGGAAGAGCGAATCAAGCGGGAACGGGAAAGGTGCCGCAGCACCGGATACAGGGACGGCGCAAACGGCCCGGAGAGTTGCTGAAACAGGGTTCGGCCGTCAGGCGAGATAGTCTTCCAGTTCCAGCCGCCAGTTCTGCGGCAGCGCCTTGGGCTTGCGGGTTTGCCGGTCGACATAGACATGGATGAAATGGCCCTGGGCGGCGGCGATCTCCTCATCCTCCCTGAAAAGGGCGATGCCGTAGCGCACCGAGGACGTACCGAGGTGGTCGCTGAGGATTCCTGCTGCGACCCGGGCAGGACATGCCAGTTCGGAGAAGTAGTTGCACTTCGTTTCCACGACGAAACCGATGATATCGCTGTTGTGCGGATCGAAAAGGCCAAGCTTGATCAGCCATTCGTTCACGGCCGTGTCGAACAACTGGTAGTGAACGACATTGTTCATGTGCCCGAAGAGGTCGTTGTCTGACCAGCGTGTCTGGAGCGAGCGGAATACGGGAAAGTCGTCACGTGTCAGGGGTGTCGGGCGGCTCATCTATACATCCGATGGTCTGTGAGTGCGGGGAAATCCGGGCGCAGGTCGGGGCGTCTGCCCCGGCAACAACGGCAACGCCGGATTGATAATCGCAGGGACGGTCACGTCAAGCCGTATCGCAGCAGACATGTATTTCCGATTTGTCATTTGGAGGCTTGCATTCGGCGCCGCGCTGTCCTGAAATGCCGCAACTGCGCCACGCCGACTGCGGCGGGCAGCGTCTGTTGCAGAGGTGGTGGATGGAGAATGGCGAAACGGAACTGCCGGGCGATGGCGCACTTGCCATCGAGCTGAAAGGCATTTCCAAGGCATTCGGCCCGGTTCAGGCCAACAAGGACATCCGGCTTGCCGTCAAACGCGGAACCATTCACGGCATAATCGGAGAAAACGGGGCCGGGAAATCGACCCTGATGTCGATTCTCTACGGCTTCTACCAGGCCGACAGCGGCGACATTTACATCAATGGCAAGAAGACGCGCATTGCGGATTCGGACGCTGCCATCGCCGCGGGCATCGGTATGGTGCATCAGCACTTCATGCTGGTGCAGAATTTCACCGTGCTGGAGAACGTGATCCTGGGGGCGGAGAATGGCGCGATACTGAACAGCGCCATCGGCAAGGCCCGCACCGAGCTCAAGCGCCTGGAAGATGCCTACGACATGCATGTCGACCCCGATGCTATCATCGAGGAACTGCCGGTCGGCCTGCAACAACGCGTGGAAATCCTGAAAGCGCTCTATCGCGGTGCGGAAATCCTGATCCTCGACGAACCGACCGGTGTACTTACCCCTGCCGAGGCGGACCACCTGTTCCGGATTCTTCAACAGCTCAAGGAACAGGGCAAGACGGTGATCCTCATCACGCACAAGCTGCGCGAGATCATGGCAATTACCGACGAGGTCTCTGTAATGCGGCGCGGCGAGATCGTCGCCACGCGCCAGACAGCAGCGACGAAAGTCGAGGAACTGGCCGAACTCATGGTCGGCCGGCATGTCCTGCTGCGCGTCGACAAGGGCCAGTCCCATCCCGGCGAGGTGAAGCTTTCGGTCAGGAACCTCACCATCCGCGACAGCCGGGGCGTGACCGTGGTCGATGATGTGAGCTTCGATGTGAGAGCAGGCGAGATCGTCGGCATTGCGGGCGTTGCCGGAAATGGCCAGTCGCAATTGCTGGAAGCGATATCCGGCATACGCAAGGCGCGAAGCGGACAGGTGATCCTGGACGGTGAGCCGATCGGCGTGACCGGCGAATGCGATCCGGGCATGCTGAGGGAGCGGGGGCTGGCGCATGTTCCGGAAGACCGCCACCACATGGGGCTTGTTCTACCCTTCGAGGAGAACGAGAACTCGATCCTCGGATATCACGACAAGTCCAAGTTCCTGAACGGGCCGATGCTCAACATCGATGCCATACGGCAGGACGCCAAGGCAAAGATCGAGCAATACGATATCCGTCCCCCCGATTGCAGGTTGAAGACGGCAAATTTCTCTGGCGGCAACCAGCAGAAGATCGTTCTGGCGCGCGAAATGGAAGTCGATCCGGTCGTCTTGCTGATCGGTCAGCCGACACGCGGCGTAGACGTGGGCGCGATCGAGTTCATTACAAGCGGATCATCGAGATGCGCGACCAGGGCAAGGCGATCCTGCTGGTATCGGTCGAACTGGATGAAG
>Ga0116151_10005739_pt1 | contig 10639 bp, 11 predicted proteins | sample AD_UKC117_MetaG_FD_89893 | JGI IMG/M metagenome (GOLD analysis project Ga0116151, IMG submission 89893) | Active sludge microbial communities of municipal wastewater-treating anaerobic digesters from Hong Kong - AD_UKC117_MetaG | ecosystem: Engineered > Bioreactor > Anaerobic > Digestate... | reverse complement strand
GCGACACGATCGTCAACGGGCTGGTCATCACCGGGTCGGACCCGAATGTCGCCGCCTTCTACCTGGCCCATGTCCTGCGGGGCCCGGGGGCCTTTCTGGAACGCGCCGGCGATTTCCGCGACTTCGAGGCGGCGATGCGCCGCAAGCTGGAACGCGAGATCGGATTTGCAGTGATCGGCACGGCGGACGCGACCGACACGGACGGAGGCTGAGCGAATGACGCGAAAACGTTGGACGGCCATGGCGGCTTTCGTGGTGGTCATCTCCGCGCTCGCCGGTGCGGTCGCGCTTCATCCGCAAGAGGCGCGGATCGTCGCGCAAGCGGTTGCGGTGCAATTCGTCGCGCCGGGCCTTCCGCAAACGCCGCTTCGTCCTGCCGCGGCACAGGCAGAACCGCTGATCGCCGCCGCTGAGTCGCAAGTCGGCGTGACCCTGCACTACGACCCGTCCTATGTCAGGCTGGCCTTTCCCGGTGGCGATGTCGCAAGGGATGTCGGGGTGTGCACCGATGTCGTGATCCGTGCCGTTCGCGCGGCATTCGGGATAGACCTCCAGGTTGCGGTCAATCGGGACATGGCGCAGAACTTCGGCGCCTATCCCGCGCTTTGGGGGTTGACGCGACCGGATGCCAACATCGACCATCGCCGCGTGCCCAATCTTGAAACGCTCTTGCGCCGCGCCGGGGCGGAACTGGCGCCCGCGTCGGTACCCGAAGACTTCGCTCCGGGGGATATCGTGACATCACGGCTGCCGGGCAATCGCCCCCACATCATGATCGTCAGCGCCCGCGTTGCGCGGGACGGCACGCCCCTTGTCGTTCACAACATCGGCGCCGGGGTGCGTGTGGAAGACGCATTGTACGACTTTCCACATGTGGCCCGGTTCCGTCTGACACCGGAGGTGCTGGCCGCCTTGTCCGCGATATCCGCTCAATAGATATAGCGGATCTGGTCGGTCCAGTAGCGTTCGAGCCGCCTGAGTGTGGTGTTGGTTTCTTCTGCCGTGAGGCATCCGATCAGTCCGCGCATCTCAATCGCCTCGGCGTGGCGGGCGAATAGCGTCGCGACGATGTCGCGCACCTCGCGTCCCTGGCTGGTCAGCCGCACCCGGACCGACCGGCGGTCGATGGTGGAGCGTTCGTGGTGCATGTAACCGCCATCGACCAGCTTGCGCAGGTTGTAGCTGACGTTTGAGCCCTGGTAGTAGCCACGGGTCTTCAGTTCGCCCGCCGTAACCTCCGCTTCGCCGATGTTGAAAAGAAGAAGCGCCTGGACGGCGTTGACCTCGGGGATGCCGAGCCGTTCGAATTCGTCCTTGATCACGTCAAGAAGCAGGCGGTGAAGGCGTTCAAGCAGTCCGAGCGTATCAAGATAGCATGCGAGGAAGGCCGGTTGCGGTGCTTCCTGCACGGCTGCGTGAATCGTCATCTCTGCCTCCGCCGTCGTCGTGTCAGCGGGCAGACTGGCCGCAAAAGCCGAAGTTTCTGTTAAAAGCCTGAAGCCTCAGCGCGCCTTTCCGTGGCGGGTGCGGGCAAAGGCGGCGATTTCGGCCACAAGGACGGCATGCGCCTCGGGCGCTGCGGCCGCGCCGGTCATCCAGGGATAGATGTCCTGGTCGTTTTCGGCCAGAAGCGCCTCGTAGCGATCCAGGACCTCCGGCGTCATCGCCGCAAGGCGCGCGTCCGCGTAAGGCCCCAGAATGAGGTCCATTTCCTTGGTGCCCCGGCGCCAGGATCGCATGGCAAGGCGTTTCAGCCGGGACACTTCCGTTTCGCTCATGCGGCTTCCTGCGCGATCAGGCGTTCGACCCGCGTCTCCAGCGCGGCGATGCGTCCGGCGATGTCGGAGGCGTCGCGGCGCAGACCGCGCAGGTCGCCCAGAAGCCGGGGCAGTTCGCCGCCATCGTTCGTCTCGGGCGAAGAAACCCCCGGGCCCTGTCCGGTCAACAGCCACATGATCGACACGCCGAACATCCCGGCAATCATCTGGAGCCGGTTCGCGCGCGGCTCCTTTGCGTCCTCTTCCCAGTGCCGGACGGTCCTGAGCTTGACGCCAAGGCGCTGGGCGAATTCTTCCTGACTGAGGCCCTGAGCCTCGCGCGCTGCCGCCAGACGATCGCCAAAGGTGGCGATATCGTCCGAAAACCAGCTGTCATCGGTTACGTCGGGCATGGTGACTCCTCTCGTTGCCGCTTGAACAGGTTCGGGGGGCACCCTAAGACATGGGCCCGGCAATTACAAACCGGAGAACCCCCGATGGCCTTCCTGTCCGACACCCTGGCCCGCGTCAAACCGTCACCCACCATCGCGGTGACGACCAAGGCGCAACAGCTGAAAGCCGAAGGCAAGGACGTCATCGGCCTTGGCGCGGGCGAGCCCGATTTCGACACCCCGCAAAACATCAAGGACGCGGCCAAGCGCGCGATCGACGCGGGAAAGACGAAATACACCGCCGTCGACGGCATTCCGGAGCTGAAGGCCGCGATCTGCCGCAAGTTCGAGCGGGAGAACGGGCTGAAGTACACACCCGCCCAGATCACCGTTGGCACCGGCGGCAAGCAGATCCTCTACAACGCGCTGATGGCGACCTGCAATCCGGGCGACGAGGTGATCATTCCCGCGCCCTACTGGGTCAGCTACCCGGACATGGTCCTCCTGGCGGGCGGAACGCCGGTCACCATCGAATGCGGGATCGAGACGGATTTCAAGCTGACCGCGGAAAAGCTTGAAGCCGCGATCACGCCGAAGACGAAGTGGTTCATCTTCAACAGCCCGTCGAACCCCACCGGCGCAGGCTATACTGCGGCCGAGCTGAAGGCGCTGACCGATGTGCTGATGCGCCATCCGCAAGTCTGGGTGATGTCGGACGACATGTACGAACACCTTGTCTTCGACGACTTCAGGTTCGCGACCCCGGCAGAGGTGGAGCCGGGGCTTTACGACCGGACACTGACCTGCAACGGCGTGTCCAAGGCCTATGCGATGACCGGCTGGCGGATCGGCTACGCGGGCGGGCCGGTCCAGCTGATCAAGGCGATGGGCACGATCCAGTCGCAGTCGACATCGAACCCCTGTTCGGTATCGCAACACGCGGCGGTCGAGGCGCTGGACGGCCCGCAGGGGTTCCTTGCGGACAACAAGAAACTGTTCCAGCGCCGCCGCGATCTGGTCGTGTCGATGTTGAACCAGGCCAGGGGCATCACCTGCCCTCGGCCCGAAGGCGCGTTCTATGTCTACCCCGACATCTCGGGCTGCATCGGCAAGACCTCGACCGGGGGGGCCGTGATCGCGGACGACGAAGCCTTCGCGACGGCGCTTCTTGAAGAAACCGGGGTTGCGGTCGTCTTTGGCACGGCCTTCGGCGTTTCGCCCAACTTCCGCGTCAGCTACGCGACCTCGGACGCGGCGCTTGAGGAGGCCTGCCGGCGCATCCAGACCTTCTGCGCGGGCCTGCGCTGACCCTTGAGCCTCGGGCGCGCGTGCGGCTTTTGACAGCCGTGCGCGCCCGGCCTAGTGTTCGCGAAAAGCGGGACGGATCCGATGAGCGACTTGCCCGAATACTACTTCCGCGTCCGCGAAAGCGGGGCTGCCGTATTTCGAGTCGACGCTGAAAACCGTCAGCGCCGGATCGAGATGGATCAGATTGCCACCGTCAACGTCAAGAACGGGGAGATCCGGCCCAATGGCGGCCGGAACCTTTCGGCCGATGATCTGGCGGCGATACGCGGCTGGCTGGCGGATCGGCGTGTGCTTCTTGCCGAACGCGAAACCGATGATCTGTGGCGGACGGTCGATCAGCTGAACCAGGTCGCGCACTGGGCGCAATCCAGGGCGACAGATCAGCAACTGGAGGCGGCAAGCGATGCGCTGCTCATGGCGATGCATGATCTTCGCAGCGTCCTGATCCGCCGCAAATCCGAACGCCCCGCGGCTTCGGCGACCGACTGACCGCGCCATGTGCGCTTCAGTCGCAAGCGGGTGCGGTTGACTCGGGCCTGATCGAAGATACATTCACGTTTTCGAATATCAGGTGACTGCCATGCCAGAGATCGCCATCATAGGATCGGGTTTTGCCGCGCTGACCACGGTTCGCGAACTTCGCCGTCGCGGCATCGACGCGCCGGTCACGGTGATTTCGCCCCGCGACGAACTGCACTATGTGCCCTCTTCCATCTGGATACCGGCGGGCCTGCGCAGCGCAGACGGGCTGCGCCTGCCGCTGACGCGGTTCCTTGCCCGCCACAAGGTCCGATTCGTCAAGGCATCGGTCACCGCGCTGGATGCGGCCCGGCACGAGATCACGACCGACACCGGAGCGGTGTTGCGCGCGGACCATATCGTCATCGCGGCCGGCGGGCGGTTCCTGAAGAAACTGCCCGGCATCGAAAACGCGATCATCCCCTGCGAGGGGATCGCCGCCGCCGAGGCGATCGCCGCGCGCCTGCCATCGATCCGCAAGGGGACGATCGCCATCGGCATGGCGACCAACCCGAACGAACCGGGCGCGATACGCGGCGGGCCAATGTTCGAATATGCCTTCATCCTTGACCGGATGCTGCGCAAGGACGGGCGACGGCACGACGTGCGCATGGTTTTCTTTTCCCCCTCCGCGCGGCCTGGGCAGCGGCTGGGCGAACGGGCGGTGGACCGGATCCTGGCGGAAATGGCGCGGCGCGGGATCGAAACGCATCTGGGTCACAAGATGGTGCGGATCGACCCCGACCGGGTGGTGACCGAAGGCGGAGAGATCGCCGCCGACCTGATCCTGTTCCAGCCCGGCATGACCGGCCCCGCCTGGCTTGCGGACACCGACCTTCCGCTATCGCCGGGCGGCATGGTGCGCGCCGATGAATTCTGCCGGGTCGAGGGGCTCGAAGGGCTTTGGGTCGCGGGCGATTCAGGGTCCTATCCGGGGCCGGACTGGCTGCCGAAGCAGGCCCATCAGGCCGATCTTCAGGCAAAGGCGGTCGCCGCGAACATCGCAGCCCAACTGAAGGGAAAGGCCCCCGCTACCCGGTTCACCCCCGAACTCGTCTGCATCATGGACAGCCTGGACCGGGGGATGCTGGTGTTCCGCAGGGGGCGGATCAACCTGACGCTGCCGGCGTTGCGCCCGCTTCACTGGCTCAAGCGGGCGTTCGAACATCACTATCTGCGGGCCTACCGCTGAACCATCGACCACGCCAAAAGCGCACCATCAGCAAGACCGCCGCAACGACAAGCCCGACCACCAGCCCCAGCCAAAGCCCGACACCACCCATCCCCGCCTTGAAGGCAAGGACATAGCTGACCGGAATGCCGATCAGCCAGTAGCTGACCGAAGCGATGATCATCGGCGCGCGCGTGTCGTGGACCCCGCGCAACAGGCCCAGGCCCATCACCTGCGTCGCATCCGCGATCTGGAAAAGCGCCGCGACCGCCAGGAGAGCAGAGCCGTAGGCGATGATCTGCGGCCCCTGCGGGTTCGCCGGATCAAGGAACAGGCCGATCAGCGGGGCGGGGAACAGCACGAAGACCACGACGACGACCGCACCGAAGATCAGCGACATCGCCATCGCCACAAGCGCGCCGTCGCGCAGACCACGCATGTCGTCCTGTCCAAAGGCGCGCCCCGCGCGCACCGTCGCCGCGTTCGACAGACCAAGGTGGACCATGAAGGCGATGGCCGCCAGTTCCAGCGCGATCCCGTGCGAGGCAAGCTCCACCGCGCCGATCCAGCCCATCATGATTGCCGTCGCCTCGAAAAGACCGCTTTCGAACAAGCCGGTCAGACCGATCGGCCAGCCCAGCCGGAACACCTGCGCAAGCGCGGGCGGATCGGGCCGCCAGAAACGGCGGAACAGTTGATAGGGCGCCAGCACGGGATGGCGCGCGGAGTAAAGGACAAGGACGGCCAGCGTCAGCATCTGCGTCGCGACAGAGGCCACGGCCGCGCCGCGCACGCCGAGTTCCGGCGCGCCCCAGTTGCCGAAGATCAGCATCCAGTTCAGCAAGACGTTCAGAACGACCCCCGCAAGCGTCGCCCAAAGCACGATGCCCGCGCGTTCAAACGCCGACAGGAAGGACTTCAGCACCATGACAAGAAGCGCGGGGATCATGCCGAAACCGGCGATGCGAAGGTAATCCTGCCCCAGCCGGACGACATCGGGTTCCTGCCCGGCGGCCGCGAAGATCGGGCCCGACCACCAGGTCAGCGGCAGGACGCAAAGGCCGAAAAGGACCGACAGCCACATCCCCATCCGTGTATCGCGGCGCACGCGGGTTTCATCCCCCCGCCCGAGGGCGGAGGCGACAAGCGGCGTCACCGCCAGCGCGAAGCCCGATCCGAGGATGAAGATGATGAAGAAGGTCGATGCGCCAAGGACCGCAGAGGCCAGTTCGACCGTCCCGTACCAGCCCAGCATGACCGTATCGGTCACATGCAGCGCCATCTGCGCGAGGTTGGACCCGATCAGCGGCAGGCCAAGCACAAGCAGGGCCCGGGCAAGGGCTGGATATGATTGACGATCGTTCATCCCCGAGGATTACAGCCCCGCCTGCCCGGGGTCCAGTGCCGCGATACGCCGCGCAGGCACATGCGGCCCCGTCGCAATTCCTGTGGCCAGCCCCGCGCAAGCAGGGCTGGCATGTGCCGGCATCGCCGCCCCGAGGGGGCGCCGGAAGTCAGCCTTGCGTGCGGCGCAGGTCGGGATGAAGCGAGGCGCCCAGTATGTGTTCGGCGGAATGAACCACATGGCTTGCCCGCCCGACGATCAGCGGGTCCGGCTGCCCGACCACATCGGTGTCCTTGCCGGGGTAGTCGAGCGAGGCGAGGAAGTGTTTCATGCAGTTCAGCCGGGCACGCTTCTTGTCGTTCGATTTCACGATAACCCAGGGCGCATCGGCAGTGTCGGTGTAGAAGAACATCGCCTCCTTCGCCTCGGTATAGTCGCTCCACTTGTCGAGGGACGCCTTGTCGATGGGGCTGAGCTTCCACATTTTCAGCGGATCGGTCTCGCGTGCCTTGAAACGGCGGCGCTGTTCATCGCGGGTGACGGAGAACCAGTATTTGTAAAGCCGTATGCCCGAGCGGACCAGCATCTGCTCGACCACCGGTGCCTGGCGCATGAATTCGAGATAGTCGGTCGGCGTACAGAACCCCATCACCCGTTCGACGCCCGCGCGGTTGTACCAGCTGCGGTCATAGAAAACCATCTCGCCGCTTGTCGGCAGGTGTTCAATGTAGCGCTGGAAGAACCACTGCCCCTTCTCGACCTCGGTCGGCTTGTTTAGCGCGACGACTCGGGCGAAACGGGGATTGAGATGTTCCATGTAGCGCTTGATCGTGCCGCCCTTGCCGGCGGCGTCGCGGCCCTCGAACAGGATGACGAACTTCTGCCCGGTTTCCTGAGCCCAGATCTGGACCTTCAGAAGTTCGGTCTGAAGCCGGGCTTTTTCTTCCTCGTAGGCCTTGGTTGCAAGGCGGTGCGCATAGGGATACTTGCCGCTTTCGAAAGCGTGGCGGATCGCGTCGGCGTTCAGCACCGGAAAGCTGCGCAGGGCGGGGGCCGAAGGCGCCTCGGCGACGGGATCAGGCACGGGTTCGGAAATCACTTTGGTGGCAATGACGGCGGTCTTCGTCTTTTCGGCTGCGGTTTCGGCCATGGATCCTCCCTCCGGTTTTCACTGGCAGGGTGAGTCTTTCGTGGATCGCGCGGGCGCGCCATGATGCGTGTCAAATGACATTGCCGCGCGGCGGAAAAATTTGCCACTTTCGCGCCTGGGGAACTGCGGCTAGCGATGGCGGGGACAAATCGGAGGGTTTCCATGCTTCGTCTTCACGGCGTCTACAGATCGCGCGCGGCGCGCAACATCTGGCTTCTCGAAGAAATCGGCCTGCCTTTCGACCATGTGCCGGTGATCCAGCGCTACCGACTTGACGACGACAAGGCCGCCGGGCGGCTACACACCCAGACAGATGCGTTCAAGGCGCTGTCGCCCGCCGCCGCGATCCCGGTGCTGGAGGATGGCGATCTGGTCCTGTCGGAATCGATGGCGATCAACCTGCATCTCGCGAGGGCTTACGGCGGCGATCTTGGCCCGCGCGACGAACGGGAGCTGGCGCTGATGGAACAGTGGTCGTTCCACGCCATCGCCGGGGTGGAGCCGCTGACGCTTGATGTGCTTTACGCCGACCAGGCGACCGAGGCCGGGCGGGCACAGGTGGCGGCCGGCGCCGAAAAGCTGCGCCGGCCGCTGGCCGTGGTGAACGAGGGCCTGGCCGGAACCGGCTGGCTGGTTGGCGGCCGATTTACCGTGGCCGACATCAACATGGCCGAGGTCGTACGCTACGCGATGCCCGCGCCCGGGCTGATAGCGGAGTTCCCGGCGGTCGAGGACTGGATCACCCGCTTGCACAGGCGGCCAGCCTTCGCGCGGATGTGGGCCGCGCGCGAGGCGGAACCATCGTGACCGGCGCGGCGCGTGCCTGACCCGTGCCGCGGCTGCAAGACCGGCGGCTGCAAGGGATCAAAGCGGCTTGCGCGCGACGAAGTCGATCAGGGCGGAGCGGCCCGAATGGCCCCGCCCCTCGTCGACATCGGCATCGAAATCCTCGGCCCTGAGCACCTGCCATCCCGCGAAGGCATCGTGCAACAGGTCGAGTGTGTACATGTTTTCCCGCCGCGATGGGCCGCCGGTGCCGTAGTCCACCTGACGCGGCGCATAGCCATGCAGGAGAAGAAGCCCGCCGGGCCTGAGCGCCGCCTTGATACGATCGAACAGGCGCGGGCGTTCGGCCGGGGCGACGAACTGGATGAAGATGGCGGCGACGATGTCGAACTGCCGCGTCCAGTCCCAGCCATCAAGGTCGGTCAGGTGGAACTCCACCGCCGTGCCCTTCGCCTCCGCCAGGCGCCGCGCCTTGGCGACCGCGTTGGGCGCGGGGTCGAAGGCCGTGACGGCAAGCCCCTGCCCGGCCAGCCAGACCGAATTGCGCCCCTCGCCATCGGCGATCGCAAGGGCGCTTTCACCGGGGGTCAGCCAGGGCGCCGCGCGCAGCAGGAAATCGGCTGGCGCGGTGCCGAACAGATACTCGTCCCCGGCATAGCGATCATTCCACATTGTCGCCTCCCTAGTGCGTGTGGCGCATCCTTGCCCCATATTTCGGGCAGCGACACCGCGATATCAACCCCGACCGCTTGCCCCTGCCCCCCTTGCATGGTCTAATCCGCGGCCAACCAGAACGAAGAGCAGTGCCATGCCGAACGATCTTCTGTCCGCGCGGGCGGACGACTACAACGCCCATTCGATCGAGGTTCTCGAAGGGCTTGAACCGGTCCGCAAGCGGCCGGGCATGTATATCGGCGGCACCGACGAACGCGCGCTGCACCATCTGGTCGCCGAGATCCTCGACAACTCGATGGACGAGGCCGTTGCGGGCCATGCCAGCCGGATCGAGGTGGAACTGCACGAGGATTACGCGGTCACGATCCGCGACAACGGGCGTGGTATTCCGATCGACCCGCATCCGAAGTTCCCCGGCAAGTCCGCGCTCGAGGTGATCCTCTGCACGCTCCATGCGGGGGGCAAGTTCTCCGGCAAGGCCTACGAGACCTCGGGCGGGCTTCACGGGGTCGGCGCCTCGGTCGTCAACGCGCTGTCGGATTCGCTTGTGGTCGAGGTGGCGCGCAACAAAGAGCTGTTCGAGCAGCGGTTTTCGCGGGGCATCCCCCTTGGCCCCGTCCGCAAGGTCGGTCCCGCGCCGAACCGTCGCGGCACCGCCACCACCTTCCACGCGGACGAGGAGATCTTTGGCCACCACCGCTTCAAGCCCGCGCGGCTGATGAAGATGGTGCGGTCCAAGGCCTATCTCTTCTCCGGGGTCGAGATCCGCTGGAAATCGGCGATCGAGGATGGCGAGACCCCGCGCGAGGCGGTCTTTCACTTTCCCGGGGGCCTGGCCGACTATCTGGGCGAAAGCCTGAACGGATCGACGACCTATGCCGACCGGCCCTTCGCCGGCAAGGTCGGCTTTCAGGACAAGTACGGCGAACCGGGCAGCGTCGAATGGGCGATCAACTGGACGCCGTCGCGCGACGGGTTCATCCAGTCCTACTGCAACACCGTGCCCACGCCCGAGGGCGGCACGCACGAGGCGGGGTTCTGGGCGGCGATCCTCAAGGGCATCCGCGCCTATGGCGATCTGGTGAAGAACCGCAAGGCCGAGCTGATCACCCGCGACGACCTGATGACCGGGGGCTGCGCGCTGGTTTCCTGCTTCATCCGCGAACCGCAGTTCGTCGGCCAGACCAAGGACCGGCTGTCGACCGAGGCCGCCGCGCGGATGACCGAAGGCGCGGTGAGGGACCATTTCGACAACTGGCTGGCATCGGACACCAAGTCGGCGGGCGCGATCCTCGACTTCCTCGTGCTGCGGGCCGAGGAACGCCTGCGCCGCCGGCAGGAAAAGGAAACCGCCCGCAAGTCGGCGACCAAGAAGCTGCGGCTGCCCGGCAAGCTGGTCGATTGTTCGGCCACCAACCGCGAGGGGACGGAGCTTTTCATCGTGGAGGGCGACAGCGCGGGCGGCAGCGCCAAGATGGCGCGCGACCGGGCGACGCAGGCGCTTTTGCCCCTGCGCGGCAAGATCCTGAACGTCCT
>Ga0116151_10005738_pt1 | contig 10640 bp, 9 predicted proteins | sample AD_UKC117_MetaG_FD_89893 | JGI IMG/M metagenome (GOLD analysis project Ga0116151, IMG submission 89893) | Active sludge microbial communities of municipal wastewater-treating anaerobic digesters from Hong Kong - AD_UKC117_MetaG | ecosystem: Engineered > Bioreactor > Anaerobic > Digestate... | reverse complement strand
GTCGCCGTTGACGCGGACCGGGTAGGTCTCGTCGACACCGTCGGGGAAGTCGAAGCCGTAGGCGGCCACCGAGGACAGGTGCACGAATCGCTTGACCCCCGCCTCGATCGAGGCGCGCAGGACGCGGCTGGTGCCCAGGACGTTGACCTGCCACGCCTGGGAAAGGCTGAACTTCGAACCCAGCAGCGCGGCGGTGTGCACGACGGTGTCGACGCCGGCCAGCGCGCCCGCCCACACCTCGGGCCGTGTGGTGTCACCGGCCACCACGCTGCGCCCGGGGTCGGCGACCAGGTCGACGCCGCGGACGTCCGCGCCGAGGGTGCGAAAGCGTTCGGCCAGGGCGCGGCCGATGAAGCCGTTCGCCCCGGTGATGAGGATGCTGCGGTTGGCCAGCGACGGGGCCGGACGGTCGGTATCGGAAGTCATGGACCCAGCCTTTCTCAGCAACGCCTCTGAGGTCTTGACCCTAGAGGACGTCGGCATGACATCAGGGGACAGACTGCGTCGACCGCCACGCCGACCGCAGGGCGGCGGGGCCCGCACCGAACCAGCGCTGACAGGACCGCGAGAGAACGCTCTGCTCGGCGTAGCCGAGCTCGCGGGCCAAGTGGCTCAACGTCATATCGGTGTCGCGCAGATACCGCTGCGCGAGTTCGCGACGCACGTCGTCGACAACCGCGTTGAACGTGGATCCCTCGGCGACGAGCCGCCGTCGTAACGCCTTGGGGTGCAGCCGAAACTGGGCCGCGATCACCGGAACGGTCGCCGCACCGGCGGGCAGCAGCTGGCGAATCAGTGGCCGGATGGACGAGGCCATCGCCGGCTGGTGCCGGTCGATGACGGTGTCCAGATACTCCACGACCACGCGATGGGCCATCTCATCCCTGGCCATCGGCCGATTCAAGTCGGCGGCGGGGATCACGAAGCCGGCGCGGGGCGAGCCGAATCGCGGTGTGCAGGAGAAGTCGCGGACGTAGTCCTGCCGCGGCGAGAGCGGCTGGTGGGGCAGATGCACCGAAGTCGGCGTGTACCCCGCGCCGAAGAGGAAGCGCAACACGCGCAGCATGACGGTCAGCGACAGTTCGACGGTCTGCGGGTGGGCCGGAGGATGTTCGATGACCACCTTGAACTCGACGAACGCGGACTCGCCTTCGGTAGTGATGGTGACTGTGATCGCGGTGCTGTAGGCGGCGAGGTACTGCTCGAAGATGGTGAACGCGTCCGCGACGCGGGCGCCGGTGCGCGCGGCCACCCCGACCGGCCCCAGGATCTCGATGCCCTGACGTTCGCCGAGCCGGCGGCCGAAGGGCGGCGTGCGCGTTGCCGCCGCCGCCGACTCGACCACGTTGATCAGCGACAGGTAGGTCAGAAAGGCGTCGAATCGGCCGACGTCGGCACCATTGATGCCGGCGCGGGACAGCAGCGGGCAGGGATCGCCACCGAGTTCGGTTACCAACGCCGGGAAACCGGTCAAGGCCGTGCCCCTGATCACCGACATGTCCTTTACTGTCAAATATTTGTTCTCTGCTGTCAAGATTTGCGGGATCCGCGCAGGCATCGTTGAGGTCACGAGCACAACCCACACCCCCTAGGAAAGGACCTCACATGACCCTGATGACCGCCCCCGCCCCCGCGACCACGGCCACCGGCGCGCCGCTGCCGATGGTGGCGCTGCCGCAGGGCGAACTGCTCACCGTCAACGCCAACGACAACCCGCTGATCCGTGACGCGCTCGGTGACGGTGTGCACTTCAAGCCGCTGCGCCTGGACCTGGAGAACGGCGAGTGGGTGGTGCTGGCGACCTTCGCGCCCGGCGCGCGGATTCCGCTGCACTACCACACCGGCACGGTGGACGCCTGGACGATCAGCGGCAGCTGGCACTACTACGAGTACGCCGATCAGCCGCAGACCGCCGGCTCCTACCTCTACGAGCCTGGGTCATCGGTGCACACGCTGGTGTGCCCCGACTCCAACACCGAAGACACCGTGGTGTTGTTCCGGGTGAGCGGCGCCAATGTCAACTTCACCGACGACGGCCAGTTCCATTCCATCCTCGACGCGGCCTTGATTGCACACCTCACGGGCCTTCTTGCGGCCGAGCAGAACGTGGGAACCGTCACCTACATCAGCGGCGGCGCCGCCGGCTCCACCTACGTGGGGGCATGATGCGCGCCGTCGTGATGAAGGACGCCACGCTGCGAGTGCAGGACGTGCCCGAGCCGGTTCCCGGCTCGGGCGAGGTCCTGGTCGACGTCCTCGCCTGTGGCATCTGCGGCACCGATCTGCACTGCGCCGCCCACGCTCCGGAGTTCAACGCGGCGACGAAAGGTGCGGCGGGAATCGAGTTGATGGACCTTGACGCCCCGGTGGTGTTCGGACATGAGTTCGTCGGCCGCATCGTGGCCTACGGACCCGACACCGAACAGCGGATCCCGCTCGGCCGCCGGGTGGTGTCGATGCCGATTCTGCTCCGCGAGCAGCCGGTGATGCTCGGCTTCGCCGGCCCCGGCAGCCCGGGCGGCTACAGCGAGCGGATGGTGCTCTCCGAGCCGCTGCTCATCGAGGTTCCGGATCATGTGAGCACCGAGGTCGCGGCGTTGACCGAACCCCTCGCCGTGGCGTACCGGACGGTGACCAGAGCCGACGTCGACGCCAATGACGTCGCGCTCGTGGTCGGCTGCGGGCCGATTGGACTGGCCGTCATCGCGGTGCTCAAGATGAAGGGCGTCGGACCCATTGTCGCGTCGGACTTCTCGCCCGAGCGGCGCGAACTGGCCCGCCGACTCGGCGCCGACGTCGTCGTCGACCCCAACCAGGGGTCTCCGTACGGAGCGCTGATGGCGGCCGCCGCCACCGATGACCCCGCGAAGATGGCGGGCCCCAACGCGGTGCTCGGCCAATTGCCGATCCGGCCCACCGTGGCGTTCGAGTGCGTCGGGGTGCCCGGGCTCATCCAGCAGATGATTGCCGGCGTACCGCCCGGCTCGCGGATCGCGGTCGCCGGAATCAACATGGGCTCAGACAGTTTCGAGCCGGCGCAGTGCATCCTCAAAGAGCTCGACATCCGCTTCTCGCTCTACTACTCGCCGGAACAGTTCGCCAAGACCTTCGCGCACCTGGCGGCAGGCGACTTCGACGTCGCGGCGCTGCTGACCGGCACGGTGGGCCTCGACGGTGTGGCGGACGCTTTTGAACGGCTGCGTTCCAACCCCCGCGACGCGAAGATCCTGCTCGATCCCACCCGCTGACGACGTTCAGCAATCCGCCCAGCCCCAGAAAGTACCCGTGACATGCGTGCCCTCACCAGTCTCGACAGCATGTTCCTCGCCACCGAGGACGGCCGAACCGTCGCCAACGTATCCAGCCTGGCTGTGCTGGATCACGCCGACAGCAGTGGTAAAGCACTGATGCGCAGGGATATTCAGGAGCTCTTTGCTGAGCGCCTGCATCTCCTGCCGCCCTTGCGCTGGCGGCTGGTCGATGTCCCGCTGGGGCTGGGTCACCCCCGGTGGGCCGATTGTGGGGGCGATGTCGACCTGGACTTCCATGTGCGCGAAACCGCCGTGGTCAGCCCGGGTGACCAACACGCGCTGGAAACACTGGTCGCTCGGCTGTCGGCGCATCCGATGGACCGGTCCCGACCGCTATGGGAGGTCCACCTGATCCACGGGCTGCAGGACGGCAAAGTGGCGTTGTTGACCAAACTGCATCACGCGGCGGTCGACGGCATGTCCGGCGGCGAGGTACTCAACGTCCTCTTCGATATGACGCCCGAGGGGCGTGATCCGATGCCGACGCCCGGTTTACCCCGTGAGCGCGACCCCGGCCAACTCGCCATGCTCGCGCGGACTGTCGCGGACCTGCCGCGGCGTCAGTGGAGCACCGCGACAGCCGCGCGGAACACGCTGACCAACCTCGACCACTTCGCCCCGCTGAGGTCGGTGCCGGGCGTTGGAACGTTGGGGCGGGTCCTACGTCGTATGGCGAAGCCGACCGCCGGCCCGAGTGTTCTCGACACGGCGCTGCCCAGATCGCCGAGAATGCCGTTCAACGGCAAGATCACCCCGCATCGGAGGGTGGCGCTGACCAGCCTGTCGCTTGACACCGTCAAAGACATCAAGAACCACTACGAGGCCACCGTCAACGATGTGGTCGTCGCGCTGTGCGCGGGTGCGCTGCGCCGATGGCTGACCGGGCACGCGGCGCTGCCGGAGCAACCACTGGTGGCCGCGAATCCCATATCGATGCGTTCGCAGGCGGAGTTGGGAGCCTTCGGCAACCGGGTCGGCACGCTGCTCACGGCGCTGCCCACCGACGAGTGCGACCCGGTCGTCCGGCTGCGCAAATGCCGGGCCGGCCTTCGAGCCGCCAAGGAACGCAACGAAGCCGTGCCGGCGTCGCTGATGCGCGACGCCAACGATCTCATCCCGCCGATCCTGTTCGGACCGGCCATCCGAATGATGACCGGCATCGCTGCCAGCGACGCGCTGACGCCTGTCGCCAACGTCGTGATCTCGAATGTGCCCGGACCGCGAATTCCGCTCTACTGCAAGGGCCGACAGATCCGGGAGCACTACCCGGTGTCGACCATCAGTGACAGCCTTGGCCTCAACGTGACGGTCTTCAGCTACACCGACCGTCTCGAGATCGGACTCGTCGCTGACCGCGCTTCCGTCGTCGATGCGCCGGGACTCGCCGCCGCGTTCGGCGAGGAGTTGGATCTGCTCAAGCAGAGCATGCAGGAACAGAGCGACTCCGAGGGGCCGACGAAGTGAAACGGCTCAGCAGTGTCGATGCCCAGTTCCTGGCCATGGAAGACGGGCGCGTCCATTCCCACGTCTGCCAGCTGACGATCATCGAGGGTAGGACAGGCAACGGCAGCACGATCGATGGTCGGCGTATCCGTGATCTGCTCGCCCAACGCATCGATCTGATGCCACCGTTTCGCTGGCGGATCAAGGCGGTCCCGTTCGGAATCGACTATCCGGTCGTGGTCGAGGACGAGGCGTTCGACCTTGATTCGCATATCTGGGAAAGCGCTCTGCCCGTTCCCGGAACCGATCAACAACTCGGTGAGGCCGTAGGGGACATCGCCTCGCGCCCGCTCGACCGGGCGCGGTCACTGTGGGAGTTGCACGTCATCAACGGCCTGGCCGACGGCCGGGTGGCGCTGGTGACCAAAGTGCACCATGCGATCGTCGACGGTGTCTCGGGGACGGAGTTGCTCGGAGTCCTGCTCGACCCGACTCCGGAGACCGTCTCCGATATCGACAGGCCCAAAGCAGCCCAGCCCGGGGTCGGTTCGGCCCCGTCGGACATCGGCCTGCTGGTTCGCGCGGTCGGATCGTTGCCAATGCAGCCGGTACGGATGGTGCGCCACCTGCCCATGGTCCTCCGTCATGTCGACCAACTGCCGACGATGCGACATCTTCCCGGCGCGGGACTCATAGCCCGTGCGGCCGATCGCGCCGAGCGCATCGCGAGTCGCAACAAAGACGGCCGCAACCTAGAACATCGGAACGCCGCGGCCCCGAAAGTATCGTTCGGGGGCCGGATCTCGGCTCAGCGCCGCTTCGCGTTTGGCTCGCTTCCTCTCAGTGGCATCAAGGCCGTCAAAGACGCGGTTCCGGGTGCCACGGTCAACGACGTGGTCGTTGCCCTGTGCGCCGGAGGGCTGCGGCGTCGAATGCTGGCCCGGGGTGACGACGTCTCTGCACCCCTGGTGAGTCTGGTGCCGGTGTCGGTGCGAACCGGTCAGCGGCAGCAGTTCGGCAACCAGATCTCGTCGATGATCGTGCCGATCCCCACCGACGAGCGCGATCCCCGGCGTCGGCTCGCGCGGGCGCACGCCGTCATGCGTGCGGCCAAGGAACGCCACCGCGCGATCCCTGCCAAGCTCCTCACCGCGGCCAACCACAGCGTGCCACCGGCGCTGCTGACCAGAACCGCCCGGATGATCTCGATGACCACCGGCGCGGGCTGGATCAGACCGCCGTTCAACGTCACCATCTCCAACATCCCCGGATCGCGGCGCGCGCTGTTCTGTGCGGATGCCCGAGTGGTGTCCCAGCACCCGGTGAACGTCCTGCTTGATGGCGTCGGGTTGAGCATCACGCTGCTCAGCTACGAGGACCGGATCGATTTCGGTCTCACCGCCGACCGGGAATTGTTGCCCGATGTCTGGTGCCTCGCCGACGAGTTGGCTGACGAGTTGCGAACCTTGGCAACCGAGTTCGAAGCCCTTGTCTAGGTGACCAGCTTCTCGCAGTTCCGAGCACAGCTCAACCTTGAAATCGGGGAGTGCGATTTCAAAGTCACGCCATGAACCTTGAAATTCGCCGGGCGCAATTCAAGGTTAGCTGCGGACTGCCGACGGTCAGACATGCCGGCGTCCGACCTTGTGTCAATCCGGTCAACGGCGGAGAGGCTCCGAGTTCCCGAAATTCGGGTTTGGCCGGGTGCGAATCGGCTAGCGTGTGCGCGCGTGAACCCTGAGACACCAGGACTACATCCGCACTACACGCTGATCTGCGACGACGTCCGACTCGAGTTGGGCAACCGCTTCTCGCTGATCGGCGTGTTTCAGAACATCGTGACTGCGCAACTACCCATATCGCTGGTGAAGTTGGCGGCGGTTACCTACTGGCACGGGCAGGGAACGGATTCTGCGCAGGTCAGGGTTGTCTCGCCGGATCGCACGGAGGTCATCGTGATCTCCGAGCCCACGACCATTGACCTTCCGGCCGGTGGGTTCACCCACAACGTGGTCCTGTTCGTCAACGTCGTGCTGCAGAGGGAGGGAACGTACTGGGTGCAAACGCTTCTCGATTCCAAGGTCGTTGGTGAGGTCCCTTTCTCAGTCGTGCTCCAACGGCCCGAGTCCGTCTGAGTGACGCGGTAAGGTTCTGCCCGCTTCACCGGCAGCCTGATGAATTTCACCGCGGCCGGTCGCGCCGCTTGAGCAGCGATGCGAGGCGATGGTCCAGCTACTTCTGGGCATCTTCTCCGTGGGTCTCGCAGGCCAGGGACGCGATGTCCCCGGCGAGCATGATGGCGACGGCCTTCCAGCGGTCGGCCGCGTCGATCTCGGCAACGGCGGCCAGGAAGTTGTCGGCCGCGCCGGAGTGCAGCGAGGACACGAGGCGGCCGGTGGCGATCGCGTTCCGCTCGCCCGAACCACCCCGATGCCCCACAGCCAGCGCAATACCGCCAACCCCGCCCAGGTATGCCGGTGTCCCCACCCCCATCAACCCAGCGACACGCTCGTCGATCGCGGGGATCCCCTGCTCCCACGCGCCGGCCCTTCTCGGCATGGCCAATCTCGAGGGCCGAAGTCGTCCCCGAATCCCGACCTGCCAGCATGTCGCCGTCTCCGGTCGGGTAACTAGCATGTCAACGGCATGACTGACATCTCGAGCGGCCCGGCCGTCGATGCCGCCGAGCCCGATGACGGCTTTGTCGACTCCGTCGGCCGGCACCGCGCGCGGAAGTGACCGCAGCCGCGATGCGCCACCTGCTCGCCAGCGCTGCCCTCGGCCCGCTGCTGCTGGTTCAGGGGCGCCGCGTGCGCGCGGTCACGCCGCGACTGCCGGAGCCTTCCGGCCCGCGCTCCGGGCGAGTGGGCGAGGGTGCCCCATTGCGGCTTCTGGTGGCGGGGGACTCCGCAGCGGCTGGGGTGGGCGCGGCCTCGCAGGACGAGGCCCTGTGCGGTCGCCTGGTGGCGGAACTGTCGGCACGGCGCACGCTGGACTGGCGGCTGGAGGCTCGGACGGGCTACACCACCGCCGACGCGCACGCGCACCTGGCGGCCCTGCCCGAAGGCCGTTTCGACGTGGTGGTGCTGTCATTGGGCGTCAACGATGTGACGAGCGGCATCGGCCGCGCGAGATGGCTGGGGCGGCAGGGGGCGCTGGCCGACATGCTGCAGACCCGCTTCGCCTCACGAGCTGTACTGTTCACCGCGCTTCCGCCGATGCACCTGTTTCCCGCGCTGCCGCAGCCGCTGCGTTGGTACCTGGGCGCCCGAGCCCGCGACTTCAATGCCGCGCTCGCGGATTGGCTGCCGGGCTCGCCGGGCTGCCATCTGTCGGCCCCGGAGTTCGAGCCCAATTCGGCGTACATCGCCAGCGACGGTTTCCATCCCGGGCCGGCTGCCTATGCGGCGTGGGCGACGCGGATTGCCCGCGATATCGACAGGCTGTTCCCCCTGTAGCGGCTAGCGATTCACCGCGGTCGTTGATCCCAATGCGCCCGCTCGTCTTGGGACAGGGCGAGTTCGGCGCGGTGCCCCGTCCGCGCTGCCTCCCGGGCGGCGTCGACGACGGCCATCACGGCCAGAATCTCCTGCGGGGGTGTGGGATTGGGGCCGTACCCGGTGATCGCCCGGGCCAGTTCTCGGTAGTACTGCAGTTGGTCTCCGGCCGGCGTCGGGAGGCGGTGCCGGCGACCGGCGGCATCGTAGAGGAGCATCTCTTCGGGATCCTCGCCCCAGCCCGGCGCACCGGGTGAGACACCGGCCTTGAGTTGATCCTCCTGAATGTCGCTGCCGTGCTTGACCACTGTGCCTGCAGTGCCGTGCGCGACGAACCGGGTGTGCGCGCCTGCGGCGAGCATGCTGGCGTGCAGGACCACCCGACGCCGCGGGTAGTCGAGGAGGACATGCGCCCAGTCATCGGTGCGAGATCCCGCACGCAGGCTGGCGAGGTCGGCGGTGACCGCGTCGGGCAGGCCGAACAGTTGCAGGGCCTGATCGGCCAGGTGCGGGCCGAGGTCGAACCACAGTCCTGCACCCGGGCCGGGGTTCTCCCGCCAGCGGTCGCGCGGGTTGGGGCGGAACCGGTCGATGTGGGATTCGAAGTGGGCAACCTCGCCGATGAGGCCGTCGTCGATGACCTGCTTGATGCCCAGGTAGTCGCTGTCCCAGCGCCGGTTCTGAAACACCGACACGATCCGCCGACAACGATCGGCGGTGGCGAGGACCGCACGGGCGTCCTGTAGCGACAGCGTGAACGGTTTGTCGACAGCCACGTGGCGCCCGGCCCTCAGCGCCGCCTCCGCGAGCGGCCGGTGGGTGTCATTGGGCGAGGCGATCACCACCAGGTCCACATCGCCGCGGGCGATGAGTCTGTCGGCATTGACGACCTCGATACCGGGATGGTCGGCGTGGACGTCGGCGGCGCGGGACGATGCGACGGCGACGAGTTCCAGCCCCGGCGTGGCGGTGATCATGGGGGCGTGGAACGTCTTGGCCGCGTACCCGTACCCGATCAGGCCCACCCGCACGGTGTCATCGGTGCCAGACATGGCTCTCCTTCCCGAAGGAACCCATCCTCCCAGTTCAGGGGAACCCCTGCCGCGATCCTCAGCGACCAGACCCTGAACTGACCCTCGCCGGCCCGACCAGCGCATGTTGATCGGACATAGTGCCGAGGCGCGGCGCCCTGCTGTCGGTGCGGCGCGACCCGTCAACCGACCAAAGGCTATTTTGTGACATAAGTCACATCCATAGTCAACTACTTCTGCGCGGCGGCGATGGCGCGAAATCCTCTCTGTAAGAATGCGTTTGGCCTATGACGCGACGATTGAGATGCTGGGGATGGCAGCGTTTTCGGTATTGCCCACCCGGGGATGGGCGGTCTAGCCTCGGTGACTGGGCGGGGTTGGCGAAAGGCAAGCGGGGGATATGTCCAAAGTGAATTGCGGTCTTCGTATGGGTGCGGCGGCGTTCGTCGCGGGGCTGTCTCTGGTCGGGACGCCCGGTCCGGCGGTCGCCGTGGCCGACACGGCCGAGGACGCTGGGACGCACTCGGCGGGCAAGGCGAAAACGGGGCGAACCGGTAGGCCCGATGCTGGGACGAGCAGCCCGTCCGCCGTAACAGCGGCTCCCGCAGTGGCGGTCCCGGGGTCTGGCTCGGCCGTCAACTCCTCGACGCAGCGACGGGCTGGGCGGATCGTATCGCAGGAACGGAGCGCGCTGACCTCGGTGCGGGACCGGCGGGCGCGTCTCTCAACGCCGTTCCTTCCCGCGATCCCCTCGACGCTCGGCGAACCTGCCTCCCCGGCAGCGGCTTTACCGGACCGGCCGCGGGCCGCGGCCGGCGGCCCCTCCGCGGCACTGGTCGCCCCTGACGCAGCCCCGGCAGGGGCGAAGGTGCCGGTGGTCCCGCTCCCGGCCTCGGTGCAACCGGCCGCCCCTGCACTGATCAACACTGCACTGATCGACACTGCACCAATCAACACCCGGGTCATCAGCGTGGTCTCCCCGCCGACCGCCGCCGCGGTGGCCTCGACGCCCGCGGATGCCGTGGCCGCGGCACCGTCGATCACCGCGACCGTCACCGGCGCCCTCGACAACGCCGCCAACTGGCTGTCCGGGCGTCCTGCCGAGTCTGCCGCGGCCTTCCTGCAGGGCGCACTGCTCCTGGTGCGGCGCAACCTTTTCGGTGGGAACGCGACCGCTCCTGCCGCTGCGACCGTCTCGGTGCTCGTCGACGACAACCTCCCCATCGTGGTTTCCCCCACGAACTCCTTCAAGACCATCTATGGCACCACCGCCGCCGGTTCGGTGACCGTCAACGGGCACACCTGGGTTGCCGACCCGAAGACGCATCTCTACACCACGACAGCCGACCTGGCCGAAG
>Ga0116151_10005736_pt1 | contig 10643 bp, 6 predicted proteins | sample AD_UKC117_MetaG_FD_89893 | JGI IMG/M metagenome (GOLD analysis project Ga0116151, IMG submission 89893) | Active sludge microbial communities of municipal wastewater-treating anaerobic digesters from Hong Kong - AD_UKC117_MetaG | ecosystem: Engineered > Bioreactor > Anaerobic > Digestate... | reverse complement strand
TCATGCACCGTAGATTTCATTCATTCGCACTTCGTTTGCCCCATGACCACTTCAATCGCTCAATGCATAGAAGACGATGGTCAAAAGCACCCTATCAGATTCAGTGTCAGACAGCGGATTTTGCAACCGCACTTGCACGTCTGCACCGTTTCTATCGCGCCCGGGGCATGAAACCAATGGCAGACTCCGCCACCGATCCCCACTTTTTCGAGAAACTCAGCGACGGCAATGCCCAAGCTTGGCGCACACTGATCGACAATTGGTCGCCCCGCCTCTACAACTTTCTTATCTATACCACCCACAGCGAAGCCGGCGCACAACAGCTGTTGCAGCATACCTTTGCCACAGTTGCCAATATGATTGCTGGTGATATGCTCCGCTTGCACACACAGGCCGAATTGACGATTCTCATTGTCTCAACGCTAAACCGCATGGTGGAGGAGTATCGAAGCGAAGAGGCGATTCCCCCATGGGATGACAGCGCACTCCAGCAACGCTTTGACCAAGTCCATTGTGACTTTCTATCCGCACTCCAGCAACTTGTTCCGGCGGTGCGCCATCTGTTGCTCTTGCGTTATCTCGTTGGTGTGTCGACAGAAGAACTCAGCGCGATCACCGGCTACAGCGTGGCGAATATTCAGCTCATTGTGCGGATGGCTCTGCTTCACTTTACCTACAGCGCAAAGTAACCGAGTATGACGATGGGCCATTGTTGTATGACAAGAGCGCAAAGCCTAATAGACACATTATTTAAACTTGGCACAATCTTCCAGAGACCAAACAGAGGGAGATTGTGCCAAGTTTAAGTGTCATCTCTATAAGGCCAGTGAAAAATTTAAACTGTCCACGGAGACACACGAGAGTTAAGCTTTTTCTTCGGGAAAATTCGTGTGACTTCGTGGATAATTATTTTCTTTGATTGACCTAAGGGCGTTAGTGGGCTACTGGAACTGGTGCACCGGTGGGCGTAACCGTGTACCTTCTCTCCCGATGCACTTTTCCCCGCACCTCGTTAATATCTCCCACATTGTGTGCAACCAGCCAGTCGGTTAGCTCATGTTTGATCAAGCCAATGGCGTCGCTACCCCGAAAATAGATGGCACTGCCCACGCCGACAGCTGTTGCACCCACCATAAGCATTTCGACAACATCTTGACCAGTGGTGACGCCTCCTGTTCCAATGATTGGTATGTCGGGGCAAGCGCGGTAGACATCGTAGACACACTTTAAGGCAATTGGTTTGAGCGCCGGTCCACTGAGCCCACCGCTACGGTTGGCCAATACACACTCACCACTCTCCACATCGATTACAAGCCCTGGCATGGTGTTGATGACACAAAGCGCGTCGGCACCCGCCTCAACGACGGCACGCGCGATGCGGCCAATGCTGGGAACATTGGGTGCTAACTTCACAATGACGGGGATTGCACTGCTGCCCGCTTGTGTCGCCGCCTGTGACAGGCCCCGCTTTACGTGTTCTGTCACGAGGGCGGCGGCAGCGGGATCGGCCGCATAGGGCTCGCCGAATTCGCTATGAACATTGGGGCAGGAAATGTTTACCTCCACATAGTCGGGTGCAGCAGCCGCCACCTGGGTTGCGACTTCCTGAAATTCTTCCGGTGCACCGGCAAAAATGCTGGCAATCAAGGCAGCTCCATGGGGGGCGATGGCGGTTTTAGCATGGGCCAAGAGCGGTGTTTCAGCCAGCGCGCCCGGGTTGGCCAACCCAATCGCATTGATCAGTCCATGCTCCCAGGCCACGCAACTGGGATTGACGTGACCACTGCGCGGTGTTGGACCGCAACTTTTGGCTGTTACAGCACCGCAACCATCGGCGGCAGCACGTGCCAACAGCGAGGCTGTGGTGCCCCAAATACCACTGGCCAGTACAAGAGGGGACGGCAGGGTACGTCCCAGCAGAGAGACGCCAAGGTTCGGCATAGTTGTAACCATTTCTTGGATCTTAACGCTTTCTGTTACGTTTGACTTTGCCTTTGGCCCGGGAACCACTGGCGGCAGTAGTTTGCCGTGACACTGGGGGGTTCGCGGTTGCCACGCCCGCACCTGCGGCTGCTGTTGCCAATGGCGCTTGGGTGAGCGTCGGTTGATTGTGCAGTGCAACCGGAGACTCGGCCTTTTTGCGCACTTGGAGGTTGATGAGTTCGACAAGGAAGGAGAAGGCCATGGCAAAGTAGGCGTAGTTCTTCAAATGCAATGCATGGGCCGCTTCGGCGTTCCACCCTTCAATGACCAGCATGGAACCAATCAGGATTAGAAACGCAAGCGCCAAAACCTTCATGGTGGGATGGCGCTCGACGAAGCTGGAAATGGCGCCGGCAAAGGTGAGCATAACCCCGGCCGCAATGAGAATGGCTGTGATCATCACCCACAATGTACCCGAAATGCCGACGGCCGTGATTACTGAGTCGAGAGAGAACACAATATCGATGAGGACGATTTGGATGACAACCGCGGCAAAGGATGCGACAACTTTTGCCGTGCGGTCATGGTCTTCCACCTCAAGCTTTTCGTGGATTTCATAGGTGCTCTTGCCAATCAAGAAAAGTCCACCGATCAACAGAATGAGATCGCGCCCTGAGAGAGAATGGCCCACAAGTGTGAAGAGTGGCGCGGTCAATCCCATGATCCAGGTAATTCCCAGCAACAAGAGGATTCGCGTGATGACGGCGATAGAAATCCCTGTCGTGCGAGCGCGTGGCTGCTGCTCCTGAGGTAATTTTGATGAGAGGATCGCAATAAAGATCACATTGTCGATCCCCAATACAATTTCGAGGGCCAGCAATGTTAATAATGCGATCAGATTATCGGCAGAAAACAGTGCATCCATATCGTTCTTCCTCTGGTCGAAAGAGTGGTTGGGAAAAATTGAGATTCATTTGATAGCCGGCATATGGCGCCGTATTGCTTCAGTTGGCCGCAACCAGCCGCTCTACCTGGCGCTTCATGTATACTACCAGCGCATGTAGACCACGAAGCCGCTGTGGTGTGATCGCCTCCTGTAAGCCCAGCAGCAAATAGATATCTTCCGGTATTTTCAGAATGTCTGCCGGCTGTGCATTGTTGAGCCCTTCAGCAAGAACTCCCGCATAGCCGCGGACTGTCGGTGCCTCGCGCGGAATGTCAAGGTAAAACTGCACCACGCCATCGTCAAGTTCGGTATGGAGAAAGACCGGTGATTGACATTCATGGACTTGCTCCATGCTATCTCGCTTGGCATGGAGTCGGTCCGGCAGATCCGGTAGTTCATCGGAAAATTCGATGAGAAGTTCCAGCCGTTCACGCGGCTCAACTTCGCGAAATTCCTGAATAATATTCTGTAGCGGGAGAGGACAGCGTTCGATTTTTTCTTCAGTTGTGGTTTCAGACATTAGATTTCCTAAAATTCCCAAGTATTCCTCAACTATTCGTGATGCTTCTACGTGCCCCCTGTATCATTCGGGATGAATTATCAAGAAGCACACAATTTGCCGGTGGGCCTTTTCGCAATTGTCGCAGTTGGGACTATAATACAGGGCACTACCCAGGCCAAATCGGGACTGTGCGTTACCTGTCGTAGATCCTGCCATTGAAATTGTCTCGTTGCGCTGTGGCTGACTCTTCGGTTTTCGCCCCTATGGGCGGGGAGGTGAAGTCGCTGCAATTCTCACAGAGAAGCTACTCGATTTCACCCAAAGACCTATCTGAGCATCGTTTTATCGTAAACTAGAGAATACACTTCGTCAAACTTTGCTTTGGGAAAGTGCGATTCTGCTGAGAGCTACGCAATGTATGTAGAAGCAACGATCTACGCCATTCCCTTACTGATCGGCGCAACGGTTGCGCTGACCTTCTGTTTTTTGGCGTTACAGCGCTATCAGGAATCAGGCGCGCTTGCCTTTATGATCGGCATGGCAAGCGTGGCAATGTGGTCCTTTGCCTATGCGTTTGAAATTATGGCGCCCACAGTCGAAGACAAACTGCCATGGCATCGCATCATCTACTCAACATCGGCTACCGTCCCTGCCTTTTGGCTTCTCTTCCTGGTTCAACATGAATATGGGCTCGCAAAGCGGACAAAGCTGTGGGCAATTCTCCTGTCGATTGAGCCAATCCTTTATATTGTCATCACTTGGACCAATGATGTCACCTGGAACGGTGATGTAATTCACACGCTGCTGTGGCGCTCGATCACGTTGAACAGTGATGGTGGACTTCCGCGCATGATCATCGAGCGTGCGCCGGGCTTCTACTTGCACGTGGCCTTTACGTATGTGCTTGTGTTGATCTCTGTAATCCTTTTTCTCCGCATGTTGCGTCGCGAATCCTCGACACTCTCCACGTTACAGATTATTCTGCTTCTGCTAGGCATCCTCTCACCGGTTGTGGCCAATACGTTACATATCGCCGTCTCGACGCCCTTTCTCATCAATTTGACGCCATTTTCGTTGATTACCATGGGGGCAACCGTAGGATGGTTTGCTTTTCGCTTTGATTTATGGGATATCCTACCGGTTGCCCACGATGCGGTCATTGAAAACCTCCAAGATGGCGTTGTCGTGCTGAATCTCAATCATGTGATCATCGACATAAACCCCGCTGCCTGTCAATTGCTCAATGTCGATGCATCCACAGTTACTGGACGCAGGATTGATACCGTCATCACGGAGAGTGCTGCGGTGGAACTGTTGCGGTTGGCCATTGGGGCAGGTGAAAGTCAACTCCGCCGCGAAACGGAACTGCTTCTCGAAGAGCCTCGGTATTGCGTTCTAGAGGTGATCGCAGCGGATCTTTTTGACCGGCGACGCCGCTTGAATGGGCAGATCCTCACCTTGCGCGAGATTACTGCGCGCCGTGCCGTGGAAAAGGAATTGGCTAGGGAACGGCGTCAGTTGGCCCAACGCGTGGCAGAACGGACTGCCGAATTGAGTCGCGCCAATGCCGAACTAGCCGCGGCTGCGCGCCTTAAAGACGAGTTTCTGGCCAACATGAGCCATGAATTGCGCACGCCGCTCAATACCATATTGGGCCTTTCAGAAGCACTACAAGAAGAGATCTATGGCCAGCTTTCGCCTTTGCAAAACCGTCCCATTCAACATGTCCTCGATGCCGGTCGCCATCTCTTGGCGCTGATTAATGATATCCTGGATGTCTCTAAAATTGAAGCGGGGAAATTTTCACTGGAGCTTGGGCCCGTTGCGGTCGACTCTTTATGCCAATCGAGTGTCAACTTCATTAAACAGGAGGCGGAACGCAAAGCGTTGTCAATTACGGTGGACACGGATCCGACCGTACAGCTGATCTTTGCGGATGAACGTCGCGTGAAACAGATTTTGGTGAATCTTCTGAACAACGCGGTGAAATTCACCTCCACCGGTGGCCGGATTGGGCTGGAAGTGCGCGGTGAACCGTTCGATGAAGTGGTCTACTTTAAGGTCTGGGATACTGGTATTGGCATTGCAGCAGCAGATATGGCTGCGCTCTTCAATCCATTTGTCCAACTGGACAGCCGCCTGACACGGCAACATGAGGGAACCGGGCTCGGTCTAGCGCTGGTGCACCGAATGGTCGAATTGCATGGCGGTAGCGTGCGGGTGGAAAGTGCAGTCGATGTCGGCACGACCTTTATCGTGGCGCTCCCCTGGCCCAAGCGGTTGCTCGCCGACGGTGCTCTGCCGCAGTGGCCCGACGCTTCAACCAATTGGATGAACGCGCGTTCGATCACGAGCCAGCCACTGCTTCAACATCACTTGTCCTCCCTGCAGATCCAGGCCACTCGTCAGCGTGAAGGTGAGGCAGATTTGCCGATGGCGGTATCCGGGCAACAAGATGGCGGTGCACCGGCACATGTCAAGCTCCTGTTGGTGGAAGACAACGAGACGAATATTCGAACATTTTCCGACTATCTCGCAACGGTTGGCTATGAACTCGAGGTGACGCGGAGCGGCACGGAAGCCTTGACCTATCTGCGTGATGGCCGGCCGGACTTAATTTTACTGGATATTCAGATGCCCGGTATGGATGGTTGGGAGGTGGCGCGCCGCATTCGCCAAATGGCCGAATTGCGAACGGTGCCGATTATTGCCTTGACGGCGCTCGCCATGCCTGGCGACCGCGAGCGTTGTTTGGAAGCGGGTATGGACGAATATCTAAGTAAACCGGTCAGCCTTCGTCAACTGCGATCCCTCATCGAAACCTACCTGGCAGCCCATTCAGAACAAGGATGTGATCCAACTATGGCTTTGTAGCCTTAATACGGCTCTTCAGGAATACAGGGGGTTGCCATGGATTCTGCCAGGAAGAGGCGCAACGGTTCTGCGCAGACCGACAAATTGCTGCCTCTTCCAGGAAGGGTAATCCCATGAGATCCAGTAGAACCCCGAATACGTTCGGGGTTTTATGTCGATCGGACCAATGATAGGGGGCGTATCCCATGGCGAGCTGACACTGGGCGCTTGATCTGTCACTCTTCTGTTATGCCCCGTAACTGAGATGTACCCCAGGAAAGCAATAACTGCCAATAGAAAAAGCCCTGCAATTTGCAGGGCTTTTTCCTGGTGTCCGGTAGCATCTATTAGAGGCGAACCTCTGAAGGCGATGCTACCGGACGGATACTGATACTATGATCCATGTGCATCACCTCCTTTATTATAAGATAGCGATTTCAGGCTGGGCTCAGATTCCTTCCTGATTGCCTAGCTGGGCCAAGTATCGCATAGCTTTTGCGATCTGTCAAGTATGAAAATTTACAAAATTTGTTTGGCCCTACATGAGCGAATTTGTTTATTTGTTCGGCAACATTGCGCTACTCACAGTAACCACCGGATGAAATAGGTGGCGAGGCCCAAAAAGAGGGAGAATCCCAAGGCATCGGTTGCCGTTGTGACAAAGACGCCGGAGGCCAGGGCCGGGTCGATGCGCAGTAACTTAAGCAACATGGGCACCAATACCCCAGCCAATGCCGCCACGATCAAATTACCCAACATGGCGAGCCCAATGATCGCCCCTAACATGGGATTGCGTTGCCAGGCCCACGCCGTGAGACCCACAAGAATGCCCAATACAATGCCATGGATGAGCCCTATGCGGAATTCGTGCCACAACGCCAGCCAGGTGTCTCTGCCCTGCAATTCGCCAAGTGCCAGCGAGCGCACCATAATTGTCATCGTTTGGGTGCCGGCGTTGCCGCCCTGACCAGCCACAATCGGCATGAAGGCCGCCAACACGGCTACCTGTGCAATCGTTCCTTGAAAATAAGCCACGACGCTGGAGGCAAGGAAGGCTGTGCCCATATTGATCACCAGCCAAGGCAAACGGTTGCGGATTGCGCGTGGCACCGAGCTAAAGATTTCCGCATCCTCACCAACTTGCGCCAGCCGGTAAATGTCCTCTGTGGCCTCTTCTTCCAATACATCGACAATATCGTCGTGGGCAATAATACCCACCAGGCGCTCCGTATCGTCGACCACCGGAACCGCCAGCAGATCGTAGCGGGCCAGCACTTGTGCCACTTCCTCCTGATCGACATCGGTCCGCACGGAGACGACATCCCGATTCATGATCTCTTCAATCGTTTGATAAGGGTCGGCTAAAATTAGCGCCCGCAAATTGACAACACCAAATAACCGGCCAAAGCGATCGATAACATAGAGATAGAAGATTTCATTTTCGTCATGGTAATTTTGCTTGATAAAAGTGAATGCTTCGGTCACTGTCATCCACCGTCGCAAAGATGCGGGTGGGGTATTCATGATCCCGCCGGCGCTCTCCTCATCATAAGCCATCAGGGAGACGACCGGCGCTGCTTCATCCATTTGCTCGATCAGTTCGGCTGCCGCTTGTGGTTCCAGCTCTCCCAAGAGATCGGCCGCCGTGTCCGGCTCCATTTCATCTAATACTTCGGCCAGCGCCTCTACATCGAGATGTTGGGCAACATCGAGCATGTCCTCTTCGTGCATCTGTGAGAAGACTTGGGCCAACTCCGGCGGGTCGAACCGTTCGACGACCGCTGCTTGCTCGTCAGCATCCAGATTGGTGATGATCTCGGCACTATCGGCGGGGTGGAGGCCACGCAGATAGGCTGCCGCCTCATCGAGCTTGTTCTGCTCAATGAGGCTCAGTACATAGCTTGCGACATCAGTGAGATTGATTGGATCAACCATAGAAACCTCCCATCCTATTCAAAGCCATTGCGACATAACACCAGACTGGCTGTCGTCATGACTGAACCGTGTGATGAGCCGTTGCGCCAACCTGCCCAAGCAATACAGATGGCTGTGGATGCGCAAGCGCCATTCCTAAGCACGATGCACACTGCAAAGCTTGCGCGCGAGCCTACGGTCACACGGTGCTACCTGTGCACTAATAGATAAACCCCTTAAAAGTCGCACAGCAACTCTCGTGTAAAAGCGCCCTATACGTGCGACTTTTCAATGGGTCGCCATAAGTATCAATTCAGCAAATCCGTGTAGCGATCACTCATATCGGAGCAAATCGCAGATTCACAACCGATTTCCCGGAGCGTGATTGCTCACCGAGAACCGAGCGCAATCCATTGCCTACCACGGATGGGATGTACCTTGGGCGAATTCGCTTGTGGAAAGAAGTGGAGTCGTATGCGTCAGCGCGAGGATCTGACGCGGCAGTGAGGAGAGGGTGTGCTAGCGATCAGATCCTGGCGTTGGCATTGTATCGCCTACTTTCCGCAGCGCCAACCGTGTTTTCGGCAAACACCGTGGCGGATTGCAGCCCTAGGTGTTGCTCGTACCGGTTGTTGCCTGAAGTGCCAGGTGTCATGAAGGTATGGATCCATACCTTATTTGTCAACAGTGCCGATGCCCAACTTCTGCTGCGATCTTGCCGACCATGCGCAAAGGATGCACCGGGAAGATGGGCACAGATACGCTGTGCAGAATCGGGCGGCATACTGTCAGATTCGGACTGATTGTCAGCCCTAGGTGTTAGTGATTGAGAAATGTTCATCATTCTCTTTACTTGCCCATTCACTGATCCGTTTAGTGAACTGTGAAGTCGAGCCGCAGTCACTGTATTGCCTCAATGAACGCATCGATCGCACACAGTGAACGGTGAAGTGCTTTCACCACCTCTGTCGACCGACGGGTTGCTGTGACATCGGAATGGGCGTCTTCGTTTGATAACGACAGTGAAATACCTGTGCAATAGTGTAGTACTTTGATAGACGTAATGACTGTCATTGCGACGCGATTGTTCCAATCAGAACAATCGCTAGAAGGATAGCACTACGGCACAGGAATGTCAACCGCCGGTGGTCAATTGCAGGGGTATGCTATAGACATTCAGAAAAAGTCTCGTGGCATGCTCACAAGCGAGAAAGACAAGTAGCATCACGAAACTTTTTCTGAGAAACTATATCGGCCACTGGCGTTAAAGCGATCCTTTTTTTGACAGAACTGCTCTGGAACGCTATACTACGCCTATTGAACGGCCCGCTAGCTCAACTGGCAGAGCAAGTGACTCTTAATCACTGGGTTGGGGGTTCGATTCCCTCGCGGGTCACACGAAGGCGACTTTCTGGAAACAGAAAGTCGCCTTTCTATTTCGGCCCCGAAGTCCCCGCTGCGCCGTTCCATGGAAATCTTAACCACCCAGACAACCAGGTAGAAGCGTCTATGCGAGCAATTATACAACGGGTACAGCAAGCTAGTGTCGCCGTGGATGACACGGTGGTCAGCTCGATTGGACAGGGCATTCTCGTTTTGTTGGGAGTAACCCACGAGGACGATGACGAGACCGTTGCCTATCTGGCACGCAAGGTCGCCGGTCTGCGGATCTTTGAAGACGAGGCCGGTAAACTCAATCTGGCGCTGGCCGATATCGGCGGGGAAGTGTTGGTTGTTAGTCAATTTACCCTCTACGGAGATGTGCGCAAGGGGCGGCGACCGAGCTTTGTCGCCGCGGCGCAACCAGAAGTGGCGGTGGCTCACTACGAGGCATTTTGTGAACACCTGTCTGCCCTGGGACTCCCCGTACAACGGGGGGTCTTTCAGGCGCACATGGCTGTCGCTCTTGTCAATGATGGGCCGGTTACGCTGTGGCTCGATACCGCCACGTTGATGAACGCTTGAGGCGATAAAGTCATCCGAAAGTCGGTTGTGGCGTCTGACAGGGTGCATCGGCACAGTGGATAAGGATAGGTCCCTGTGGCCTTTGTGGGAGGAGAGATGTGGGAGGAGAGATGTGGGAGGAGAGACAATTTTGCGGAAGAGCAGTTATGTCGTGGCGGAAACGCCGGCTACGGACTTGGCAGTCGTTCGTGCCATGGTGGAAGAACTGGAAACCTATCTGCTGGCCGATCAACTTTATCGCACCATCACGGTTTCCTTTGCGGACGGTCCACAAAATCTTCAAATGACCGGTGCCGATCTGCTGACGCGCCTGCGACGCCTGCGTGGCCACTGGGAACAACTAAGCGCGGACGAGCAACATGAGCTGACCATGTTCCAGACGAAAACCGATGCAATTTTGCGGCGCTGGCATGGTCAATTTCAACAGCGCCTTCGACGCGAGATCAAAGCCCGCCTGGATAGCCTGCAGTGGTTTCTCGAGGACTGCACCACCGAGACACAACGCTGTCATATTGAGTTTCCCTTTGAGATGCGTAACCG
>Ga0116151_10005734_pt1 | contig 10645 bp, 9 predicted proteins | sample AD_UKC117_MetaG_FD_89893 | JGI IMG/M metagenome (GOLD analysis project Ga0116151, IMG submission 89893) | Active sludge microbial communities of municipal wastewater-treating anaerobic digesters from Hong Kong - AD_UKC117_MetaG | ecosystem: Engineered > Bioreactor > Anaerobic > Digestate... | reverse complement strand
GCTGCGCCGCTCGCTGAAGAGCGAGAGCGAGAGGGTGTTGTCCGGGGCGAGGAAGCCGGCGCGACGCAGCGTGACGTCGAGCCCGTAGTTGGCCTGGCGCGACCCGACCGAGTCCTCGGCGAGTGCCGAGCAGATCGAGTTCTCCGCCCCGAACCCGACCGGCTCGCCGACGCCGATCTTCGAGAGCTGCCCGGAGACGTCCACCACGCGGCCATTGCCGAGGAAGTTGCGTGCGGTCCACCCGGCGCCGACGCGAAAGCAGTCGTTGGTCGCGAAGCCCGCCGCCCCGCGGGCCCGGTGGGCGCGCCCCTCGGTCACATCGACCCGGATCGGCACCACCGGATCGCCTTCCCGGTAGCGGCTCGTGTCGATCCCCACCGAGGCGAACCGGAACAGCTCCGTCTGGTAGAGCGCGCGCTGGGAGCGGTAGAGGGCGTCGAGGCGATACGGGGTGCCCGCCCGGGCCGTCACCAGCGAGGCGATGAACGCGTCATCGATGGCATCGCCCCCGACCACCTCGAGGCGGCCGAACACCGCGGGCACGCCCGGACGCGCGATCAGCCGCACCTCCGCGCGCCGGCTCGCGCTGTCGGCGCGGGTCGCGGTGTCCACCGTCGCGGCCGGGTAGCCGTCGTTGCGGAGCCGCAGCGCGAGGGTGTCCATCGTGGCGTTGAGGGTGTAGCGGTTGAACACGTCCCCGACGGCGAGCGGGAGGTCGCGCACCAGGTCCTCGCGGTCGGGCAACGCGTCCAGCCCCTCGACCGCGAGCTGGCCGACGCGGATCGGCTCCCCTTCCTCGATGCGGATCGTGATCGACACCGCGCCATCCTCGCGCTGCACGGTGGTGTCGATGGCGACCTCGCGGAAGCCGCTGTACTTGTAGAACACCTCGAGGCCGAGGACGTCGCGTCGGAACTGGAACTCGCTGAAGGTCCGTGTCGTCCCGAACTTGGTCCACCGCAGCAGCGGCGTTCGGGCGAGCCAGCTGGAGTTGGTGGTGGCGATCCGCGACTGGAGAGTGAGGTCGTCGTAGTAGCTGTTCCCCTCGAAGGTCAGTCCGCGCACCACCGGTGGTTCGCCCTGTCCGAGGACCGGGGCGACCCAGAGACAAGCCAGGCTGACCAGCGCGATTGACCGCATCTGCTAAATCTGGTTACTTGAAGGGGTTACGCCAACCGCGCGGGGTGCCGCCGCCGTGGCCGCACCCCGCTTCCCCACGCTCCGATCGGCCCCATGATCCCGTCTGCCCGCCCCGCCAGCCTCCTCCTGCTTGCCTGTCTCGTGACCGGGGAGGCGGCAGGCCAGTCACTCTCCGGACGTCTCGCGGCCCGACTCGATGCACCCGGCCTCGACCGGCACCTCTGGGGCGTGGCGGTCGCGGACCTCGATGGGACGCCCCTGTTCGGTCGCAATGCCGAGCGGCTGTTCATCCCCGCCAGCAACACCAAGCTGGTCGTCTCGGCCGCCGCGACGGTCCTCCTCGGGCCCGACTTCACGGTCCGCACCTCCCTCTACGGCACCGGACCGGTCGAGAACGGGGAACTGCGCGGCGACCTGGTCCTCTACGGCCGCGGCGACCCGACCTTCAGCGAGCGATGCTACGCCACCGATGACCAGGTCCCGGGGGCGTGCGACGAGGATGCGGCGAGCAAGTTCCGCGACCTCGCCCGCCAGCTCCGCGAGCGCGGCGTGCGGCGCATCGCCGGTGACCTCGTCGGCGATGGCAGCTACTTCGATGCCGAGCTGGTGCATCCCGGCTGGGAGACCTACGATCTCAACTGGTGGTACGCCGCCCCGGTCTCGGGGCTGGGCTACAACGACAACGCGATCGACATCACGATCGAGCGCGCCGACTCGGTCGGTCGCCAGCCGGTCATCAGCGTGCGTCCCGCGATCGGGTATGCCGCGGTGGAGAATCGCGCCGTGATCGGCACCGATACCGCACGGCGCACGTTCGACATCCTGCGCGACGCCGCCGTCGACCACTACGTCGCCTCCGGCGTCCTCCCGTCGGGGGCGGCACGGCAGACCGAGCACGCCGCCGTCGGTGACCCGAACCGGTATGCCGCGCATGCCCTCCGCGAGGCGCTGCGCGACGAGGGGATCGTCGTCCTGGGCGAGGTCCAGTCCACGGTCGATCCGTTCGACTTCGCGCTTGCCCGCGGCACCCCGGCGCTCGCGGAGGTCACCTCCCGGCCGCTCCGCGACTGGGTCTTCCCGGTCCTCAACACGTCGCAGAACTGGTTCGCCGAAATGCTCGTCAAGCAGCTCGGCAAGCTGCGCGGCACCGGCGGGTCGTGGCGCGAGGGGCTCGCGGTCGAGCGCCGCTTCCTGATCGACAGCGTCGGGGTGGACAGCACCCAGGTCGCGCTCTCCGATGCCTCCGGCCTCGCGGCGAACAACCTCGTCTCGCCACGCGCGTTCACCCAACTGCTGGCCTACATGCGTCGCCACCCGACGTACGAGGCGTTCGCCGCCGGACTGCCCCAGTCCGGCAACACCGGCTCGCTGCGGCGCCGGTTCGTGGGCACGCCGCTCGAGGGACGGGTGCGCGCCAAGACCGGGTCGATCTCGCGGGTCAACACGCTCAGCGGCTACGTCGAGCGCGCGGACGGGACCGTCCTGGTCTTCTCGATCCAGGCGAACCACCACACCCTGGGCTCCACCCGGATGATCCAGGCGATCGACAGCGTGGTGGCCGAGCTCGCCACGCCCTGACCCCGAGTACATTCCCCGCCGATGATGACTCCTTCGCGCGCGCTGCGGGTGGCGATCGTCGGCGCGGGCCCGTCCGGGTTCTACGCCGCCGAGGCGCTGCTCAAGGCACTTCCCGAGACCCGGATCGACCTGCTCGACCGCCTGCCCACGCCGTACGGCCTGGTGCGTGGCGGGGTTGCCCCCGACCACCAGAAGATCAAGTCGGTCACCCGGGTCTTCGATCGGGTCGCGACCCAGCCGACGGTCCGCTACCTCGGCAACGTCGAGGTCGGGCGCGACATCGCCCCGGCCGAACTGGCTGCCCACTACGACGCCGTGATCTACGCGGTCGGGGCCCGCGCCGACCGGCGCCTCGGCATCCCCGGCGAGGACCTCCCGGGTTCCCACGCGGCGACCGAACTGGTCGGCTGGTACAACGGCCATCCCGACTACCGTGACCTCGGCTTCGACCTGACGCAGGGGGCGGCGGCCGTCATCGGTCTCGGCAACGTCGCGATGGACGTGACCCGGATCCTGTCGCGCCGACCGGCGGAACTCGCGACCAGCGACATCGCGGCCCATGCCGCGGCGGCGCTGGCCGATTCACGGGTGCGCACCGTGCATGTGCTCGGCCGGCGTGGCCCGGTCCAGGGCGCCTTCACGACGCCGGAGCTGCGGGAACTCGGCGAGCTGCCCGAGGTCGATGTGGTGGTCGATCCGGCCGACCTCGTGCTGGACCCGATCAGCGCGGCGATCGTCGAGCAGGGCGACGACCGGACGCTCCTCAAGAACCTCGAGGTGCTGCGCGAGTGGAGCACCCGGACGCCCACCGGGGCGCCCCGGCGGATCGTCTTCCACTTCAACGTCTCCCCCACCGCCGTGCTGGGCAGCGATCACGTGACCGGGATCCAGCTCGTCCGCAACCGACTGGAACCCGACGGACGCGGTGGCGTCCGCGCCGTGGCGACGGACACCACCGCGATCCTCGACGTCGGCCTGGTCTTCCGCTCGGTCGGCTATCGGGGCGTCGCGCTCGACGGGTTGCCCTTCGATGCCGGACGCGGCGTCATCCCGCACCGCGATGGCCGGGTGGTCGAACACGAGGGGAGCAGCACGCCCCTCCCCGGCTGCTATGCCTGCGGCTGGATCAAGCGCGGCCCGTCCGGGGTGATCGGGACCAACAAGAGCTGCGCGGTCGAGACGGTCGATGCACTCCTCGCGGATGTCGCGGCGGAACGCCTCCCCCACCCGGAGCGGGGGGACGAGGACCTCGTGTCGCTGTTGCGGGGCCGTGGGGTGCGGGTCACCGACTGGGCGGACTGGCAGCGCCTCGATGCGCTGGAGACCAGCCGCGGTGCCGCCGCGGGCAAGCCGCGCGAGAAGCTCACCGCCCTTGAGGAGATGCTCGCCGCGCTCTCCTGACGTCGCGGCCGCTCGCACCCCCCGGTATCTTTGCGCCATGACGATCAAGATCTACACGCGCACCGGCGACGCCGGCGGCACCGGGTTGTTCGGCGGGGGACGCGTCGCCAAGGATCACCCCCGGGTCGCCGCCTACGGCGACGTCGACGAGCTGAACTCCTGCCTCGGCGTCGTCCGTGCCACCGAACCCGTGGCGTTCTTCGACGATCTCCTCGAGACGATCCAGCGCGACCTCTTCGCGATCGGCGGCCACCTTGCCACCCCCGATCCCGAGAAGGTGCGCGAGGCGCTGGCCCGTGCCGAACTCTCCCCCGCGAGGGTGACCGAGTTCGAGCACGCCATGGACGCCGCCGACACCGAGCTGCCCCCGCTCAAGGCGTTCGTCCTGCCGGGCGGGACTCCCAAGGCCGCGGCGCTGCACGTGGCCCGGACCGTCTGCCGGCGTGCCGAGCGGAGCGTGGTGGCCCTCGCGGGGAGCGAGGAGGTCCCTGAGCTGTTCCTCGTCTACCTGAATCGCCTCTCCGACCTGCTCTTCACCCTCGCCCGGCTGGCGAACCACCGCGCCGGCGTCGGGGACGTCGTCTGGTAACGTCCCTGGTGCTCCGCCACGCGGCGGGCGAGACGCCGCTGGTCGTCGAGGCCGGCGCCCTCGACCGACTCGACGCGCTCATCGCGCACCACCTCCCCGGGCACCGACCGATCGCGATCCTCGATGCGACGGTCGCCCGGCTCCACCCCGACCTCCTCGCCGGCGCGCCCCACCTGCTCCTCCCCAGCGGCGAGGAGCACAAGACGCGCGCCTCGTGGTCCCGACTGAGCGACGAGCTGCTCGCCCTCGGCGCCGACCGCCGCAGCGCCATCGTCGCGATCGGCGGCGGCGTCACCACCGACCTCGGCGGCTTCGTCGCGGCGACCTACCTCCGCGGCATCCCGTGGATCGCGGTGCCGACCACGACGCTCGCGATGTGCGATGCTGCGATCGGCGGCAAGACCGGTGTCGACACTCCCCACGGCAAGAACCTCATCGGCGCGTTTCATCAACCGCGTGCGGTCGTCGCCGACCCGCGCGTGCTCGCCTCGCTCCCCGAGGGCACCTATCGCGAGGGCCTCGTCGAGGCGGTCAAGCACGCCGCGATCGCCGACGGCGACCTCTTCGCCTGGCTCGAGCGCGAACTCCCGGCGATCCTCGCCCGCGACGAGGCCGCCCTCGAGCAGCTGCTCCGTCGCTCGATGGCGATCAAGGCCGCCGTCGTCTCGGCAGACGAGCGCGAGGGCGGCCGACGGGCGATCCTCAACGCGGGACACACGATCGCCCACGCCGCGGAGCACGCCAGCGACTACCGCCTCAGCCACGGCGCGGCGGTCGCGATCGGACTCGTCCTCGAGAGCCGGATCGGCGAGCGCCTCGCCCTGACCGAGCCCGGCACCAGCGACCGACTCGCCACCCTGTTGGGTCGGATGGACCTGCCGATACTCCTCCCCGAGGGACTGGATCCGCAGGCGTTCCGCGCCGCCCTGGCGCTGGACAAGAAGAACCGCGACGGGACCGTCCGGGCCGCACTGATCGCCCGGATCGGCGCGATGGCCGGGTCCGACGCGGCGGGATGGACCTCGATCCTCCCCCTCGAGATGGTGAATCAGCCCAGCTGAATCGCCGTTCTCCACAGTCGTCCACATCCCCGCACCATCCCAGGCCATGCTGCCACAACGGGTTGCGCATTCTGCGCACACCGGGTGGGGAAGTTACATGTGGAGGATGTGCCGAAACGGGCCAAGTTGAAGCACCGTAAGTCATTGCAATGTAGACATTTACGGGCTCTTGACACCCCCCTCGATCTCGCCATCTTGCGTCACATCCGCAGTCCCATTTTCCAGACAATCTCCCGCCGTCCGAGGAAGTGATGCCTCGTCTCCGGTCACGCGCGAACCCTGACGTTCGCCTGCCCATGGCTCCCGCTGCTGCCGAGTCGTTCGAGCAGTACCTGCGCGACATCAAGGATCTCCCGATGATCACGAACCGGGAGGAGGAGCGAGAGGTGGCGCGACAGGCCCGCGCCGGCGACCAGCAGGCGGCCGAGCGGCTGGTGACCGCGAACCTGCGCTTCGTGATCGCGTTCGTGAAGCGCTACCAGGGGCACGGCCTCGAGCTCAGCGACCTGGTCGCCATCGGCAACGAGGGACTGCTGCGGGCGGTGCGGAAGTTCGACCCGGATCGCGGCGTGAAGTTCATCTCGTATGCGGTGTGGTGGGTGCGACAGGCGGTGCTCAAGGCCTTGGCGGAACAGACGCGTTCGGTGCGCTTCCCGCTCAACCAGAACACCGCGGTCGTGCGCTTCGCGAAGGCGCAGGGCCTCCTCGCCCAGGAACTCGGCCGCACGCCGACCGACGAAGAGCTCGCCACGGCCCTGCAGCAGTCGGTCGAGGACATCCGCGAGGCGAAGCGACTGTTCGTCACCGAGGTGTCCCTGGACGCACCGGTCGATGGCGGTGACTCGCGCGCCGCGACCCTGGGCGAGCGCCTCCCGATGGGCGACGTGAGCGAGATCGAGGCCCGGACCGACGAGGTGCTCCGCCGCGAGTTCCTCGACCGCCTCTTCCGCCGCTACCTCACCCCGCGTGAACGCCGCATCCTCTCGCTCTACTACGGCCTCGATCCCGACGAGGAGGCCCACACCCTCGAGGAGATCGGCATCGCCCTCGGCGTCACCCGCGAGCGGATCCGCCAGTTGCGGGAGCGCGCGTTCGCGAAGCTGCGCGACTGCCCCGAGGTGCGGCACCTGGGAGAGTTCCGGGCGGCGTAGACGAGGAGGGGCTGTCATCCCGAGCGGAGCGGCCCATCGGGCCGCGCAGTCGAGGGATCTGCACCTCCCATCCCTCAGATACAGATCCCTCGACTCCGGCGGCTGCGCCGCCTCCGCTCGGGATGACCGTCGATACCAACCTCGCTTCTCGCTTCCCCCGTCTCGTGTAGTTTCCAGCATGTCCCGCCGCGTGCCGCTGTTCCCGCTCGACGCCGTGCTCTATCCCGGCACCCGGCTGCCCCTGCACATCTTCGAACCCCGCTACCGCGCGATGCTCACCGAGGTCCTCGCCGGGGACCGGACGTTCGCGTTGCTGCCGCCGACCGCCGACGACGCCGACCCGGCGACGGGGAGCATCGGCTGCCTCGCGCAGGTCGTCTCCCACCAGGAGCTGCCGGACGGGCGGGCCAACATTCTCGTCGAGGGGTCCCAGCGCTGCATCCTGCGTCGGATCGAGGAGACCGATCATCCGTTCCGGGTGGGTCTCTGCGACACCTTCGAGGATGCGGAGGGGAGCTCGGAGTTCCCCGCCGACCTGACGATCCGGCTCCGTGCACTCGGCGAGAGGTGTCGCGCCGCGATGGCAATCCTCGCCGAAGTGCGTGACGGCACCGAATGGAGCGAGGCACCGGGCCCGCTCACCTTCGAGATCGCGGCCACGATCCCGTGGGAGGCCGCCGAAGGGCGTGCGCTGCTCGCGATGCGCACGCCCGCGGAGCGGGCGGCGGTGCTCATGGCGGTGCTCCCGGGCATCGTCCCCGACCTCGAGCGACGCAGTCGGGTGCATGATCGGGCGCACACCAACGGCCACGGCCCCGGGCACGGCTGACGCGCGATGACCGACACGATGCTCGACCAGCTCCGGCGGATCGCGGGTGCGGAGGTGGTCCGACGCGAACCGGGTGGCAGCGTGCGCGTCGCGCCGCCGTCGACCGCCGCGGTCGCCGGGGTGATGGGGATGGCCCACGACACCGGCTGGCGGGTGACGGTCGAGGGGGCCGCGACGTGGCGGGCCGAGGCGGCCCCGGCCGACCTGATCCTCTCGACCCGCGCCCTCGACGATGTCGATGCCAGCCCGGTCGAACCTGGCGTCATCCGGGTCGGCGCGGGCGCCCCCCTCGAACGGGTCCGGCGGCACACGCTCGACCTCGGCGGCTGGATCCCGCTCGACCCGCCGGGACGTCCCGATCGAACCGTTGGCGCCGTCCTCTCCACCGGCACCGATGGCCCGCTGCGCCTCGGCGTCGGCGGCCTGGCGGACCAGGTGCACCGGCTCACGGTGGTGACCGGCGAGGGACGGGTCCTGCAGAGCGACGAACCGGCCCACGCGGACCTCGTGCGCCTCCAGCTCGGGACCTTCGGCGGCCTGGGGGTCATCTGCGAGGCAGCGCTGCACCTGCACGAGCTCCCGCGCACGGACACCACGTGGGTCCGGGGCGGGTCACGCGACCGGCTCACCGCGGCCGCGCGCGAGATCGCCGAGCGCCATTTGCCGGTGATGGCCGTCGAGCTGTTCTCGCCCGCCCTCGCACTCGAGGGCGAATGGCTCCTCGCGGTTCGCGTGCTCGGCCCACGCGATGCCGCGGCGATCGTCGCGGACCGACTCGCAGCAATCGGCGGCGGTGGGTGGTTCGAGTTGCCGCCGGAGCGCCGGATCCTGCTCTGGAACGGTGCCGCGCGGGGCGTCACGTCGGTCCCGGTCACGCTGCGACTCGGCGTGCTCGCCGAGTCGCTCGACGAGACGATCGACACGGTCCTCGCGCGCCTGGGCGAGGGGATGCTGAGCGCGAGCCCGGCGTCGGGGCGCCTGCGCTGGAGCGGGGTCGCCGACGCCACGGCACTGCGCGAGCTGCGCGGCGAGCTCGCCCCGCGCGAGATCCCGCTCACGCTCGAGCGCGCGCCGTGGCGGGTGCTCCGCGCGGTCGGACACTTCGGGGCCTACCGCGAGGGCGCAGGCCCGCCACTCGAGGGACTGCGCGAGCGCTTCGACCCGCGCGGGGTCCTCGTCGCCGCGCTCGAAGGAGGGATGGAACCATGATGATCGATGTCCGCACCACGATGGCCGAGCTCACGGCGATCCGCAGCCGCCCCGGGGTGGTCGCCGTCGACGATGCGGTGCTCCGGGTCGAGGGCCCCGGCGCGGTCGCCTGCATGCAGGGGATCCTCACGAACGACATCGAGAAGGTCGCGCTCCCCGCGCTGGTGCACGGGGCGATCCTGACGCCGAAGGGGATGATCATCACGACCCTCTGGTGCCGTCGCGATCCGGCCGGCATCACCCTGATCGTGCCGCGCGAGGGAACCGCAGCGCTGCTGGAGCAGCTCCGCCGCAGCTTCCCGCCGCGACTCGCGAAGGTGCGCGACGTCAGCGCCGAGCACTCGGTCTGGTGGCTCCTCGGCGGCGCCGAAGCGCCGTCGGGTGCGGAGATCCTGCGACCGAGTGGACCGGCACCGTTCGAGGGACTCTGGATCGGACCGGCGAGCGGTGCACCCGAGGCACTGCCGCACGGGACCACCGTCGGCCCATCGTGGTGGCCGACCGCGCTTCGCCTGCTCGACGGCTGGCCCGCACTCGGGCGCGAGATCGACGAGAAGACCCTGCCGCAGGAGGTCCGCTTCGACGAACTCGAGAGCGTGAAGTACGACAAGGGGTGCTACGTCGGGCAGGAGACCGTCGCCCGGCTCCACTTCCGCGGCCACGCCAATCGGACCCTGCGCGCCGTCATCGGGGAGGGCGCACCGCCGACCCAGGCGGAGGTGCACGGCGAGGATCGAGCGGTGGGGAGCATCAGTACCCTCGCGCTGATCGATGACCGGTGGGTCGGCATGGCAAAGCTCCGCCGCGAGGTCGAGGACGGCGCGACGGTCACGGTTGATGGTCGACCCGGCACCGTCGCACCGTTTCCGCTGGAGCTCCAGGCGCTCGCCTGAACGCAGCGACGCCCCGATCACGAGGTGACCGGGGCGTCGTGGTGCGTCGGGGGGCCGACGAGATTACATCGCGTGCGAGGTGTCGTCCGCCGCCATCGTGGTCGAGTCGGCCTTCATCGCGCCGGTGTCGGCCGGGGCCATCTCGTTCGCCGCAGGGGCCATCTCGGTGGTGGCCGGCGCCATCTCGTTCTCCATCGCCTCGCCGCCCTCGGCCTCCTTCTCACCACACGCCGCAACGGCCAGCACGGCCGCGACCATCAGGAACTTCCGCATTGCCTCTCCCTTGGGATTGTTTGACAGGTGGTGACCGTGGCTCGCGCCGCAGGTCGGCCGGGACCGCCCGATGCACCGAGGTCCAAGTTAGGGGACATCCCCTGCCTGTCAAGCGGCGTAAGGCGTTTTGAGAGAATCACTTCGGCCCCTCGATACCGAACACGACCCGAAACCATCCCCACTTGTCGCCCCCGTTACGATTCGGGTCCACCCATACCCCCGGAGTCCGGATGACCGACCGACCCACCACCCTTGGCGCGCTCGCCCGGAGCCCGTGGGGGCAGGCCCCGCTGCGCGGGCGGAGCGTGCGCGACGAGCTGCGGGGGAACCTGCTCGCCCGGCTGCAGGGCGGTCGCCCGCTGTTCGAGGGGATCGTAGGCTACGAGCACACCGTGCTCCCCCAGGTGGCGAACGCGATCCTCGCCCGGCACGACTTCATCCTCCTCGGCACCCGTGGGCAGGCGAAGTCGCGGCTGCTCCGCGCCATGGTCGAGTTCCTCGACGAGGCGATCCCGGTGGTC
>Ga0116151_10005733_pt1 | contig 10645 bp, 6 predicted proteins | sample AD_UKC117_MetaG_FD_89893 | JGI IMG/M metagenome (GOLD analysis project Ga0116151, IMG submission 89893) | Active sludge microbial communities of municipal wastewater-treating anaerobic digesters from Hong Kong - AD_UKC117_MetaG | ecosystem: Engineered > Bioreactor > Anaerobic > Digestate... | reverse complement strand
TCCTGCACATGATGGATGGCCTCGAGCAACATGCCGCCGGTGCCGCAGGCGGGATCGTAAATGGACTCGCCCGCCCGGGGATCGAGGATCTCCACCATCAGCCGCACGACGGAGCGCGGGGTGTAAAACTCGCCGGCCTTCTTGTTGGTCGCGTCGGCGAACTTTTTGATGAGGTATTCGTAAGATTGCCCCAGCACATCCGCCTTGGCGTCGGTGTTGCCCAGGGATAGCCGGGAGAAGTGCTCAATGAGATCGCGCAGCAGCGCATCCGAGAGACGGTCTTTGTTCGTCCACTGCGCATCCCCAAAGATCCCGTAAAGCGTGTGCGGATTTGCCTGCTCAATGCCGCGCATGGCCGTCTGAAGAGCCTGCCCGACATTGGTGGCCACCTTTCGCACATCCGCCCAATGGCAGTCCTCGGGAATCTGGAAGCGGTAATTCTCAGGAAACAGGGCGGATTCCTCATCTCCATCAAACTCCTTCAACGCGGCCTCGTGTTCCTCATCATGGACATCGGAGAGGCGCTTGAAGAACAGCAGTGGGAACACGTATGATTTAAAATCAGCCGCATCCACCGGCCCGCGAAGGATGTTCGCGGATTCCCAGAGGTGGGATTCAAGTTGGCAAAGAGTGAGCGAGGCCGACATCATGCAACGATGAAACAGTGACAGGGTGGGGGGATGGAGCCGATGAGCCCCTCGAATAAGGAATTCCAAAGCTGACACATTTCACAGGGGGATAGGACAAACGTGGGGGCACTGATCGATCTTTGGTTTTTAAACCGCCTGCCTTGCTGAAAAGCGGGTTTTCTCATCCTTAGGTGTCATCAATTCACTTGTCCAGCGCCCGGGTGATGAGCTTGCTCAACCATCATCTCAATCATCCCGTCCGTTTCTGAGCATTTTTTTACGAGATGCTATCGATTCTAGAAAACCGCTTGTCCACTCGGGAAGTCCTGAATTTGATCCAGAGGATCCCAGATCGGTTAATCTTGCCCCCTACGAACCAGAAGGGAGGCACTTCAGCAAGTGGAATGTCCCCGATCCTCCAAAAATCCGCAGCGTCCCCCCTTCCCGGAAGGTGGCGGTCCACTTGTAGCGGGGGTGCTGAACCCTTCTGACGCGAACATCCGATCCCCATGCCATGGGGAAGGGACTAAGCCGAAAATCACGAAAAATCGGCTACAAATCGGCTACGCCATCCAAACCAAACCGGATAATCTCAGCCTCCAACTCGTTGACAGTAAGGAGCGCGCCCTGCTGGACTCGAACCAGCGACCTACGGATTAGAAGTCCGTTGCTCTATCCAGCTGAGCTAAGAGCGCTTGATGAGGGCATTCACTGCACCGCAGTGCCCCAACGAGGGGCCATATTGCCCCTTCTTTCCTTTCCCGGCAAGCAGCTTCGATCCAAACCCAGGGGGCCATCCCCACTGCCGAATGCATGCCTGAATCCCCGATTTACCCCGAGCCCCCTGTTGACCAACTACGGAACCTTTCGCGGTGGCTCCGGAGGTTCGACGATGGCGGCCGGCTCCACGCTCCGCAGCGGAGGGGAGGAATCGGGCGTCAAGCCGGTGCCAAGGATTGGCTGGCCCTCCCAAGCGGGAGGCGACTTCTCCGCTCGGGGAACCGCCGGAGGCGGCCCCTGCTCCACGGGTGGTTTCGATTGGGGAGTCGGTGGCGCCTCCGCGGGTCGCGGAGCGACCGGAGGGGTGTCTTCAGGATTCTTCCGCTTGGGTAGTGGATCCTTTGCTGATACCGACGGAGGAGGTGCCGCGGGACCCACGCCAGGAATCGGCCCCGGGGTAGAGATGGGGCCGCGGACCACGGGAGGCAGCAGCGGATCATACCGGCCCCCAGGGGCAGTGGGTCCGGGGGGGGGCACCGTTTTGGCTCCGGGAAGTGGCGGGTCGGAAGGCGGAAGTGAGGGAGGGTTTCCAGCGGGAACCGGTGGTTCCGGGGGCTCCGTGATTTCACCACCCACCGGCGGCGCGGGAGGGGCCCACCCAACAGGAAATACTGGAATCTCTTTTTTTCCGAGCGACTCATGACAACTCGCGCAACGCTGACCGGCACGGGCGTAGGCCAGCTCAAAGGAAGGCAGGTCGCGTCGGGAGGCGGCTTCGACCAAAGGGGTCCAAGCGGTGACTTCCCAACTTTGGAGTGTCACCTCCAGCAAGACCGGCCCCTGCTTGGTGTGCACCACGGGGCGGTCGGAAATGGCTCGTTTGACGTGTCCGGAGGTGATGCCCAACGCCCGGATGGCCACCTCCCAATGCCCGCTTTCGGCGAAAAAGAGGGCGTCGTGAAAGGCATCGCGACCAGCCCGCATCAGTCCAACGGACTTGGTGGCACAGGCCCCCAGTCCCAACAAGGCCGCCCCCGGCAGACAGAGTCGATAGAGAAATCTCACGGCGACTATTTTATCGCCATTTCAGAAATAATCAATATTTCAACAATATCTGATTATTCTAATAACTCATTCTCAATGGGTGATCGTGACAGGCGTGCCGACGCGGACCTGCTCGTAAATCAGAGGCTGAACCGCTCCAGGCACCCGGATACACCCGTGGCTTGCCGGGTAATTTGGGACGAATCCGACATGCATGCCCACACCACTGCCGGTGACCCGAAGCCAGTAGGGCATGGGCGTTCCCCGGAATTGGGCGTTCCCGTGGGCCGGAGGTTCCCGGGAATCGCCATTGCTGATGATGGTGTCACCGGAGGAGGCATCGACCCATTTCCCATAAAGGCTGGACTTTTTGGTCATGGATTTCTCCAGAATCTTGTAGTGCCCGGTGGGAGTGTCGTAACCTTCCTTTCCTGTGGAGATCTGCGTTTCCACAATCAGCGTCTTTCCGCGGGCATCCTGCCGAAAGAGCCGGGCTCGTTGAGCCCCAAGGGCGATCTCAAGACTGGAGTTCTGGGGATGGAGGGTCGGCAGGAGCTTTTCGTTGACGTAGATGAAGTGGTTGGCGCTGTAATACTTGGACTGGGGACTGGCAGCCACCGGCTTGGAGACCGGAACCACCGCCGGCTCGAAAAGCGGAATCGGCATTCCATTCTCATCCAACGCACAAGAGACAGACAAGAGGCTCGTCGAGGCAAGGAGCAGAGTGCGGACCAAACGCGGAAACCAAATCATGGGTTAAAAATAGTCGTGGGGGGGGGATGAGAAACAGACGGCCACAGTTGATGCCAAAAGTACGGCCAGAGTCAACGACCGATGTCTGATATTTTTGCTTCTTTTGGCCCGCGTTATTGGGATCGGTGGTATTTCTGTCTGCCGCCACCAGCCGGGGGTGCCTTCGTGGCATCATTTTTGCTTGCCAACGCTATGGATTTTTGGAAAAAGGATGTGATGCACCCCTTCCGTCTCCTATTTTGCCTGACTGTCTTTTTGGCCGCCGTTTCCTTCCGGATCTCCGCCCAGGAGGCTTCCGATCAGGACAACGGGGACGAGGGCAAGGTGATGCAGGAGATCGAGAAATTCGGTTGGATTCGCGAAGGCAAAGGGAAATTGACCCATTGGGCGGAGATCGCGATTCCGGAGGGCTACCGGTTCACCGACGCGTCCGGCGCCAACAAGTTGCTGACCTTCACCCAGAATGTCCCGGGGGACAGCACGCAGGGAGTGATCGCTCCGGAAGATTTCTCCTGGTGGGCGTTGTTCCGCTTTGTCGAAGACGGCTATGTCAAAGATGACGACAAGGACAAGCTCAATCCCTCGAAACTGCTCAAGGACATGCAGTCCGGGCAAAAAGCGGCGAATGAATACCGCAAGGAGCAAGGGCTCGACGAATTGGAAATCACGGGATGGGCCCAGGAACCGGCTTACAACACTCAGACGAACAACCTCGAATGGGGCCTCCATCTGCTGAGTAGCGATGGCGGACAATCGGTGAATTTCGAGACCAAACTACTCGGTCGCAAAGGCTATATGGAGGCGGTTCTGGTCTGCGGTCCGGAGGAATTGCCCAAGGTGATGCCGGAGTTCCAAAAGATTCTCGAAGGCTACCATTATGTGCCAGGGGAGGCCTATGCCGACTACAAACCGGGCGACAAGATCGCGAAGTATGGCCTGACCGCATTAATTGCCGGAGGAGGGGCGGCCATCGCCGCCAAGACCGGGCTGCTGGCGGCGCTTGGCAAACTCATTGCCAAGGGAGGAAAGGCGATCTTTGCCGCCATCGCTGTGGCGGTCGCCGCAGTGGGGCGGGTATTCAAGCGCCTTTTCGGCCGGGGTGGAGAGTGATGCCGGTTCAAGAAGCGAACTGGCATCCCGTTGTGTCACTCCTGGGGCAGCATGACTGACGGGCAATTGCTGCTGCTGCTCTTCGCTCTGATTTATCTGAGCGATACCATGGTCTGGGTGAGCCTGTCGGGGTATGCGGTCAGCTCCCGCTGGCGGAGCGACTGGCGACTCCGCTCCCCTTCCCCACGTTTCGAGGGCCTCGGAGGCGGCTTGGTGACTCTGCAGCCCTTCCCGCCCCTGGGGACGGTATTTGTCACCGAGGGCTGGCCTTTTTCGGTGACCCAGGAAGGGATATCGCCGGTATCGCCAGAAGGCCCCATCCCGGGGATCCCTCCCGCGCCGCCCAAGGGATCCCAGTGCTGGAAATGGGAGGAAATCGAACGCATTTCCGTGGACCGGAAACGCCTTCTCATCAATGGAGGTTCCTTTGCCCGGACCTCCGGAGAAACCAGAGCCCGACACTTGGCGGCCCTCTTGCGCCGACTCAGGTCCGCTGGCCCCACCGGGAGGGAAGAGGCGATCCACCGGGAAGTGTCGCGGGCTTTCCGGAGCCGCGATGCGACGCGGCGGGTGGCGGCACTGCTGAAGGCTCTGCGTCCCCTCCGGATCAACTGTTGCCTGCTCTTCGTGGTGAGCTTTCTGGTTTTGCCACCGGTCTACTGGTGGTTCGGCGAGGGACGCCCGACTTGGATTGCGCTGGCCATGATGTGGCTGCTCATGGTGCTGTGCTCAGTGGAATACCTCCTCATTCACCGCCGGCTTTATCCTGGCCAAGTTGGCGAACGCTGGCAGCATTTTTTTCTCGGTCTGCTGCTCCCCCACCATGGGATGCGCACGCTGGATGCTCTGACGAGGAATTTCCTCGTCGGATACCATCCTCTGGCGGTGGCCGCCGCGCTGACAGGGCCGGAGGAATTTCGTCGGTTCGCCGCACTGCGGTGCCGCGACGCCCGTCATCCCGTTCCGCTGGGATCGGACACTGCCCCGCGCTGGGCCGGCGAGTATCTCGCGCGACACCTCAGACCGGCCTTGGAATCCCTGGTCATCTCAGAGGCAGGTCCGGACGCCCTGCGGGGATGCCTCGCGCCGCCGGAGGCAGAGAGCCCGCGCTACTGCCCCCGTTGCCATATCGCGTATGGTTCCACTGCCGAGGCCTGCCCGGACTGTGGCGGGATTCCCCTGCGGGCGCACCCCGACTTCAGCGGCATGGAGACTGCGGGAGAACCACCTGCGCCTTGACATCTCCGGGGACTCGAGTCCCTTTGAAAGGATGTCTGCCGAGTTCCCCGACCTGATTGCCGATGAAACCCTCCTTGATGAATGGCTGACCCGCCCTCGTCAGGAGTTGATCGATTTCATCCGCTCCGTGGAAAGCCCGCTGGTGGTGCTGGGGGCCGGGGGGAAAATGGGCCCGGGCCTGGCGGTTCTGGCGAAACGGGCGGCGGAAGCGGCCGGTCATCCGCTTGAGGTGATCGCGGCCAGCCGTTTCTCTGATGCTGCGGCACGCACCTGGCTGGAGGAGCGCGGCGTCCGCACCGAGCAGGCCGACGCCCTGCGACGGGAGGATCTGGCACGACTGCCGGACACGGCCAACCTGATTTACCTTATTGGCATCAAGTTCGGCACCTCCTCGAATCCCGGCCTCACCTGGGCGATCAACACCCTGGCCCCGGCCGCCGCGATGGAACGCTGGCGCGGATCCCGCATCGTGGCCCTCTCCACCGGAAATGTCTATCCGCTGGCCCCGGTGGAGAAGGGAGGCTCCAGGGAGGACGATCCGTTGACTCCGCCAGGCGAATACGCCCATGCCGCCCTGGCCCGGGAACGGATCTTCGACCATTTCTCCCGCGAACACGGCACTCCGGTGGCATTGATGCGTCTCAGCTACGCTCTGGATCTCCGTTACGGCGTCATGGCGGACATCGCCCGCAAAGTGGCCGCCGGGACTCCCATTTCCCTGGCCACCGGACATTTCAACCAGATCTGGCAGGGGGATGCCAATGAATTCATCCTCAGGGCCCTGCCTCTCGCGGAGAGTCCTGCCACGGCATGGAATCTGACCAGTCCCCGGATTCAAGAAGTGCGGGAGACCGCGCTGCGTTTGGGGACGATCCTGGGCCGAGAACCCATTTTCGAGGGAACCGAGAGCGGCACGGCATTCGTCAGCAACACCGCACGCCTGACGGAAAAGCTCGGCCTGCCACCGACCTCACAGGAAACCATGGTCCGCTGGGTCGCCGACTGGGTAAAAAAGGGGGGACGCTCCCTCGGCCGGCCGGCTCATTTTGAAGTGCGTGACGGCAAATTCTGAGTATCACACGTCTCCTGGATCGGGCGGTCCGGTTTCGACCGCCCCTGTCCGGCCTCCTTCTTTTCCCTAGCCATGGTCCACACCGGAGAATTTCCCACCGCCCCTGCATGGGTGCGGCAATCCCTGCACCGCGGACTCGTCATCCCCGCGCATCCCCTCGCCCTCAATAAACGACGTCAGTATGACCCACGCCGGCAACGGGCACTGACCCGATATTACCATGCGGCAGGCGCGGGAGGACTGGCCGTGGGGGTGCACACGACACAGTTCGGCATTCGCCAACACGGTCTGTTGGAACCGGTTTTGTCGCTGGCGCGCGAAACCGCCGACGCCTGCGACACCGCCACCGGCCGGAGCACGGTCATGATTGCCGGTGTCTGCGGAACCACGCCACAAGCGGTCCGCGAGGCCTCCCTGGCGCGGGAGTTGGGATACCACGCCGGGCTGCTTTCCTTTGCCGGGATGAATGACGAAGTCGACGCCGAACTCCTCGCGCATGCCCGGGCCGTCGCCCGCGAGATCCCGCTCTTTGGATTTTACCTCCAACCGGCAGTGGGCGGGCGTTTGTTGTCGCAGAACTTCTGGGAACGCTTCCTGGAGATTCCCAACATCGTGGGCATCAAAGTCGCCGCCTTCAACCGCTATCAGACTCTGGATGTGATGCGGGCCCTCGCCTTGTCCGGCAGGACCAAAGAGGTCGCCCTCTACACCGGGAATGACGACCATATTGTGCTGGACCTGTTGTCGACCACCGAACACGGCACCGTCACGGTGGGCTTTGCCGGCGGCCTCCTCGGGCACTGGGCCTGCTGGACGAGCCGAGCCGTGGCGCTGCTGGAGGAATGCCGGCAACTGAGAGCCGAGGGCTTCGTCCCGCAGGCCTGGCTGACGCGGGCCCTGCAGGTGACCGACATGAATGCCGCGGTGTTCGACGCCGCCAATGGCTTTGCCGGCTGCATACCCGGGGTCCATGAGGTGCTGCGGCGCCAGGGCCTGCTGGAGGATATCCGGTGCCTCGACAAGACCGAGACGCTCAGCCCGGGGCAAGCGGCCGAGATCGACCGGGTATGCCGGGATTACCCGGACCTGACCGATGACGCATTTGTCCGGGAGCATCTCGATGAATGGCTCGGCCCCTAGCCAAAAGATGTGCCCGTCGCTCCCCAGCCGGTCCGGCAGGCACCAACAGAATCCCGCAAACCGGACAGTTCCGCCCCAGAGCTGCGAGTTGATGACCGGGAAGTTTCCGAATCACCAAGCCTCCTCACCTACCTGACCATGAGCACAATCTGCCGGGCGAACTCCCCGAATCGATGGGCCGAAACGGCACGGCTGGCCGTCCCCATACTCCTTTGGGCCCTGATTCCGGTTGGATTCGCCCAATCCCCGACGGAAACAACGGCGGATGCCACGTCCGACTTTTCCATCGAAAGCACGGAAAAAACCATCGAAGCCCTCAAAGCCGACTCCACCGTCGATGAGGCCACCCAAGCGTCGCTCCTCAAGATCTATGAGGAGGCCTTGGCAAACCAAAAATCGGCCGCCAGATTCGAATCAAAGAGGCAGGAGTTCGAGCGGGACCTGGCGGATGGTCCGGGCGAGATTTCCCGGATCAAAAAGGAGTTGGATCAGCGTCAGCAGGGAAAACCGCCAAGTATTGCCGACGGTTACCAGCCCCCTCCGAAGGATGCGGTGAAGGACCTCATTGAGAGCAGTCTGTCGGTAGAGAACGCCCGCCTTGCCGAACGGGTGCGACAGGTCAGAGACTACGAGGGACTGCTGGAAGAACTGGAAACCACTCCCACCACCAGCCGGGACCGGATGATCGAAGCCACCCGACTCCTGTCCGAAGCCTCCGCCGATGTGGCCAAGAGGAACAGCCAATTGCAGCGATCTCCCAAAGAAGACGCCGAGTTGCTGGCCGCCAAGTCCAGACAATTGGCCTACCAGAGCGAAATAGACCTCCTGACCCAACAGACATTGAGCCAGGACCTCCGCCGCACGTTGATCGAAGCCCGGAGGGACCTGGCCAACTCGGACCTTGATGTCATCCGACGCAGGATTCTCGATCTCAACAACCGGACCCAGTCCCTCGTCAACGCCCGCATTACCGAAGCCGCAAAACTTACGGACAACCTGGATCTGGAAAGCGTGGGCCAAAACCCGGTCATCCTATCCTTGATCGAGGAAACGAAAACGCTGGCGGAGGACAACAAGGCCCTGCTTTCCAAAATCGCGGACGCGGATTTGGCCATGCGATCCGCGGAGGCCGCGCTGAGCCGGCTGCGACGGGATGCGGACAACTTTCGCGCCCAGATCGAAATCGGAGGCATGGAGGATTCCTTCGCCCAGGTCATTCTCGAAATGAAAGGGGAAATTCCCAAGGCTCAGGATTACCGAGCCGAGGCCAAACTGAGGCGGCAAGCCATCTCCGGAGCCCGGCTGGCGGCCTATCACCTCGGCAAGGAACTGGAAAAGGATCCCTCCAGGGAAGCCCAGCTCGCCATGATGGAGGCCACCCTGAAGTCGGCCGGGCTCGACGCCGCCGCCAGAGAGAAGCTCACCAAAACGCTTCAACTCCTGATCGAAACACGGGCAAGGCTGAAGAAGGATGCCGTCGACGGCAACCGGAGGCTGGCCCGACTCCTGGGAGAGATCGATCTGGTGCAAAACGAGACCCTCGCCATCGCCGAGGACATCCGTGATTATATGGGTGAGAAATTGATCTGGGTGGCCAGTTCGCCCCCCTTGGGATTTTCCGCTTTCGCCGAGTTGGGCCCGGCCTTTGCCTCCATTTTTGGTCCCACCGCGCTGGGGGACTATGCGAGCGCGATCGGGAGAATGGAGGGCCCCATCTGGGTGCTGGCATCCTCCGGAGCCTTGTTGCTCCTGCTGCCCCGAAAACGGCTGAACCAGTTTTTGACAAACTCGTCCAAGAAAACCCTTCGCATTTCCCAGGATGGATTGGGAAACACCCTGCAATCGTTGGGAGCAACCCTCTGGTTGGCACTCCCCTGGCCGGCCTTCCTCTGGTTTTTGGGGTGGACTTTCTCCGCTGACACTGGCAGTTCGAACACCGTGTATGCCATGAGCAAAGCCTTGATGGCCCCCGCGGCATTTTGGCTGACCCTGAGGTTTTCCTCCCTGCTGTGCCGCGTCAAAGGAGTGGCGGAGTCACATTTCCGATGGGATCGGGCGCTGCTGGCGCGTTGTCGGAGGGGACTCAATGCTTTTGCCCTGGCCTACCTGCTCCCGCTGGGATTGCTCAGTTTCTGGTTGAATTTCGCCAATCCAGCCTATTTGCAGGGACCTGGCCGGCTGGTTTTCATCATCTCAATGACGCTGTCGGCAGGTATCCTGTGGAGATTGCTGGCGCATGATGGAGGCATTTTTTCCCATTTTGACGACTCCTCCAGCTGGTTTCTGCGGCTCCGGCGCTTCTGGACCCTTCCCGCCTCGGCCCTCCCCCTGCTGCTCGCGGTGTTTGCCATCATCGGCCACTTCCTCACGGCCATCGCGCTGGCATACCAGATACAGAACACCAATGTGGTGATTTTGCTGGGCATCCTGGCCTATGGGCTGCTGACCCGGTGGATCATGCTCAAGGAAAGAAGGCACGTCCTGCAGACTCTCGTCGCGCAGCGCGAGGCCAGAAATCAGACTTCCGGGGAAGCCTCCACCGACGAGAAGCGGCCGGCCCCGGATGAAATCGAGATCGCGCAACAGGAAGAGGACGAACCGGATCTGGCCACGGTGGGCGAACAGACCCGCCGCTTGATCGGATCGGTCGTCACCGTGGGTGTCCTGTTGGCATGCTGGCTGGTCTGGTCGGAGGTGATTCCCCTGCTCCGCTATCTGGACAAACGGGAGGTCATCGGGGACATCAGTATTTCGGATGTCATCTCGCTCGGACTGATCACCATCGTGGCCACGGTCATGTTCCAGAATCCACCGGGGCTCTTGGAAGTGGTTTTTTTCAGGGCTCTGGAGTTGGACTCGGGAATTCGCAATGCCTTGGTGACACTTTGTCAGTATGCGGTGATCACCATTGCGCTGATGATGGCCTTTCAAATCATCG
>Ga0116151_10005732_pt1 | contig 10646 bp, 7 predicted proteins | sample AD_UKC117_MetaG_FD_89893 | JGI IMG/M metagenome (GOLD analysis project Ga0116151, IMG submission 89893) | Active sludge microbial communities of municipal wastewater-treating anaerobic digesters from Hong Kong - AD_UKC117_MetaG | ecosystem: Engineered > Bioreactor > Anaerobic > Digestate... | reverse complement strand
GTGGCCGATCGCCAGAACATGAAGCGGGATGCGGCGCTACGCCGGATTGCTTTGGGGGGAGGAAGGGCTGTGATCGTCGGAGACTACGGAGCCCGTTTGGTTCGCGAGGGAAAGGCACCGCAGTTTACCGCCCTGCCCGGCATTCCGGCCCGGGACACGCTGGTGGACATCACTTTTGGGAACGGTGTGTTCGTTGGCGCCGGCATGCATGGTCTGCGAATGCGGAGCGAAGATGGGATCACTTGGACCGACCGGACCGTCGGGGAGGAAGGGGAGCACATCAATGCCATGATTTGGGATGGAGCCCAGTTTGTGGGGATCGGTCAGGGAGGCACGTATCTTTCCCCGGACGGGCGGAATTGGAGGCGGGAGCCCAACCAGAATGCGCCCACGATCGCCACCTTTGGTAACGGCGTTTTCCTAGGAGCCCTCTGGCCGGGGAAACTCCTCCGGTCCACTGATGGCATGCGGTGGGAGCAGGTTCATGAGTTTTCCCACCATGTCCTGGGCCTGGCGCATGGGCGTTTGGGTCCCGGGTGAGCGTGCGCTAGAACCCCATGGCCGATGCGGGCGGACTGTGTCTTGAGAAGTCCGGATCACCGGCCCTCTGTCCGGATTTGCGTGACATGCGACGGCCATTCCTGATGGTAACTTCCCTCTCCTGATGTGTTACTGCCCACTCGCCATCATTCCCCTCTTGTTCGGGGGCCTCACCGCATTGGCTGGCGGGGAGGCATTGGATCGTCTCAGGGGACCTCTTTTCGCGGAGCCTTGCCATTCGAACCAGGGGGCATCCAAGACACGGGGCGAGCTGGAGGGGGGCACACTGGTGATCGACTTTGACTGTGCCGGGCTCGTGGGCCACAGGGAGCAAATCAAGAACCGGTTTCATTCCCGCGACCTGCCCCCGGAAGACGCCAACAGGCGGCACGGCAATAGGCTCCCGATCAATCTTCAACAAAGGGAACTCTACCCCATGGCTTTGGTCGACAGCCTCGGAACGATCCGCGAAATCATTTGAAATCGAAGCCTCTTTGCGTTCCCCTTGCCATTTCTTCCGTCCTGCCCTCATGAGTCCGTTCCTCCGACATCCGGCGCTGTGCTTTGGTTTCGCCGTAGCCACCTGTTTCGGTTCCGCTTCCGCTTCCGCCGCGGACCCGGCGGCATCTTCCCCGCAGACTGGTTTGACTCCAGAAATCCAGACCTACCTCGACACGCATTGCCTGACCTGCCACGATGAGGAATCCTCGAAGGGAGATTTCCGCATCGACAATCTTTCGACCAAAATCGGTTTCGAGGACTCGCCCCAGTGGTTCGAGATCATGGAGCGGATCAGCTCCGGAGAGATGCCGCCGAAAAAAGCCAAAGTGCACCCCGGGGCGGAGGAGAGTGCCAAGGTGGTGCAATGGCTCGCCGCGCGATTGAAGGAAGGGGAATCGGCCCGAATGGCGGCGCGGGGACGTGTCTCCTACAACCGCCTGACGCGGGATGAGTATGTCAACACGGTCCGTGATCTCATTGGCGTGCAGTACGATGCGAAGGATCCGGGAGCTTTTCTGGAAGACCCGGAATGGCATGGATTCGAGCGGCTCGGCTCGGTGCTGACACTCTCCCCTTCCAATATCGAAAAATACCTCGCCGCTGCCGAGGTGATTCTGGCCGAGGCTTATCCGGAGAAGAAGCCCGTGCTGCTGGAAGGTTCCAAGCGGGCCATTCTCGAGGAGCAGGTTCAGGAGCCGCACAAGGAACGGTTGCGGCAACTGGGTCTGCTCGACAAGGTGCGCTACGAAATGTGGCCCGGGGACATCTTCCGCTATTCCGCCTTGAAGGACCCGCTTCCGGAGGCCGGCGTCTATGAGATCAGTTACACCCTCAGTGGGTTGAAACCTGAGAAAGGACTCGCCCCGCGCCTCAAGGTCTATGAGTCCAAGCTGGACCGGGTGTTGTTCGAGCAGGACATCATCGCCCCCGAGGACCAACCGGTCACGGTCACCTTCAGGGCGCATTTGCCGAAGGGGCGTCCAAGTATCGAGGCCTACAACGATGTGCCGGGTCCCTCCAACCTGCCGCGCTCGGGGCGTCACGGGAACAAGCCATTCATCAGCATCAAGGATGGCCGCATTCCCTGGCAGATGAAGCTGACCGACGAACAAGGACGGGCGCGGTATCCCTTCCTGATCATCGATTCCATCGCCTGGCGCGGACCGCTCATCACCGAGGAGGAACAAACCCGCCGCGACGAGTATCTGCCTGCGGAGGAGGGGAATCTGGTACAGGTGAGGGAAGGTCTGGGCCGCCTGGCCCAGCGGGCCTTCCGGCGTCCGATCTCAGCGGAGGAACTCGATGGCTATGTGGGCATCGTGAACGCCGAACTCGCGGCGGGCGAGACATTCCGCGATGCGGTCAAAGCCGGGATGCTGGCGATCCTTTGCTCCAAGAGCTTCCTCTTTCTGGCCGAAGGTGACGAAGATTCGGACCGTTTCACGCTCAATGATTACGAGATCGCCTCGCGGCTTTCCTATCTGCTGTGGAGCACGATGCCGGACACGGAACTCACCACCCTCGCAGGGCAGGGCAAGCTGCGCGACAAAGCGGAACTGGGCCGGCAATTGACCCGCCTGCTCGCCGATCCCCGAGCCGACCGGTTCACCGATTCTTTTGCCACCCAGTGGCTGCGCCTGCGCAAAGTGGGAATGTTCCAGCCCGACAAAAAACTCTATCCGGACTACGACAAGACGCTTGAGGCGAGCATGATTGGAGAAACCAAAGCGTTCTTCCGACAGGTGCTGCAGGACGGGCTCTCGCTGCGGGAATTCCTCGACTCGGACTGGAGCATGGTCAACTCACGGCTCGCGCAGTTTTACGGCCTGCCGGTCGAGGGTGTGCCCAGTGAGAGCTTTCAGCGGGTCGCCTTGCCCGGGGACAGCCATCGGGGCGGCCTTCTCACCCAGGCCTCAATCCTGTCCCTGACCTCCGATGGAACGCGGCACCGGCCGGTTCACCGAGGGGTTTGGCTCTCAGAGTCGATCTTTGGCAAATCCCCCCCGCCTCCGCCCGCCAATGTTGAGCCCATTGCGACCAATCCGGTGGACGCTCCCAAGGCCACCCTGCGCATGAAATTGGAAGCGCACATTCACGATCCCAACTGTGCCGCCTGCCACAGCAAGATTGATCCGCTTGGTCTGGCCTTTGAAAATTATGATGCCATCGGTCGCTGGCGCACCGAGGAAATCACGGATGGCACGGGGGCCAATCCCACGGTCAACCCCGCCGGAAAACTGCCGGACGGCCGGGAATACAAGACCCCCGAAGAGTTCAAGCAGCTGCTGCTCGATGATCTCGAGGCGTTCAACCACACCTTTGTCGAAAAGCTGGCCACCTACGGACTGCGGCGGAGCATGTCCTTTGATGACCACGAGCAACTGAGGGCCATCGCCGCCGTCGGCAAGGCGAAAGATTACCGCCTGCGGGACATCCTGGAGGCCTTTGTGTGTTCCGACCTGTTTCAAAAACGCTGAACGATCCCTGACCCAAACCCCCAACCTGATCCCCATGAGCAATCTCAATCTCAACCAATGGCAAATCAGCCGCCGCCAGGTGCTGCGTGGTCTGGGTGCCTCCATTTCGTTGCCGTTGCTCGATTGCATGGCCGCAATCCCTGCTCCCTCGAAGCCGAAACGGAGTGTCTTTCTCTACATTCCGAATGGGGTCAACACGCTGACCTGGCAGATTGGGAAAGCCGGCGCCGATTACGAGTTCACGAAGCCCCTGCAGTCATTGGAAAAGCACCGCGCCGACATCACCCCGATCAGCGGTCTCCATCATCCGATGGTCATCGGCAAGCATCACAACTGTGAAAAGGTCTGGCTCACCGGGGCCAATGTTCCGGGTGATGGCGGGGCTTTCCGCAACACGGTGTCCGCCGACCAGATGATCGCGGAAGTGCAGGGCGCCTCGACCCGGTTTTCCTCGCTCGAACTGGCCATTGAAGGGGTTTCCCTCGCCTGGTCCAGGGACGGCATCCAGATTCCTGCCGAGCGCAACACGCAGCAGATTTTCAATCAGCTTTTCGGCGTGGAAAAGGACAGCAAGGAAACCATCCGGCGTCGTCTCAGCCGTCGCGGCAGCATTCTCGATCTCGTGGCCGATGACGCCAAACGGGTCAACGGCAAGCTCGGCCGCGAGGACCGGTCCAAGCTGGATGAATACCTCACCGCCGTGCGCCAGGTCGAGGAACGCACCCGCCGTGCCGACGAGTGGCTCAACGTCCCGAAGCCGGTGGTCCCCGCCGCCGAAGCGGCCCGCCTGCAACGCAAGCTCAGCATGGCCGAAGCCGGGGAGTATTACCGTCTGTTCTACGATCTCATGGTCATGGCTCTGCGGACGGATTCCACCCGGGTCATCACCTGCGGCATTGGCAGTGAGGGGAACACCAGCGGCATCCCCGAATTGGGCATTTCCCAGACGCGCCACGGTCTCTCCCACCACAATGGTGATCCCGAGCAACTCCGTCGTCTCACCCAGACCGACACCTTTCTCATCGAGCAGTTTAGCTACTTCCTTGATCAGCTCAAATCCCACCAGGAGGATGGACACACGCTGCTCGACTCGACCCAGGTTCTCTGGGGAAGCGGCATGGCTTACGGTCACAGCCATGGCAACGCCAACCTGCCTCTTATCCTCGCCGGCGGCAAGGCACTCGGTTACCGGCACGGGCAGCATGTGGACTTCAACCTGCCCACCATCGGCCAATACAACGTCTCTGATGCCAACGCCCACTACAAGATCTGCTCCCGCCCCGTCGACAGCAACGCCCGTGTCAGCAACCTGTTGCTCACGATGCTCCAGCGTGTCGATGTCAAAGCGGAGGCCTTCCAGGACAGCGTGGGGCCAATCCCTCACATTCTTGCCTGACCCTTGGCGTGGCAGTCCCCGAAGTGGCCCCGACGATCGGCGGAGCCGCCCGGGTAAGCCGCCCGGTCCCCTTTTCCGGCCCTCCTTTTCCTGACTCCATGCGCCTGATTCTCAGTATTTGTCTTTGTGCCATCACCTCTCTCGCTGCTGAAACCGCTCCCCGGTTCCGGACGGATGCTGATGGTCCGGTGGATCCCAAGAAGGACAAAAGCGGAAGAAACAAGAAAGACCAGAATGCGGACGACACCCCGCAGTGGTATGAACCCGTCGAGGGCAAGTTTCCTCCCGCGGGATCGGCGCATGCCATATCGGGGGAGCTTACGATGGTGGATCACCTGGAGAGACGGTTCTATCTCCGGGTCGATCGCAACGACAGCCAGGAACGGGGCGTCTGGGATCTACCGGTCGACGGCCAGATGCTTCCCTACGGATCCATCTGGTATCACGGAGAACCCGCGGCGTTGCAGGACATTCCGTTGGGCACCCATCTTCACGGACTGTTTTATCTCAAGGCCTCCGACGACACGTCCCCGCCACCGCCCGGCCCGCACAATCGGGTGACGCCCGAAATCGGCTTCAAACGGTGTCTGCAACTCGAGGATGATTTCACATTCCACGCAAGGCAGAAACAGATCTGGAACATCGAGAGCGTGGATCTGGCATTGAACAAACTCACCGCGACGCTGTAGGAGAATGGCAAGGCCACGGGCGAGCCAAAGCAGTTCGATCTCCTTTCCAGCACCCGCGTCTACCAGGGCAATGGTTTTGTCGACCTCAAGGCACTGCAAAAGGGTCAATCCGTTCTCTTCAACCTCACCTGGGCCACTCTCTACGGACCGGGCCGCATCACCGATCTCTGGATTGACGCGCCGAGCCGACAACAGGCCTCCGCCCGGCAACTCGAACGCCACCGGAACCACCTCCGGGAGAGGGGACTGGCCGGCTGGATCGACGCCGTGGATGATGAATCCCAGATCGTCACCATCACCTTCTTCGGCGGGGTCGATCCGAAACTGTTCGACGAACTCAATGCCATCAACACGGAACCGATGGGGTGGCCGTTGTCCAAGCCGGAGGACAATCCTGCGGCGCCGAAGGGGACCATCGCCGTCGCCCGGGAAAGCCTGATGACCTACGACCCGGTCAATGACCGCAAGGGAGGCAACATTCTCGACATCAAAAAAATCCCTGTCGAACCCGGCAGCAGCGGCGTCCAGATCAAGGTGAAATGCGACATGCTGCTCGAAGGATTCCGTCCCCGTCGCATCGTTCGGTTTTATCCTGCGACCTGGAAGGTCATCGCGTTGCCCCGTGAGGAGCAGTACGAAGGCCGGGAATAACAACACACCACCTCCCATCACTGACATGCGCGTTCTTTCGCTCCTACTTGCCTGCTTTGCGGCGCTTTCCTCATCCGTTGCGGCGTCCCCCGATCTCGGCTCCGTCGCCACTTCCGCTGATCTGGATGCCATCATCGCGGCCACCACGGATCCTGCCTTGCAGAAGGCCCTGCGGGACCATTCTCCGGACATTCTGGCGGCAGCCGCGCGGCGTCCCCATCTTGATGCCGTGCTTCGCGCAGTGGAGACGTCCCCCGGCAAAGTGGAGAAAGTCAACCAGACGCCCGAAGCCCTGAAAAAGGCCTTGGGAGCAGAGATTACGCTTTTTGACACCCTCGTGCTGGTGGATCTGGCCATGCCCAATGCCGGTCCGCATGACCACCGTAAGACCGATCCCTATGATGCGGCATTTTTTGAACATCTCGGACACCTCACGTCCCTGGAGTCGCTCAACATCATCGCCACCAAACTCAATGACGACTGGATCGCGCCTCTCGGAAAACTCACCAACCTGAAAGTCCTCCGGTTCACCAACAACGGCAAACTTACCGACGCCGGAATGGAGCAACTGGCGGGGTTGAAAAATCTGGAGAGCTTTTCCTTCGTCGGCACTGCGATGACCGGCCGGGCTTACGCGAAGTGTGAGGGGTGGACCCACCTCACCAAATGCAGCCACCGTGGCAGCAGCATCGATGACGAGGGGCTGAAGGAGCTCTGTGCCCACCTTCCCAATCTGGAGAGCATCAGTCTCGCCCACGCCAAGTTCACCGATGCCGGCGCCGTCCATCTGGCGGAACTGACCAAGCTCACCGGGCTCGAATTGGGAACGCACAATGCCACGCCCCAGGCGTTGCGCCACCTGGCCGGCCTTCCCTTGGAATATCTGCAACTCGGGGAGGGGTTCGAAGGGTCGGAAAGCCTTCTGCTAATCAAAGATCTCGCCACGCTGCGCCGTCTCACCCTGACCAATGCCTCCGAGCTCTCCGATGATGATCTGAGGCGGGTTGCCACGATGACTCAGTTGGAGCAGTTGGAGCTGGGGAAAATTCCCCTCCCTGCGGAGCGTCTGGGGCTGCTCAAGGAGTTTGCCTTCCTCAAAGCGATGCGGTTGGTCCCTCCTTCCGGGGCGCCCTATTCCCAGGAAATCAAAGACCGGATTCAAGGGATGCTGCCCAAAGTGACCCTGACTTTCCAATAAGCGTCCCTGCTGGTTTCACGATTGCTTGGGCGCTGCTTTGTCCCTGGGGGACTTGGTGGCGGGGGAGCTGATCCGGGGGGAGACCGGACAGGGCCGAGGGCGATTCCGCACGGCCCGGAGCGGGGAGGTCGTCGATTTCCATCGGCTGTCCGGAGCCGATGTGGAACGGCTTGGGGCGAAGGCCACGCTGGATGCGATGCCCGTCGGCGGACGCTGCCGCTTGCAGTCTTCCCGGGTCTCGTGATATTCTGCGGGCTCGTGGTCTGAATCCTCCCTTTGCGATGCGCCGTTTTGTCCTCTCCAGTCTCGCCTTCCTGTTTTTTTGTGCCTGTGTCGTGTCACCGGCTGCAGAAGCCAAGCCCAACATCCTGGTCATCGTCGCAGATGATCTGGGCTATGCCGACCTTGGCGTCCACGGAGGAAACGAGGTGCCGACTCCCCACCTGGATGCCTTGGCCGCCAGCGGGGTGCGCTGCACGAACGGCTATGTCTCGGCACCCTATTGCAGTCCCTCCCGGGCGGGTTTCCTCACCGGCCGTGCCCAGACCCGTTTCGGACACGAGTTCAATCCGCATGTCGGGGAGGAAGAACTGCTGGGATTGCCGCTCGACCAGCGCACCATCGCCGACCAGCTGAAGAAGGTCGGCTACGCCACGGCCTTGATGGGCAAATGGCACCAGGGGTTCAGCGCGTCCCATCATCCGCTGTCCCGCGGGTTTGATGAGTATGTCGGGTTCCTCGTCGGCGGGCACAATTTCCTGCTGCATGCCGATGCGGAACCCAAATTCGGTTCGGCGCATTCCCATGACATGATCTACCGGGGAAGGGACCTGCAGAAATTGGATGGCTACACCACCGACCTCTTCACCGATGAGGCGATGGCCTTCATGGACCGTCAAAGGGAAAACCCCTGGTTCGTTTACCTGGCCTACAACGCGGTGCACACCCCACTGGAGATCCTGGAGAAACACCGCCCCCGGATCCCCGAAAGGATCACCGATCCCACCCGGGTGGGGTATCTCTCGCTGCTGCTCGGTCTCGATGACGCTCTGGGCCGGCTCCTGGGGCACCTGCGGGCGTCGGGGCTGGACCGGAACACGCTGGTGTTCTTTTTCGGGGACAACGGAGGCTCCGGCCACAAGCCTTACCTGGCCTACAACGGTGGCATCAACACCCCGCTGCGGGGCGACAAAGGCCAGACCTTGGAAGGTGGCATTCGGGTGCCGTTTTTCGTTTCCTGGCCCGGGCATCTCACCCCCGGATCGGTTTACGACCAGGCGGTCAGCGCCATCGATGTCTTCCCCACGAGCTGTGCCGCGGCCGGCACCGAGGTTCCGTCGGCGGTGGAAGGGGTCAACCTGCTGCCCCATCTCACAGGGGAGAATGCCGCCGCCCCCCACGAGGCGCTTTACTGGCGCTTTGGTCCGCAGAAGGCCATCCGTCAGGGCAAGTGGAAGCTGGTCGATTGGCGGGACTTTGACACCAAGCAGCAGAGCGGCTGGCAGCTCTTCGATCTGGACCAGGACATCGGCGAAACGACCGATGTTTCATCGGCTCATCCCGGGATCGTCACCGCTCTGGCTTCCTCCTGGGATGCCTGGAACCAGAAGAATGTCGCCCCGCTCTGGCAGGGGAGTCCGACCGAAGATCCCACTTCTGCCGCCAGGAATGCGGCGAAGGGCAAGTCCAAAAAAGGTAAGCAGTGATCCCTTTCACATCGATCGTCCCCATCCAACCATGAAACCGCCGCTTCTGCCTTTGATCCTGTCCCTCGCGCTGGCCTGCGCGGGCCTCTCCGGCGCCGAGACCCGGCCCAACATTGTCCTGATCTTCGCCGATGACCTCGGCTGGAAGGACGTGGGTTACCAGGGCAGCGATTTCATGGAAACGCCGGTGATCGACGCCCTTGCCAAGGAGGGCATGGTTTTCTCCAACGGATACGCCGCTGCGGGGAATTGCGCGCCGAGCCGGGCCTGCCTCCTCTCTGGAACCTACACGCCGCGACACCAGGTCTACGCCGTCGGCAGCACCGACCGCGGCCCAAAGACCGCCCAGCGTCTCGTGCCCGTGCCCAACCACAACGGCCTTCCTCCGGAGAACGTCACCCTCGCCGATGCCTTGAAAGCCGCCGGCTATGCGACGGGACATTTTGGCAAATGGCACCTCGCGGGCAAGGACGGAGCCAAACCCAGCGAACAGGGATTCGACACCACCTTCGACTCCTTCGGAGAGGGAACGCTCCCGGAAGGTTCGGAGGGCAACAAAACCGGTCCGCCGGAGGATCCCAAAGGCGTCTTCACCCTGACGCGGAAAGCCTGCGAGTTCATCGAGACCAACCAGGATCGCCCGTTTTTCTGTTACCTTGCCCACCATGCGATCCACGGTCCCCAGCAGGGACGACCGGAAACGCTCGAGAAATTCAAGGCCAAGCCTCCGGGACAGCAGCACAGCAGCGCCCTCTATGCCGCCTGCACTTACGATCTCGATGCCAGCGTCGGCATGCTGCTCGACAAGTTGAAAGCCCTCGGGCTGGAGCAGAACACGCTGCTCGTGTTCACCAGCGACAATGGCGGCACCCAGCAGTCTTCCCAGGAACCTCTCCGCGGCAACAAGGGCAGTTATTATGAGGGCGGCATCCGTGAGCCTTTCATCGTGCGCTGGCCCGGCGTGACCCGGCCCGGTTCGACCTGCGACACCCCGGTCATCAATGTCGATCTCTTTCCCACGTTCCTCGCCGCCGCCGGGGCCACCGCGCCCAAGGAGCTCGACGGTGAAAGCCTGCTCCCGCTGCTCCGGCAGGAGGGTCCTTTGCAGCGGCAAGCCGTCTTCTGGCATTTTCCCGGCTATCTCGACAGCCCGGTCATTCGCGGCCGGGAACTCGACGTCCGCACCGGCTTCCGCAGTCGCCCCGTCAGTGTCATCCGCAAAGGAGACTGGAAACTGCACCTTTTCCTCGAGGAGTGGCAGCTCGATGGGGGACGGGACCGACTCGACGCCAACCACGCCACCGAGCTCTACCGGCTCAGCACCGACCCCGGAGAACGGACGGACCTCAGCCTGACCGAACCTGCGAAACGCGATGAATTGCTCTCCGATCTGCTCGCCTGGCATCAGTCGACCCACGCGCTGCTCCCCACCACGCCGAATCCCGCCTACGACCCCTCGGCTTCCACCCAGAAAGGGAAAGGAAAAGG
>Ga0116151_10005730_pt1 | contig 10647 bp, 10 predicted proteins | sample AD_UKC117_MetaG_FD_89893 | JGI IMG/M metagenome (GOLD analysis project Ga0116151, IMG submission 89893) | Active sludge microbial communities of municipal wastewater-treating anaerobic digesters from Hong Kong - AD_UKC117_MetaG | ecosystem: Engineered > Bioreactor > Anaerobic > Digestate... | reverse complement strand
AGCTCCGTGCCCCCGGCGAGGCGGTGGTCGAGGCCGTGGGGCAGCGTGGCGAGCCACGGTCCCAGCCCGACCGACTCGAGGGCGTTGATCAGCGGGCCGTCGTCGACGGCGGTGGCGCCGAACACGGTGAGGTTGTCGCGCACGGTGGCCCGGAAGAGCTCGACGTCTTGGGTGACGATGCCGACGCGCTGGCGGAGATCGGCGAGGGCGAGGGCGCGCACGTCGAGGCCGCCCACGCGGACCGCACCCTCCTCGGTGTCCCACAGCCGGGCCACGAGGCGCCCGATCGTGGTCTTGCCGCTGCCGGTGCGCCCCACCAAGCCGAGGCGACGGCCCGGCGCCAGGGCGAGGCAGACGCCGTGGAGGATCGGGCCCGAGCCGGCGTACGCGAACGTGACGTCGTCGAGCTCGACGGCGAGGGGACCGCTCGGCGGGAGGCGGGTGGTGCCGTCCGCCAGCGCGCTGCGCTCGGCGAGGAGGCGCCCGGCCCGGCGGGCACCGGCCAACGCCTTCTGGGCCTCGGCGAGCTGCTCGGCGACGCGCCACAGCGGATCGCTGACCATCTGCGAGAACCGCAGGAGCACCAGCACCGACCCCACCGAGAGGGCACCGTTGCGGCACTGCCAGGCGCTGACGCCCAGCACGGCGATCGACCCGACGGCGAACACCCCGCCGCCCACCGAGAGCGCGCCGTCGCCCCGCACGGCGGCTCGGCGGGTGGTGCGCCACCACCCGGCCGAGTGGACGTGGAGCTGGTGCACCGCCCAGTCGCCGGCGCCGTTGGCGCGGAGGTCCTCCAGGCCGCCGAGGCGCTCCTCGAGGTCGCCGTAGAGGTGCGCTTGGACCTCGCGCTCCTCGTCGTAGAAGGGCACCGCGATCTGGCGCATGCGCACGAGCACGACCACGACGATCGCCACCGTCACCGCGATCACCAGGCTGGCCCGCCAGTCGATGGCCGCGGACACGACGAGCACGCCGACGACGAGGACGGCGTTGCCGGCGAGCTGGAGGACCGCGGCCGAGGAGAAGCGGGTGACGGCATCGATGTCGCCATCGATCCGCTCGATGAGCTGGCCGGCGCTGTGGTCCCCGTGCCAGTCGAGGTCGAGGGACAGCGCGTGGCGGCACAGGTCGAGGCGGATCCGGTTGCCGACCCGCCAGGCCAGGCGCACCGAGTACCAGGTGACCACGAGCTGCAGGGCGTCGCCGGTGAGGGTCGCGGCGAGGAACAGGGCGCCCAGCGCGGCGAGGTGCCCGGCGGTGGCCCCGCCGAGCGCGGCGTCGACGAACCGGCCGATCAGCAGCGGCCCGGCGAGGGGCAGCACCATGGCCACGACCAGGGTGGCCACGAGCGCGCCGAGGGCGCGCCGCTCGGGACGCAGGTAGGCGGCGAGGAGGCGCGCGTCGGGGGAGGGGTCGGAGGCCGCCACGGGCGGCCCACGCTACGGATCGCCCGGAGAGGCGGCGCAGCGGGTTTCCGAGGCGGTCAGTGCGACTGCAGCTGGGGCTCGGGCTCGGCGTCCGAGGGGTCGTGGTGCTCTCGATCGGCGGCGGGGAGCGAGCAGGTCGCCGTGCCTCCGGGCATCCGATGGCGGTTGCGGGCGACCCAGCGGTAGACGGGCCAGGCCACCAGCAGGGTGAGGCGGAGGCCGAGCAGCCGCCCGACGATCCGCCACAGCGCCGAGGTGCTCGACCGCAGCAGCACGGCGATGGCGACGGGGCCGTAGGTGCGGTGCAGCTCCTCGTCGACGTGGACGACCGACTCGTCGGCCTCCTGGAGGGTCACGCCGAGCGGCTCGAGCGCGGTGAACTGCCAGGGCACCACCTCGGTGCCCGGGGTGGGGGCGCGCCGCTCGAGGAACCCCGCGCTCGCCGAGCAGAACGCGCAGTCGCCGTCGTACAAGAAGACCGGGGGGCGCCGGGTCCGAACCACGTTCGACATTCTGCCCCGTCGGGCGCCGGAATCCACGGTCTTCGCGGTGCCGACCGCGATCGGGCAGGATCGGGGGACCATGCGAGACGTCACCGACGACATCAGCGCGCTGCGCAAGCGCCTCGAGGAGGCGGAGCAGTACCTCAAGGTCCCCGAGCTGCGCGCCCGCCGGCCCCAGCTCGAGACCGAGGCGTCGCGGCCCGACCTGTGGGACGACGCCGATCGAGCCCGCCAGGTCACCGGCGAGCTGGCCTCGGTGACCGACGACCTCGAGCGCTACGACGCCCTCGCCGAGCGCATCGACGACGTGGAGACCCTCGCCGAGCTGGCCCGCGAGGAGGGCGACGACTCGGTGGCCGCCGAGATCGAGGAGGCCCTCGGCGCGCTGGGTGGCGACTTCGGGGCGCTCGAGCTGCGCAGCCTCTTCACCGGCGAGCACGACGAGCGAGACGTGCTCGCCGAGATCCAGGCGGGCGAGGGTGGTGCCGACGCCCAGGACTGGGCCAACATGCTCCTGCGCATGTACCTGCGGTGGGCGGAGCGGCGCGGCTTCGACGTCGAGCTCGACGAGGTGTCGGCAGGGTCCGAGGCCGGCATCAGCTCCGCGGCGTTCCTGGTGAAGGGCCGCCACGCGTACGGCCTGCTGCGGTCCGAGCACGGCGTCCACCGGCTGGTGCGCATCAGCCCGTTCAACTCGCAGGGCAAGCGCCAGACCGCCTTCGCCGCCCTCAAGGTCACGCCGTTCCTCGAGGACGTCCCCGACATCGAGATCGACGACAAGGACCTGCGGATCGACACCTACCGCTCGTCGGGGGCGGGCGGCCAGCACGTGAACGTGACCGACTCGGCGGTGCGCATCACCCACCTGCCGACCGGCGTGGTGACCAGCTGCCAGAACGAGCGAAGCCAGCACCAGAACAAGGACCGGGCCATGCAGTTCCTGAAGGCCAAGCTCGCCGAGCTCGCCCGCCAGGAGCGCGAGGCCGAGCTCGACGCCATCCGTGGCACGCAGCACTCGGTGGGCTTCGGCAGCCAGATCCGCTCGTACGTGCTGCAGCCGTACCAGATGGTGAAGGACCTCCGCACCGAGCACGAGACCGGCAACGTCGACGCCGTCCTCGACGGCGCGCTCGACGACTTCATGGAGGCCTACCTCCGCTGGCAGCGGGCCGAGGCGCTTGCGCCGTAGGCCAGGATCCGTGGCCCTGGTCGCGCTGCTGGCGGCGATCGCGTCGTTCGGGTGCGGGAACGCCGAGCCGCAGATCAGCGGCCTGCCCTACTGGCCCGAGGCGTTCGTCGGCCAGGCGCACGCCGAGCAGATGTTCCGCGATCAGACGCACCTGGGCCAGCGCGACGACGACGAGCTGCTCTTCGCCGGTGCCGACCACCGGTCGGCGACCACCAACCAGGTCGGCTACGAGCGCGTGGGTCTCGCCGGCGAAGGCCCGGTGGTCTGGTTCATCGGGGGATCGACCACGTTCGGGATGGGCCAGCGCGACGACCACACGGTCCCCTCCGAGGTCGTTCGCCTGTCCTCCGCTGCAGGCCGGCCGATCGTGGCGCGGAACCTCGGGTATCCGACCTACGTGGCGTGGCAGGAGGCGATCCTCCTCGATCGGCTGCTGGCGAGCGAGGAGCCACCCGACCTGATCGTCGTGTACCACGGGAGCAACGACTACGCCGCGCTCTGCCGCGAGCTCGAGCTCGGGGACCCTCCAGGAGGCCACGACAACTTCCTCCTCGACCCGAAGCCGGAGCATCCCAAGGCGGGATGCACCGACGATCCCGCGGCGATCGGGCGCGTGCTCGACGGGATCGTGGCCGAGGGCATGGCCGAGATGCGGGCAGCCGCCGGCGAGGTCCCCGTCCTCGAGTTCTGGCAGCCCTACGCCGCGACGCGGCCGGCGAGCGCCGATCACCTCGCCCTCCTCGCCCGGCTCGGCCAGACCGCGGACAGTGCCGCAGCGCACCGTGGGCCGTACCTCGCGGCGATCGGGTCCGCATCGCGCCCGGTCATCGATCTCACCGACGTGTTCGACGAGGTCGACGGTCCGATCTACTTCGACTGGGTCCACACGAACGAGCGAGGCGCGCAGATCGTCGCCGACGCGATGTGGGACCGGGGGCTGCGTCAGGCGGTCGCGGCGCTGGGCTGAGCGGCCGGCGATCCTGCGCAGCACAGGACGCGTAGGCCACGCTCACCCCGGCTCGGGGTGCCGCGGAACCCGAGAAGCCCTGCGGTAGTGTCGACCGGCGTCGCGGCCGAGGTCGCCCGGCTCCACCTCTCCCTCAGGTCCTCCACCGCATGATCAAGCTCGAGAACGTCTCCAAGGTCTTCAAGGGCGACGTCGTCGCCCTGCGCGAGGCCGAGTGCGAGATCGGCAAGGGCGAGTTCGTGTTCCTCGTGGGGCCCTCGGGCTCGGGCAAGAGCACCATGATCCGCCTGCTGAACAAGCAGGAGGAGCCCAGCTCGGGCCGCATCTTCGTGGCGGGCAAGGACATCGGCGAGCTCAACAGCTGGAAGGTCCCGTACCTGCGGCGCAACATCGGCTGCGTCTTCCAGGACTACAAGCTGCTCACCAACAAGACCGTGTACGAGAACGTCGCCTTCGCCCTCGAGGTGATCGGCCGGCCCCGCCACGTGATCAAGACCCAGGTGCCTGCCATCTTGGAGCTGGTCGGCCTCTCGAAGAAGCACAAGAACTACCCCGACGAGCTGTCGGGCGGCGAGCAGCAGCGCGTTTCGATCGCCCGGGCGTTCGTGAACCGGCCGCTGATCCTCCTGGCCGACGAGCCCACCGGCAACCTCGACCCGGCCACGTCGGTGGGCATCATGCGCCTCCTCGATCGGATCAACCGCACCGGCACCACCGTGGTGATGGCCACCCACGACCGCAGCATCGTCGACACCATGCGCCGACGCGTGATCGAGCTCGACCGCGGCTCGATCATCCGCGACCAGGCCCGCGGCGTGTACGAGTAGGGGCGACAGATGGCCGTCAACGCGAGCTACGTGGTCCGCGAGACCAGCGCGAACCTCACCCGCAACATCACGCTGACCGTGGCGTCGATCCTCACCGTGTTCGTCACGCTGGCGATCGTGGGCACCATCGTGCTGGTCCGCCAGGGCGCCCAGAACCTGACCGCCCGGTACCAGAAGGGCGTCGAGTTCATCGTCTACGTCGACCCCGACATCAGCGAGGACCAGCTGGCCCAGGTGCGCACCTCCCTCGAGGACAACCCCGGCATCCGCGAGATCTCCTACATCGACCGCGCCGAGACCTACGCGGACTTCAAGGAGCTGTTCAAGGGCCAGGACACGATGCTCGAGAACGTGACGGCGGAGGACCTGCCCACCAGCTTCCGGGTCAAGCCGGTCGACCCGAGCGTCAACACCGTGCAGGGCTTGGTGAACTACTACCGCAAGCAGCCCGGCGTCTTCCAGGTCACCGCCGCCACCGAGGTCATCCGCCAGCTGAAGGGCATGAGCGACTTCCTCAACCAGGGCCTCACCGTGTTAGGCGCCCTGCTGCTCGCCGCCTCGGCGCTGCTCATCTTGAACACCGTGCGGACCGCCATGTTCGCCCGCCGGCGCGAGATCGAGGTGATGAAGTTGGTGGGCGCCACCAACTGGTTCATCCGCGTCCCGTTCATGCTCGAGGGGCTCGTGCAGGGGCTGATCGGCGGGGCGCTCGCGGTGGGCTTCGTGTTCCTCGCCCAGCGATGGATCGACGACCTCATCGACCGCGGGCCCGCGCTCGACCTGCTCGAGCCCTTCAGCGTCGACAGCTCCGACGTGCTGGTGGCGTGCCTGGCGGTGAGCGGCATCGCCATCGTGCTCAGCGTGGTGAGCTCGGCGCTCGCCACCCGCCGCTTCCTCGACGTCTGATTCCCTATGGAGGATCGGGTGTCAAGCGGTTCGTCGGTTGACGTGAGACGTCGATGGTGTGGACGATGTTGGGTGGGGAAGGTCGCCCCGTTTGTCCACGCCTTCGGTGTGTGACCTCACCTGTGCCTCGAGCACTTGTTGGGGGGCCTTCCCCACCTTCTTGCTGCGTCGCCGGGACCGAACCTCGGTGGTGACGGTCCAGTGGGTGGCGATGATCTCTTTGGCCTCTTCGGTTGTGACGGCTCGTCCGTCGGTGTCGCGGATGGCGTAGGGCGTCTGGCGATGCAGCACGGTCCAGGTCCGTTCGGCGAGGTGGGCAGCAACGACGCCGGCCCGGTCGACCGGACCGGCGGGACCGGCCTAGGTGAGCGAGACCGGCAGCTCGTCGTAGCCGCGCAGCACGATCCGCTGGTTGTGCACCGGCTCGCCGCCGCGCTCGATGCCGGGGAAGCGGCGCACCAGGCGGCCGATGGCCTCCTGGCCCTCGAGGCGGGCGAGGGCGGCGCCCAAGCAGTGGTGCACGCCCGAGCCGAAGCTGACGTGCTCGCGGGCGTCGGGCCGGCGCAGGTCGAGCGCCCCGGCGGTGGGGCCGAACTTGGCCTCGTCGCGGTTGGCGGCCCCGAGGCAGGTCATGACCAGGTCGCCGGCGGCGAACGTGTGGCCGTGCATCTCGACGGGCTCGAGCATGATGCGCCGGGAGAACTGCACCGGGCTGTCCCAGCGCAGCAGCTCCTCGACCGCGTTGGCGTCGAGCGACGGGTCGGCGGCGAGGGCGGTCCGCTGGTCGGGGTGGTCGAGCAGGGCGTTGGTGCCGTTGCCGATGAGGTTCACGGTCGTCTCGTGGCCGGCGAGGAACAGCAGCATCACGTTCTCGCGAAGCTCCTGGTCGGAGAGCACGTCGCCCTCGTCCTCGGCCCGGATCATGGCCATCATCAGGTCGTCGTCGCCCCGGGTGCGCTTCCAGGCGATGGCCTCGCCGATGATGGTGCGCATCTCGTCGGCGGCGGCGACGATGGCCGGGCCGTTCTGCATGAGCAGGATCGGGTCGAGCGCCTGGGTGATGGTGTGGGAGAGCTCGCGTAGGTGCACCGAGTCGCGTCCGCCGGGCATGCCCAGCATCTCGTTGATGACGGCGAAGGGGAGCGGGAAGGCCAGCTCGGCGATGAGGTCGACGGGCTCGCCGTCGCGCTCGGCCAGCCCGTCGAGGATCTCGTCGACCAGTTCGCCGGCCCGGGCGCGGATGCGCTCGACGGCGCGAGGCGTGAACGCCTTGGAGACCAGCCGCCGGATGCGGGTGTGGTCGGGTGGATCGATGTTGAGGATGGCCAGGCTGCGCTCGGGGCTGGGACCGCCGGCCATGCGCACCTCGGCGAGACGCTCGGCCCGGGTGGGCGCGTCGGTGACGATGTTGCGCTCCTCCACCGAGGTCCCCGGGCGCCGGAGCAGGGCGTGCACGTCGTCCCAGCGGGTGATCAGCCAGGGGCCCAGGGGCGACTGGTGGATGGGGTGCGCGGCGCGGACCTCCGCGTACTGTGCGTAGGGGTCGTCGAAGAACCCGGGGGCGAACGGGTTCAGGCCCATCACCTCGGGCGGCGCATCGGTCATGGCGCCAGGCTACCCTCCCGAGACAAAAGTTGCAGTCGGAGTGCAAGAAGTGGTCGATCGAGCGATGCGAGGGGCGGCGGCGATCGTCGGGGTGGCCGATGCCGTGTCGCCCACCGGCGAGCTCGACGGCTCGGTCCGGGCGCTCGAGGTGCGGATGATCCGCGAGGCGCTCGACGACGCCGGCTTGGCGCTCGCCGACGTCGACGGCCTCTTCTGCTCCACGTCGCCGGGTTGGGCGCCCACCATGGAGCTGGCCGAGCACCTCGGCATCGCCCCGACGTGGACCGACACCACCATCACGGGCGGCTCGAGCTTCGAGATCCACGTCGAGCACGCCGCCGCGGCCATCGCCCTCGGCCTGTGCGAGGTGGCGGTCATCGTGTACGCGGCCACGCCCCGGTCGTCGTTCAAGCGGGGCGGCGCCGGCTTCGCCAGCCGCCAGGCCGGCCCGGGGCTCACCGCCACCGCCGAGTGGGAGCTGGCCTACGGGATGCGCATGCCCATGGGGGCCTACGCCCTCGCGGCCAGCCGCCACCTGGCCCAGTTCGGCACCACCTCCGAGCAGCTCGCCCAGATCGCGGTCGACACCCGGCGCTGGGCGACGATGAACCCCCGGGCCCGCTTGCAGGACCCGATCACCGTCGACGACGTGCTCGCCTCGCCGATCCAGGCCTCGCCACTGCACAAGCTCGATTGCTGCTTGGTCACCGACGGCGCGGGCGCCGTGGTGCTCACCTCGACCGAGCGGGCTCGCACCCTTCGCCGGCCTCCGGCGCTCGTGCTGGGGACGGGCACCTGCCACACCCACTCGATGATCAGCGAGATGCCCGACCTGACGGTGACCGGCGCGGCGGTCAGCGGGCCCCTGGCGTTCGAGCGCGCCGGGCTCACGCCCGCCGACGTGGACGTGGCCCAGATCTACGACTCGTTCACCATCACCGTGCTGCTGCTGCTCGAAGACCTCGGCTTCTGCCCGAAGGGGGAGGGCGGCGGGTTCGTGGCCGACGGCGTGCTCGGCCCGGGCGGCGCGCTGCCCTCGAACACGACGGGCGGCGGGCTGGCCTACACCCACCCCGGCATGTTCGGGATCTTCCTGCTGGTGGAGGCGGTGCGCCAGCTGCGCGGCGAGTGCGGCCCACGGCAGGTCGACGGCGCCGAGGTGGCGCTCGCCCACGGATCGGGCGGGGTGCTCTCGGCGATGTCGACGGTGCTGCTCGGCACGGAGGCGACGGCGTGAGCGAACCGCGCCTCGTCCCCGCTCCCGAGGGGGCACCCGAGCGGGTGCAGCCCCCGGTCTCGGAGGCGGCGGCGCCGTTCTGGGACGCCACGCGAGAGCTTCGACTGGTGCTCCAGTGGTGCCGCGCGTGCGAGCGGGCCATCCACTTCCCGCGCGTCGCGTGCCCCACCTGCGGCGGCGACGACCTCGCCTTCCGGCCGGCCGCCGGCACCGGCACGGTCTACGCCTGCTCCACGATGCCGGCGCCCGGCAACCCGGGCATGGCCGGCCGGGCGCCCTACGTGGTGGCGCTGATCGACCTCCCCGAGGGGGTGCGGATGCTGTCGTCGATCGTGGGCGACGGGGCGCTCGACGTTGCGGTGGGCGATCCGGTCTCGATCGCGTGGGAGCCGTTGGCCGATGGGCGCCACCTCCCGGTGTTCGTGCGCGCCTGATCGCTCGTCGGTTGCCCGGCCGCTCGCCGGGTCTGGCACAATGGAACGTCCCCCTCGGCCGTCCCGCCCCCAGGAAACCGGAGTCCGATGTCCTTCAAGGTCAACGATCGCGTGGTCTACCCCCACCACGGCGCCGCCATCATCAAGAAGAAGGTGAAGCGCGAGCTCCAGGGCGAGACCAAGGAGTACTTCGTGCTCGAGATGGTGCACGGGGACCTCACGCTCTCGGTGCCGGTCGACAAGGCCGAGGAGGTGGGCATGCGCCCGCCGATCTCGAAGTCCGACGTGGACGACCTCTTCCGCCTCATCGCCAAGCGCGACGTGCGTGAGCCGGCCAACTGGTCCCGCCGGTTCAAGAACCACCAGGAGAAGATGAAGTCCGGCGACGTCTACCAGGTGGCCGAGGTGGTCCGGAACCTGGCGCTGCGCGAGAAGGGCAAGGGCCTCTCCACCGCCGAGAAGTCCATGCTCGAGCGGGCCCGGGGCATCCTCGTGAGCGAGCTGAGCTTCGCCCTCAACGTCACCGAGGACGACGCCCTGGTGAAGCTCGAGAAGGGCCTCGAGTAGCCCCTCGGCGGCGTTGACGGCGGCGGCGGGTCTCCGATGGCGGTGCGCGTCGTCTCCCCCGACGGTTCGGCCTGGGTGGTGCGGCGGCGCTGGCTGCCGGGCACCAGCACGGACTCGATCACGACGCGCTTCGGGCGCCGCTTCCGGCGGGTGGCCGAGCGCAGCGGCGACGGGCTCGACGTCGATCCCGGCTGCGGCGAGGTGCTGGGCGAGGGGATCGCGGCGGCGATCGCGCTGATCGCGATCGTCCTCCTGCTGGTCTTCGTGGTGATCCCGCTCCTCGTGGCCCTCGCCGAGGTCGCGATCCTCCTGCTGCTCGCCGGGGCGATCCTCATCGCGCGCGTCGTGCTGCGTCGGCCCTGGATCGTCGAGGCGGTGGAGGCCGACGGCGACGCGCACCGCTGGGACGTGGTGGGCTGGCGCGCCAGCGGCGCGGCGTGCACCACCGTGGCCCAGCACCTCGAGGCGGGCCTGGCGCCCGCCGCCATCGTGCTGGTCTGAGCTAGTCGACCACGCCGGCCTGGCGCTCCTGGCGGCGCGTCAGGCGACCGAGCTCCTCGGCGGCGGCCATGGCGTGGGCCACGTGCTCGGCGAGGGCGGCTCGGTTGCGGGCGATCAGCTCCTCGAGCTCCTCGCGGCGGGTGGCCAGCTCGGGATCGGCATCGGCGAGCGCGGCGGTCTCGTCGTCGGAGCGGTGGTGGAGCCGGACGTTGTGGAGCGCGGCGCCGGCCTTCGCCCAGTAGTTCTTGAACATGCCCATGTCGAACTGGCCGTCACGGACCCGGGCGGCCGTCTTGACCCGAAGCGGGGGCTCCTTGATGTCCTTGGCCAGGCCCACGAACCCGAGGACGCGGATCACGTAGTAGCTCGGGTCCCACTCCCACCAGTAGAAGCCCTGGCGGCAGGACGCCTGGTAGTAGTGGTGGTTGTTGTGCCAACCCTCGCCCATGGTGAGCACGGCGAGCAGGGCGGAGTTCCGGCT
>Ga0116151_10005727_pt1 | contig 10651 bp, 10 predicted proteins | sample AD_UKC117_MetaG_FD_89893 | JGI IMG/M metagenome (GOLD analysis project Ga0116151, IMG submission 89893) | Active sludge microbial communities of municipal wastewater-treating anaerobic digesters from Hong Kong - AD_UKC117_MetaG | ecosystem: Engineered > Bioreactor > Anaerobic > Digestate... | reverse complement strand
TGGAAAACAGCAACTTGTCGAAATAGCCAAGGCTTTGGCTAAAGAGGTGAAGTTGCTTATCCTTGATGAGCCGACTGCATCATTAAATGAGTCGGATTCCAGGAAGTTACTGGATCTTCTGCTTGAGTTCAAAAAGCAGGGTATGACATCCATTATTATTTCTCACAAATTAAGTGAAGTTGAGTATGTGGCTGACAGGATAACTGTTATTCGTGACGGTGCTGTTATCACAACTCTTGATAAAAAGAAAGATGCGTTTACGGAAAATGATATAATCAAGGCTATGGTTGGTCGCGAACTGACAGATCGTTTTCCTAAACGAGAATCCAATATCGGATCTGTTAGTCTTGAAGTTAAAGACTGGAGTGCATATCATCCTTTGTATTCAGAAATGAAGGTTTGTGATAAAGTAAATCTGAAAGTACATAAGGGCGAGATTGTCGGCATAAGCGGTTTAATGGGGGCTGGCCGTACCGAGCTTGCAATGAGTATTTTTGGAAAAAGCTATGGTCAAAACATAAGCGGCCAGGTTTTTTTAAACGGTGAAGAAGTCAAACTTGATACCATTAAAGATGCTATCAAAAACAAACTGGCGTATGTGACTGAAGACCGCAAAAGCGCGGGACTCATATTAAGCAGCCCTATATACTTCAATACAACTTTGGCCAAAATGGACAAGATCAGCAACTACAAGGTTATTGATCACGATTTGGAAATACAGGTAGCAAAAGAGTATCAGGAAAAGCTGAACGTAAAATGTGCCAATGTTATGCAAAATGTAAGCAATCTGTCCGGTGGTAATCAGCAAAAAGTTCTTTTGGGTAAATGGATGTTTGCTGATCCGGATGTCCTGATTCTCGATGAGCCGACACGGGGTATTGATGTTGGTGCGAAATATGAGATTTATACCATTATGAATCAACTTGTTGCTGATGGTAAAAGTGTTTTAATGATCTCATCTGAACTTCCTGAAATTCTTGGCATGTGTGATCGTATATATGTAATGCATAATGGAAGATTTGTTGCAGAATTTACCAGAAAAGAGGCGAGTCAGGAGGCTATTATGTCTGCTATTCTTTCGTCTGCTAAAGGAGCTTGAAATTATGAATATTGTAAAAACTATTCTCGATACTATGAAAAAGAACGGTATGTTAATAGCTCTTATTGGAGTAATTGTTCTTTTCCAGGTGTTGCTTGCAGCTACAGGTCGTGGAAGTCTTCTTAATCCGGCTAACGTTTCAAATATCATTAGTCAGAACTCTTATGTTGTTATTCTTGCGACTGGTATGTTGTTATGTATTTTAACTGGCGGTAATATTGACCTGTCGGTTGGAGCTATTGTTTGTGTTATCGGAGCTATTGCCGGCACATTGATTGTTGATATGGGTGTTAACATCTATGTCGGAATGGCAGTTTGTCTTGTAGCGGGTGTTGCTATAGGAGCGTGGCAGGGATTCTGGATCGCATATGTGGGGATTCCTCCTTTTATTAACACTCTTGCCGGCTTTTTATACTGGAGAGGTTTTGCTCATCTTATTCTTAACGGTTTAACCATTTCACCGTTTCCTGATAACTATCTTAAATATTTTACCAGTTTTTTACCTACCTCCAAAGAGGTTCTTTTGTCTCCAGAAGAGGCGGAATTTGTCAAGATGGTTACAATTGCGGTTGGCGCGATTATATGTTTGTTATTTGTTGCATATCTGATATTTGACAGGAAAACAAAGACAAAAAAAGGATACGATGTGGATAGTTGGATGGCAATCGGGGCAAAGATTGCAATTATCGGCGGTGGTGTTATGTACGCTTCATGGTTGCTGGCTAATCATAAGGGTATTCCTGTTGTATTGATTCTTTTGGCCGTAATTGTACTTAGTTACAGCTATTTTACTACCAAGATGGTACCAGGACGACATTTTTACGCCCTTGGCGGAAATGAAAAAGCAACACGTCTTTCAGGTATTGATACAAAGAAGATTATGTTTTTTGCATACACAAATATGGGATTCTTATCCGCAGTTGCCGGACTTGTTGTAGCAGGACGTTTTAATTCGGCCAATCCTGCCGCCGGTAATCTTTATGAATTGGATGCCATTGGGGCATGTTTTATCGGTGGAGCTTCAGCTTACGGGGGAACAGGTACTGTAGGTGGAGCTGTTATTGGAGCAATGTTCATGGGTGTATTAAATAACGGTATGTCTTATCTTGGTCTTGATGCCAACTGGCAAAAAACTGTAAAAGGTCTGGTTGTGCTTGCGGCTGTTGTATTTGATGTTATTTCGAAAAAAGATAAAAAAGTGACGTAAACAAAGCCTTTTCTTTTTCACTCCTATTAAACTTAAAGCCGGGATCTTTTATGTATTGGAAGATCCCGGTTTTGTTTTGTGAACATATACAGACACATCAATTTGGTTAGTAACCAGATCCAGATTGTTAGAGAAAAATATAGGGATAAAAGCAGAACCTCATATAGCCCTATCGCAGTTTCCTAATAAAATATCAGAAAACGCGCAAAATGAATAATCAACGGGGTTACGGGTTAAGAATATGCATAAGCTCATCAATTGTATTAGCAGTAACAAGTTTTTGTCGCAGCTGCGATGAATTTTCTTTATGATGAAAGTATTTAACCATGTGTTTTCTTGCCATGATGATTCCATGGTCACCATAGTGATTGAACATCATTTGTGCGTGTCTGGCAGCAGTTTCAAAGCGCTCTTTATCAGATGGCTCAAACCCGGAAAATATCCATGGATTACCAATTGCGCCTCGAGCAATCATGATTCCGCTGCAGGAAGTTGATTCAAGTCGATCTATTGCATTTTTGTATGAAGAAATATCTCCATTACCGATTACAGGTATCGGGCTTAATTGTGCAGCTTTTTCGATTTCGTTCCAGTTCGCTTCTCCGGAATACTGTTGGTCCGAAGTACGGCCGTGAATTGTGACTGCAGAGGCGCCTGCCAAAGCGGCTTTTTCAATTACCAAAGCGTAATTTTTTGTATTTTGAGTAAATCCCAATCTAATTTTCAATGTAACCGGTACGTCAGATACAGATTTTATTTGTGAGACAATATTAAAAATAAGATTCGGGTCTTTCATTAATGCGGCACCCGAGTTGTTATTGCAAATTTTACGAGCACAGCAGCCAGAATTAATGTCAATCAAAGCTGGTTTGGGGAGCATCTTGCAAATTATTTCTGCAGCTTCAGCCATACGATCCGGGGAACTTCCGAAAAGTTGTACGGCAGCAGGAAATTCATCGGGAAACAGCGCTGCAAGTTGGCAGGTTTTTTTGCTATTGCGGCATAATGCCTCAGCGCTTATCAGTTCTGTATATACCATACCGGCTCCCTGCTCCTTGCAAAGGAGGCGGAAAGGGTAATCAGTATAACCGGCAATCGGGGCTAAAACAATAGGTGAAGTAAAGGGAAGTGTGTCAGATATCAAAAACCATACCCTCAGTAGCAAGAAATAATTCAGGTACTTCAATTTGAGCGGCTTTTGCGCTAGCGTCCATATGTTCTTTGGCGTCATGATAAATTGATGCAAGCTTTTCATCAGAGTAAGACGGTTCATGGTGAGTAAGTACTAACTTTTTAACTTTCCAGTTTATACCGCAGTTAACTGCCATAGAGTAAGAAGTATGACCCCAGTCAAATTTTGCAAAAGCTTCATCAAGTGTGTATTGTGAATCGAGTATCAGTAAGTCAGCTGCACAAAAAAAATCGCCGTGATCAGGAGTAAAAGACTCAACAGCATTGCCCCTGAACTCGACATCGGTAGAAAATATAAAGTTTTTTTCACCTTCCCGGAATCTATAAGCAAAACTGCCGCCGGGATGTCTGAGCGGAATAAAATCGACAATGAGAGAATCATCTACTTTATAGGACTCATTAGCCTTTAGTTGATTAAACTCTTTTATACTGTCCGTGTCATCGAATTCACGTGGGAAAAACTTGAATTTTTGCTGATAGTTTAATCTTTCCTGAAGATCTTTTATGGGACTGTTAAATATAAACCTGTTTCCTTTGATGTAAAGGGGTTTGAAAAATGGAAGTCCCTGGATATGATCCCAATGTGTATGAGTAAAGAAAAAATTAGCTGTAAGCCTGCCTTCACCGGCTTCTCTGGTAATAAGTTTGTCACCAAGAGGCAGTAAACCGGTACCGGCATCAAGTATTACAAGATTTCCTTTTTTTGATGTAACTGTTACACAAGTAGTATTACCGCCGTACAAAGTTGAAACATGAGGAGGAAGCAAACCGATAATGTCATCAATAGTAGCGTCAGAGCTGCCATTTTTTAATGTAGCCTCAATTATCGAGCGTACACGTAGCTGATATTCGTTGTTGGTTAAAGGAGTCGGAAGTGACCCCCGTACACCCCATAGTTCAATTTTCATTATATAGTTCCGTCCGCGGTCTATTTGGATGCGGTAGGTAATTACGATAATTATATGGAGTTACTTTGTAAAGAAAAAAATAAAAAAGGGGTTTGACAGAAGCCTCGATTAAAGTATCTGTTATCTTTGTCTTATAAATAATAGTTGGGTTCATGGAGGGCATTTAATGTCTGTTTTTCTATTCAAATTATTGCCAAAGGCTATGATTTCTCGTCTGGTTGGCCGGTTGACATTAACACGTTTTTCAAAACTTTTTATAGATTGGTTTGTAAAAAAATATGGGGTTAATACAGAAGAAATTGAATATCCTGAAAAGGGATTTACCTCTTTTAACCACTTTTTTACACGAACACTTAAAAATGGAGTTCATTCCATTGATAAAGAGAAAAACTGTGTAGTTTCACCGGTTGATGGTCGAATTGATGAGTTTGGAATTATAACTGGTACGCGTATCATGCAGGCAAAAAACCTGGATTATCTTGTTTCTGACCTTATTCCTTCGGATTGTCATCATCTGTTTATCGATGGATTTTTTATAACATTATATCTTTCACCTGCTGATTATCATAGAATACATTCACCTATTAACGGCAAAATAAATGAGTTGATTTACGCTCCAGGAAAGCTTTTTCCTGTAAAAGAGATTATTACACGTTCTATTTCTAGAGTTTTTGCCAGAAACGAGCGCATGATATCACTTATTGAAAATGAATTTGGAAGATGTGCTGTTTGCAAAATAGGCGCTATGAACGTGGGAAGAATAGCTGTTAATTTTGATACAATTGAAACAAACAGGTCAATGTTTCGCCGTGGTGCTCGGAAGGTTTATGGTAATATGGCGCCTCTTGTTCATCGTGGAGATGAAGTAGCCCGTTTCAATATGGGGTCTACTGTAATATTGCTTTTCGAAAAAGACATGTTTGCTCCGGCGCAATTACGGAAAGGCGATCACGTTAGAATGGGGCAGAAGCTGGGTCTTTTGCACATGAAAGAAAAATAGTAATATATTATCTATAGGGAACTTCGAAAAATTACCATTTCTAGAACGGCTATGCCGTTTAAAGCCCATGTATAAAGGAATTTTTCGCAAGTTCCTTGTTGAAATGTTAATTATTAGAGATTGCCTATAGAGTAAATAGTTGAGGAAATTCAAAAAATAACCGATATTAGGTATGTGCTATGAGTAAAAAAAATGATCGAGCAAATAGAGGTCAGCCTATGAGACAGTCACTTTCGGTTCCATCAGAAGCTATTGATGTATATAATAAGGCTTTGAATTTTTCTAATAAAGGGGATTATTCAATAGCTTTAACTGAATATAAAAAGGCAATATCGATATATCCTCAATTTCTGGAAGCTTATAATAATATGGGCGAAATTTACTCTAAATTGGGCGATACTTCGAGAGCGATTGATGTGTATCGTGAAGCTCTTTCAATATCGCTGAACGACAGGGTTCTGCTCAATATTGGAGTAGAATATTATAATCAGAAAGAACACGATAAGGCGCTAGAGTATTTCAAAAAATCAATTTCGCTTAACCCTGATTTTTTAGAAAGTCATTTCTATGCTGCTATGGCATATTTTAATAAAGAAGACTATAATTCGGCTGTAACTCACTTTCAAAAAGTAATTAGTTTCGATGAGCGTCATTTAAAAGCAAATTATCTTCTTTCTTATATTTATTACGATTGGAAACAGTATCAAAATGCTGTTAAGTGTCTTGAACGTATTTTAGATATTGCAGACGATAAACAGTTTGTGAATCGTTATTACGGTTTTTGTATGTATCACTTGGGCAATTACGACAAGGCTGTTCAATATTTGCAGGTAGCCTTAAAAGAAAATCCCGCCTATTCCAGATTTAAAGATTATCTTTCTTCTTTAACCTACGAGAATAAAATAAAAGAGTTGGGTGATATAAAACAAAAAATAAAAGAGTTAGAATCTAGAATAATGCAAAAAGATACAAAACCTTCATTGCACGAGTATAGCAAGCTATCTATGCTCTATATTTTTAATGGTGAGTATAAAAAGGCTGAAGACTTGTTAACTTCTGTAAAGATTCAATAGAATCTTATTTTTTTGATAGATTGAGTATCAATAAAAAAAAGTGTTCTTGATAATAGGAACACTTTTTTATTAGTGACAATTATTTTGTTTATTGTTGTTAGGATTACTGGATATTAATTAAAAAGGTGTTTATATGAATACTATTAATTCTATTTTTAAAATTATTATGTTTTTCTTTTGCTTTATGTTTTTTTGTTGCTCTTCTTCATCGTTGCAGGAAGCTCCGGTTGGCACTGCTTTGGTTTTTTTTCATGTTACTCTTGAGGGAATTACGGATGCAGATATTGTAGTTTTGGATGAAAAAAATAGTGAAATTAAAACAAAAGTGCGTAATGGTGATACAGTTGTTCCAATGTTTCTGATACCCGGAAGAACATATTCTATACAGGAAGTGCGTTTTGGTAGTAATAAATTATTATTGAAAAAACCGGCTACCTTTAAGGGGGCTGTGCCTGGCGTAATAAATTATGCAATGACGATAGATGTAGTTAGGTCTGGATTTATGCAGAGATTTAAAGTTTATTCGTCTGAGGAACACTACGAAAAGGCTAAGTCGAAGTTTAACAATAGATATAGAGATTATAGTAAAAGTAAAAGCTTTAATCGACTTGTAACAGAAAATACTGTTGAAAAAAGCAAATTGATAGATTTCTAATAGATAATTGATTAAATTGAAAAATAACGTAATGATAACTGGGTTTTATAATTTTACTTATTAATGGTTTGTCTTCTTTTTCTGAAAATAAGAAATGATACGAAAATCGAAAACTCATAAAGTAACATTAACGGAATTGCAAGAATTGCCTGTGTAAGTATGTCTTGTGGGGTTACGAGTGCCGAAAAAATCCATATTGAGACAATTGCATATTTTCTTTTGCTGACTAAAAGGGTTGGGCTAATTATACCAAGTTTTGTAAGTATTGATACAGCAACTGGCAGTTCAAATACAATACCTACCGAAGCTGACAGTAGAATTAAAAATCCGAAATAGCTGGACATATTGATATTTGTTTGCACATAAATATGCGCAAATTTAATTATCATATCGATTGTAAAAGGAATAATTACAATAAAACAGAAAACAGCACCTGTGTAAAAAAGAGCTACTGCAAAAAGAAGTGACAAACGGATAAACATTCTGTTTTGGGGTGATATGGCGGGACGAATGAAGCGCCAGAATTGAAATACTGCAATGGGAATGCACACTGATAATGAAAAACCCAGGGCAAGCTTGAGTTGAATTATTATGCTTTCTCCCATAATGTCGTATTTAAGCAGAAACAGGTTTTTATAAGCTTTTACAGGTTCTATTAAAAAGTCATGAATGTAATTATTGAGATAAAGCCCAAGTGCAAAAAAAATGACAATAAAAATAAGTACAAAAAAAAGCCGGATACGTAATTCACCTAGATGCTCTGAATAGCTTATAGGAGTGTCTCCCCGCAATTCAGCTTCATTATCATAGTTTTCTTGATTGATTCGTGATATTCTCTGCTCCAACCTGTTTAATTTCATTTATTGCTCCGCAATTTTGTGAGATATCTATATCATTTTTTAAATTATGATATTTTTGTAAACAGTAAGTTTACTGTTTCTTAAAAAAACAGTGGATATTTAAAACCTGATAAATTGGGAAAGAACAGCTTGACAAATTATGTCGCATGGAATGATTGTTTATCATTATTAATTGAGGTAATATCCAATGCTTGTAAGCGAATGTACGATGTGCAATTTTCACATTTGTGTAATGAAAAATTTTATTATGTGTGGTTACAATATTGATCGCAATGAACTTCCTATAGTTGTCGGAGATAATGATCAACAGCTTGTAAGCGGTTGCCCGAAAGAAAAGTAGCAGAACGTCCTTAATTATCACTTTTTGTTTTCCGATTTATAATAGTATGAAGAAGAAAACAAAAAATTATAATCTTGTTCTGCTATTTATTATCTTTGTAATTTTGACCGGATGTACCCCACCTCCAGGTACGCGTTTTTCTGGAGTACAGAAGGTTCGGGACCGGTCATATTCTAAGAGTAGTATTTCTGATCACTTTGTATCTCAAAGACAAGATGGTAAGTTTGTTAGTGGAGAGACAAATGCGATTGTAAGGCGCGCGAAGAGCTGTATTGGGGTACCTTACCGTTATGGTGGAACCGATAGGCGCGGTTTTGACTGTTCCGGTCTTGTTTTATATTCTTATCAGCCCGCAGGAGTATCTTTACCTCGTAGTGCAAAATCACAGTTTAAATCCGGGAAACGAATTACCCTATCTCAAGCAAAGCCGGGTGACCTGCTTTTTTTTAAAACCAACAGAAGTACTATCTCGCATGTTGGCATATTTATAGGTAATGGATCATTTGTACATGCTCCTTCAAAAGGAAAGAATGTACGTATCGATAAATTATCTAATCCGTACTGGAAGAAGGTTTTTGCCGGTTCTGCCACGTATCTACGTTAGAATAATTCTTTACAAATAGTATATCGTAACTAATCAGGTAATATGAAGAAATTATCTGAAATTTTTGGGGATGTGCCTGTAATTTGTGTAGCAGAAATAGGCATAAACCATAATGGAAATGTCGATCTTGCTAAAAAAATGATTACTGCAGCCGCTAAGTCTGGAGCACATGCGGCAAAAATTCAGTCAATAGATGCTTCTGAGCTCTATTCAACTTATAGTAAATCCATTTCTAATGGTGATAAGAAATATAATAAAGATGAGTCAATAATTGATTTTTTTAAAAAGTTTTATTTAAATGAAGAGGAGCATAGGCTGCTTTTTAAACATGCTCGTTCTGAAAATATTGAACTTTTTTCAACACCATTTGACAATGATACAGTCGATATGTTAGAAGACTGTGGGGCAAGTCTTTACAAAATTGCTTCTTGTGATGTAACAAATCATAAATTAATTAAGCATATATCTTCCAAAAGAAAACCAATTATTCTTTCAACAGGAATGTCGTCAGACAATCAGATTAAACAGGCAGTACGAATTATAAAATCTGCTGGCAACGATTTTATTCTTTTGCACTGTGTATCTCTTTATCCTGTTGAGCCTATAAACATGAACCTTAGACGTATTGATGTGCTTAAGTCTATGCATAAATGCAAGGTTGGGCTTTCAGATCATAGCAATGAAGAGGTCGTACTTGCAGGAGCTGTCTTTAAAGGCATATCCATGGTTGAACGACATTTTACTGATGAGTATAGAGATGACTGTCCCGATAAAGAAGTTTCGTATGATAGCCAAAAATTCCGTTCAATGGTTGACAATATAGGGTATCTGTTGGAAATTGATGGTTGTGGAAATGATCTGATATCCACAGATGAAAAGGCTGTAGCAAAGGCGTCAAGACGCTCTCTTTTTATCTCTACTGATTTAAAAAAAGGTACGGTATTAACGGGTGATATGTTGAAGTGTAAACGTCCATTTGCTGGAATTTGTGCCTCTTTGTATTATGATGTTATCGGGAAAAAATTAACAAAAAATATTAGTTCAGATATGCCTCTTTATCCTGAAGATATTGAGTGATAATTGAATTGTTTATAAACATATTGATACAATTAGCGGAAATAATCCAATAAATTTTCTGAACAATACTGGAGTTCTAAATGAAAAAAGCGCTTATTACTATTTTGTTGTTATCATCATGCTCCTATTTTATGGTTAGAAGCAATAATTATTACACAAAAGATGAAGCAAAAATACTTGAACAAAGTTCAAATCATCTTGGAATGAGTTTCGGTTATGATTCACGTATTGATCTAAATTATTTTTATAAAATGAAGTACGGTTCTGAAAAAATTGGAGTTTTTAATCGTGGTTTAAGCGCTACAAAGGATAATACTCAGGGAAAACCAGAGGAAACTCCGGATGCTCAACCAAATATAGAAGCTTTTAGAAAAAGCTTGTCACAATATACAGTTCAGGAACAATTTTATTTGCTCGTTAAGGTCTATTACTTATATGAAAGAACTCTCTATTATAAAAAAGTCATGTCCATGCAAAAAAAATGGCGTGATTTTAATACTGTAAATCTTGAATATTTGCCAGCTACTGAACTATACTTTACTGAATTTGAGAATTATTTTAAAGAGACCCAACCAAAATTGTACTCTGATTTTTTAGCACAAAAAAACGATCTAAAAGTTGATGCAATTACCGAACT
>Ga0116151_10005723_pt1 | contig 10655 bp, 6 predicted proteins | sample AD_UKC117_MetaG_FD_89893 | JGI IMG/M metagenome (GOLD analysis project Ga0116151, IMG submission 89893) | Active sludge microbial communities of municipal wastewater-treating anaerobic digesters from Hong Kong - AD_UKC117_MetaG | ecosystem: Engineered > Bioreactor > Anaerobic > Digestate... | reverse complement strand
TTTTATGGGAGCGCTTGCAGCAGAAGCACACGTTAGGCTGACCACGAACACCGTAGTGAATGCTGAGCACGCAAACCGAGGAATTATGAGCACCGCGGCTTCTAAGTACGATCAGTATTCGCTTCGCAGCCTCGTGACCGAACTAGTCACGCAGTGCCCCCAGGTGACCAGAGCCTTTCTCTTTGGCTCGCGGCGCCACCGCACTCGAAGCGTGCGCTCCGACGTGGACATTCTGTTAGAAGTTGGTGAGGCCACGCGTCCGGAGGATGTACGTGACTTCGCCATGGCGCATTGCCGGGCGCTTGACTTCTTCCTGATAGAGGGCCCCTCGGCGCGTAGCTGCGCCAACGGAAGCAAAGTCTCCGGGGCGAGCAGGCGTGACTTGATTCGTCGACTTGATGCGGTGGAGTTCTGGAACTCCAAGAGTGGCTTCCTCACCGTCGATATCGACTGGGACTTTCAGACTCTGCGCGGCGCAGAGATGATCATGACGACCCTGCTCTCAGCTCAGCCATTTCCGTCAAAGGCAGTGGCTGTGAGCACCCTAGTGACCGAGGGTGCGTCGGCGCCGCCTGCTGCCTCATTGCATGATCATCCTCTCCGCGTTGCAGCAGTTTCCGCAACGGCCACAGCGGTACTGATCATTGCTCTATTCGAGTCGCTTCGGGTGGCTCCGCTGAAGGAACGCATTGACGCCCTGTCAATTTCAGCGACACGGTTATCGACCGATTCGGCGGCACCATCCGCGAAGGTGAGTCTCCCGTCGCCGCCGATTCCCGACTCCACCGCACTCGATAGCAGATCTTCAGCACGCAAGTAACTTGACTCGGCGTGCCGGCAACCTAACGACGTATCTGGACTCCTCCTCCTGTTTGCGCAAGAGGTGGTGGTCATGGTGTCTGTCGCTCAGCTCATCCACGTCGGCGGCGGGTCGACTGCAGTCGTATCTTCGGCCCGTGAGGTGGGCGTCGTGCCCTGGCCACGATGGTAAGTCGCGCGTAGGGAGCCAATCGCTTGTCGCGGCCCCGCGGGCCATGCGCGTTATCGGCTCGTCCCCACGCCGGTCTGACCGGTCGCCATCGCGATGAGTGTTCAGCAGTGCGTGACCTGTGCCTCCCTCCGCTCGAAGTCCCGTCCGTCCCGCCAGGCCCGCCAGCAAATGCGGGCCAGCTTGTTCGCGAGCGCCACGGCCGCCACGTTGTGGCAGTGCCGGCGTGACACCTCCGCTGCCCACGTGCGAAGGTCATCCGGCTGATTGGTCACGGCGCCGGCGCGCAGCGCTGACCGCGCCCCGTGAATGAGGAGCATGCGCAGGTAGCTGTTCCCCTTGCGAGTGATGGATCCCAGGCAGCGTGATGCGCCGCTCGAATGCTCGCGCGGCGTCAGACCGAGCCAGCTGGCGAAGTGGCGCCCGGACCGGAAACGGCGGATGTCGCCGACACTGGCCACCATCGCCGTGGCGGTGAGGACCCCGATCCCCGGCACGGTCATCAGGCGTCTGGCCTCGGGCATGTGCGGCACCAGCTGCGCCAGTGTGGTGCGGATCGACTCGGCGAGGTGCTCCAGCGCGTGGATCTCCTCAAGCAGGGCGAGAAGAGCGGCGTGCAGGAACGGCGGGATCGTGTCATCGGTGAGGGCGGCCCGGGCGTCGAGCGTGACGCGCCGTGCCCCGACGGGGATCGTGTGCCCGAGTTCGCGGAGGTGCCCTCGCAGTGCGTTGATGCGTGCCGTCCGGGTGCGCAAGTAGCCCTGGCGGATCCTGTGCAGGGCGAGGACGGCCTGTTGCTCGACGGACTTGACCGGTGCCGGGGTGAGCGCGTGGTTGCGGGAGGCCTCGAGAAGCGCCTTGGCGTCGGCGCGATCGGTCTTGTTGCCGTCGCGGTAGCGCGCCACATCCGCTGGGTGCAGGAGCGTCACCCGGTGCCCGCACCGGGCAGCCTCCCGCCCCCAGTGGTGCGCCGAGCCGCACGCCTCGAGGAGCACCTCGGCGGGCGCCTGGCCGGCCAGAAAGCGTGGGAAGGCAGCTCGCGAGAGCCGACGGCGCGCCGTCACCACGCCGGGGGCGTCCGAGATGGCGACCTCAAACACGGTCTTGGCAAGGTCGACACCGATCTGTATCGTGGGCATGGGGCTCCTCCTCGAGGTGGTGGCCTGCGGGGCCGTGATGCTGGATGCTGTCTGCAGCTCGGGGAGGAGTCCATACCATCACTTGCTGCGGTCGGAGGCACGTGCCTAGGCCCGCGCGCGGTAGATTCCTCAGGGTACGCGCGGGCCTCGGCGGGCCCCGCCGCAGAAGCGCAGGACGTTATGCCGCCACGGGTGTGCGACCACACCGGGAGTGAGGCCACGGAAGCGATGCGAGAGAGTCCCTACTATTCGGTTAGGACGGGGAAGCACCCGAGCGGCGGCACTCATGACCTTAATGGACTGAAGCGCATCTTTCACGCAGCGTTCCATCAGCTCCAGTCAGATGGGTACTTCCAGCAGGCGCTCGGATATATGTGCGTAGATCAGGGCTTTGTTCCAGGAACCGTTGGCGAGAACGTCGAGGCTTTTTTCTTTCGTAAGCTAAAGAAGCCAAACCTGTGGCCGCTTGCTACCAGCCTCGCTAGTTGGTCCGAAGACGACCTCTTCGATGTGGTTGAATTGCTCCACGACGTCGCGTCAAAGGGAGTTGGCGGACGATACCACTCTTGGAATGATTGCGGTTGGCACTACGACACGTTCGACTCCGAGCAAGGACGAAATGACTACCGTGCAGCTGTGAACGAGTGCTTGCGGGAGTATGACATCGGATACCAAGTCACTGTTCGGGGAGAAGTCGTTGCGATCCCCCCGGCGGGACTCGGAGACTTGGATCAAGCGCCAAGCCCGCCAGCCGACAAAGAGGCAGTGCAGGATCGTGTAGCCGCTGCGGTAGTGAAATTTCGGCGGCGCGGTGCCTCTTTGGACCAACGCCGGGATGCCGTGCGTGATTTGGCAGATGTGCTCGAGTTCTTGCGGCCCCAGCTTAAGGCCCTGCTGTCGTCACAAGACGAGAGGGATCTGTTCAATCTTGCCAACAACTTCGGCATTAGGCATCACAACGCAAGCCAGAAGACGAATTACGATAGGGCAATCTGGTACAGCTGGCTCTACTACCACTACCTTGCCGCAATTCATGCAGTCACAAGGATGATAGATCGCGGATGCCCTGCTCCGGACGAGCCGACGGGCTGACTGGCGGCATAACCCGCGCTTACTGCGGTCGGGGCCATTTGCCTCGGCCCGCGCGCAGTAGATTGACTGATGCACGCGCTGGCCTCGGCGGGCCCCGCCGCAGAAGCGCAGGACGTTAGGTGGCGTAGCCGAAGGGGGCACAACACTCGTGGATTTCACCGAACTGGGCGGCTATATCCTGACGGGCCTTGACCGCACGAACATCGTGTTGGGCAAGAACGGTTGCGGAAAGAGTCGTCTGCTCAAGCAGTGCGAGAGTTCGCTTCGAGGCCGGCCGGAGATTGGAGCCCTGAGGTACCTCAGTCCAGAAAGAGGAGGGCTGCTCCAGTATGAGGCGGGTATCGAGCAGAACATCACAGCTAACGTGTCGTGGCTTGCAGATACACGTCGGACGAACCAGGCTGGCCAGTTCAGGCAGCAAAGCGCAGCACAGTTTCGTCGACTCGAACTCCTTATCCTTCGTGAGATAGAGCAAACCGCCTCGTTGCGAGCTGATCCAGCAGTGACATTTGACCGCACGGTCGCACGGATCAACGAACTCTTGGACCGCGTTTATTTAAAGCGTGGCGACCCCTCCTTCGTCATCCACGATCGGCAGAGTGACAACAGGGTCCAACCGGCTGAGATCAGTAGCGGCGAGTCCGAGCTGATCTCGCTCGGGATTGAGTGCCTCGTTTTCGAAAAGGAGAGCGTAGCTGGTAAGACGAACCTTCTCTTGATGGACGAACCGGATGTCCACCTGCATCCCGACCTACAAGCAAGGTTTGCAAGGTTCCTCGAAAAGCTTGTGGCCTCGGGGCAGGTGTCTGTCCTCCTCGCCACGCACAGCACGGCGCTCCTCGGCGCGATGTCGGAGCGTGAGCACTGCCGTCTCGCCTTCATGCGCTACGGGGACACCGACATCCGGTTCACACCTACCACTGGGCCCCTTCGCAAGGTGTTGCCGGTATTCGGGGCGCATCCGCTTTCAAACGTGTTCAACCAAGCGCCTGTTCTGCTCGTTGAGGGGGATGACGACGAGCGCATCTGGCAGCAGGCTGTGCGGTCAGCGAATGGAAGGCTCAAGGTCTACCCTTGCACAGTCGATGGCGTGGGACAACTCACATCGTTTGAGCGTGACGTTGTCAGAATCCTGGACGCGGTCTACGATGACGCGATCGGATACTCGTTGAGAGATCGCGACTCGGACCCCCTCGAGATCACCGATCTTGGACCGCTCAAGCGAATGCGGCTCAATTGTCGCGCAGCGGAGAATCTCCTTCTCACTGACGAGGTAATCGCTTCTACTGGTAGCGAGTGGGAGACTCTCGCAGGCCGCATTCATGAATGGCTCCCCGCCAATATGGCTCACCCACATCACTCGGCGATGGAGGCCTTTGCCTTCTCTGGCTTCGATCGTATGAACGGCGATTTGAAGGAGATCAGGAACGATTTGATGGGTCTATTGGGTAGCAATAAACCGTGGGAGGTTGTTGTGGGCCAAGCGATAGCCAGGCTAATCCTTGTCGCGCCCGACTCCGGGCCCACATCTCTCGTGACATTTCTTGGCCCATCAGTCTGTCGGCGGCTCCTAGGGATTGAAGCATCCCAAGAACCGGCCGACCAAGCCACCTAACCCGCGTATCTGGACTCCTCCCCCGTTCTGCGCAAGGGGCGGTGCACGGTTGTTCTAGTCGTGCGGTCATCGTCGGCGGCGGAGGGTCGACTGCAGTCGTATCTCCGGCCCGTGAATTGGGCTGATTGCCCTGGCCACGATGGTAAGTCGCGCGCAGGGAGCCAATCGCTTGTCGCGGCCCCGAGGGCCATGCGAGTTATCGGCTCATCCCCACGCCGGTCCGACCGGTCGCCATCGCGATGATCCGTCAGCAGTCGGTGGTCTGCCCCTCCCTCCGCGGCTCGCGCCGCGCGAAGTCGCGCCCATCGCACCAGGTCCGCCAGCAGACCCGCGCGAGCTTGTTCGCCAGCGCCACCGCCGCGACGTTGTGACCGTGCCGGATGGCGACCTCCTTGGCCCAGACCCGCAGGTCGTCGGGTTGATCGAGCACGTTGCCGGCCCGCAGCGCGGAGCGGGCGCCGTGAATGAGCAGCATGCGCAGGTAGCTGTTCCCCTTGCGCGTGATCGACCCCAGCCGCCGCGACGTCCCACTGGAGTGCTCGCGCGGTGTGAGGCCGAGCCAGCTCGCGAAGTGGCGGCCGGACCGGAAGCGGTGAATGTCGCCGACCAGCGCCACCATCGCCGTCGCCGTGAGGACGCCGATTCCGGGAACCGTCATCAGCCGCTGCGCGTCGGGCATGTCACTGGCCAGCACCATCAGCGATGTGCGCACGGACTCGGCCTTCTCCTCAAGCGACCGGATCTCCGCGATCAGCTCGAACAATGCATGCTTGAGGAACTCCGGCACAGTCTCGTCGGTGAGCGCGGCACGTGCCTCCAGCGTGACCCGCCGCGCCCCGACCGGGATCGTGTGGCCCAACTCGCGCAGGTGCCCGCGCAGGGCGTTGATCCTGGCGGTGCGCGTGCCCAGGTAGCCCTGCCGGATGCGATGCAGTGCCATCACGGCCTGCTGCTCCACCGACTTGACCGGCACCGGTGTCAGGTCCTTGTTGCGGGCCGCCTCCAGGAGCGCCTTGGCGTCGGCCCGATCGGTCTTGTTGCCGTCACGGTAGCGCGCCACATCCGCCGGATGCAGCAGCTTCACCCGGTGGCCGCACCGCGCGGCTTCCCGTCCCCAGTGATGGGCCGAACCGCAGGCCTCGAGCAGCACCTCGGCAGGCGACTGGGCCGCGAGGAAGCGCGAGAAGGCTGCGCGCGAGAGCCGGCGTCGTGCCGTCACCACCCCGGGCGCCTCCGAGATGGCCACCTCGAACACCGTCTTGGCGAGATCGACGCCGATCTGTATCGTAGGCATTGGGCTTCTCCTCGAGGTGGTGGCCCTTGGGGCCGTAATGCTGGATGCTGTTCGCATCTCGGGGAGGAGTCCATACCATCACTTGCTGCGGTCGGGGCCATGTGCCTCGGCCCGCGCGCGGTAGATTCACAGAGGCACGCGCGGGCCTCGGCGGGCCCCGCCGCAGAAGCGCAAGGCGTTAGGTGGCACAAAGCGAGAAAATCATGCAAGTCACTTTCATCCGCACTGCGGCCCGGCGATATGCGATCCATGTACAGCGGGTCGACGCACCGGATGCGCTGATGGCCCCAGCACCTGGGTACGACTCGGATTTGCCGCACGATGTGCTTCACATGGTAGTGGAAGCGATTCTCGGGCTCCGACGAGGGATCTTTGGCCAACCCGCCGCTGGCGGACTCGCGGGTACGTTTCGGATCGTGGCGGCCCCTGGCGTCATCGGTCGGACCGCCACACGTCAGCGGCGGCAGGCGGATTTGCGAGACGCGGCCCAACGCAAAGGAGGGCGAGGTGATGCAGCCCAGTCCGAACGGGCCGCCTATCTATGTTGGCAGGAATGGCTCTCGCGCTCCACAAGCAAAGCTCACCGCGCCGAGGCAGCGAAGATGGCCCAGACCGCCAAGCAGATTCGAGACGGCGCGCCCTCCGAGGAACTGGCGGCACTGAGCCCACAGGTTCTCGACGGTATCTGCACACGCTTGGATAGGGTTCATGAGTGCTGGAGCACACTACCGGTGGGTGGATCAATCCGACTGACATGGCCAACCCTTGCCATCGTTGCGGAGACGCCGTCCTCGCCCGGAGATCATCCGGAGAGTGCGAACCTGCGGGCCACCTAAGCGGCATTTGCTGCGGGCAGGTCCAAGGCGGGGCGGGCGGCCCGCTATGATCTCATGAGGCATGGGCCGCCCGCCCCTGGCCCTGCCGCAGAATCGCACGACGGTAGACCGACAACGATGTGCTCCCCTTGCCATGGCATGACAGCCGTGCGGTCATGCTAGCACGGTTCGTTCGTGTGGCGACCTGGGCACCGAGGACCTCCACCAGCGCGCCCTCTCGATCTACTTCGAGGATCCGGATGGGCACCAGCTGGAGATCACGACGTACGACCGTGCCTCCGCCTGACGGAACCTCGCCCAAGGACCAGGGACGGCCTCCCACCCTCACCCCCGTGTCGTGTTCCGACGCCTCCCGCCGCATCTCCTGCCGTGGCTCCCCGATGGGGCCCGTGTGGGACTGACTCTTACCGGCGGAGGAACCGATGCAGGCAACCGAGACCAACCCGAACAAGGCGCTCTGGGAGAAGGGTGACTTCACCCGCCTCGCCGCGACGATGCGCGGCAGCGGCAACGACCTCGTCGATGGCTTCCGCATCCGCGCGGGGATGCAGGTCCTCGAGCTCGGCTGCGGCGACGGCACCACCGCCATTCCGGCTGCCCAGCGCGGCGCCGTGGTGCGCGGGATCGACATCGCGCGGAACCTGGTGGCGGCGGGGAACCGCCGGGCAGCCGAGTTCGGTCTGGCCAACTGCTCCTTCGAGGAGGGCGATGCGAGCGACCTGATCGGCGTCCAGGACGACTCGTTCGACCTGGTCGTGTCGATCTTCGGCGCGATGTTCGCGCCGCGGCCGTTCGACGTGGCCCGCGAGATGGTGCGCGTGGCACGGCCCGGTGGCCGGGTGATCATGGGCAACTGGATCCCGAACGACCCGACGCTGGTGGCGCAGATCCTCCGCATCGCCTCCGCGCACACCCCGCCGCCGCCCGAGGGGTTCGTCTCGCCGATGCTCTGGGGGCTGGAGGAGCACGTCCTCGACCGCTTCGGGGCGGCGGGGATCCCGGCGGAGCGGGTGTCCTTCTCGCGGGAGACGTTCACGTTCGTCGCCGACAGCTCGCCGGCGGAATACCTCCAGCTGTTCGAGCACTACTACGGTCCGACGATGAATGCCTTCGAGGCCGCCCGGAAGAACGGTACGGAGGATGCGCTGCGCACCGAGCTCACGGCGCTCTTCGAGCACGAGAACACCAGTGGCCAGTCCGACCGGACGGTGATCCCGGCGACGATGCTCCTGGTGCGCGTGGACGTCTGACGCTGGGCGCGCTCGGTGCGCAATCCGGCGCCGAGCGCAGACCCGGGACCTCGGACCGTAACGGCATCGGACCGACTGCGGCGCCCCGTGGACCGAACACTCCCCGAAACCCGAACGCCGATCGGGTCTATCTTTCCGACCGGTTCCTGCGGCTCGCGTGCCCGGTCCGTGGTCGGGGCGAGGCGGCCGTGCGGACGGGGCATGTCGAGCGACATGCGCCCGATGTGATCGGACCACTCTCGGCGATCGTGCCAGGGGCACGCGGGAAACAGGGAGCCATGCGCTACAGCTCTGCACAACTCAAGGGAGACCTCTCCGGCGGCCTCGTCGCGGGCGTGATCGCCCTGCCGCTCGCCCTGGCGTTCGGGGTCCAGTCGGGGATGGGCGCGGCGGCCGGTCTCTACGGCGCGATCGCGGTGGGCATCCTCGCCGCGGCCTTCGGCGGCACCGCCACCCAGGCCTCCGGACCGACCGGCCCGATGACCGTCGTGTCGGCCTCGGTGGTGGCGCTCGCGATCGAGCAGGCCGGCACGCTCGAGGATGGCCTCGGCATCATCCTGCTGGCCTTCCTGGTTGGTGGGGTGCTCCAGATCATCCTCGGCGTGCTCGGGGTCGGCAAGTACGTCAAGTACTTCCCGTATCCGGTCGTCTCGGGCTTCATGAGCGGCGTGGGGCTGATCATCGTCGCCCTGCAGCTCTGGCCGTTCCTGGGGTCGGCGTCGCCGAAGTCGACGCTGGAGGTGATCACCAGGATCCGCGAACCGCTCGGCAACATCAACGGCCACGCCGTGCTCCTCGGCGCGATCACGGTCGCGGTCTACTACCTCTTCCCGCGGGTGACCAAGCGGGTGCCCTCGGTCCTCGTCGCGCTGCTGGTCGGCACGCTCGTCGCGGTGTTCGGCAAGCTGCAGGTTCCGGTCATCGGGGACATCCCCACGGGGCTGCCGGCATTCCAGTTCGGCAGCCTCCTCCGGGTCCCGCCGGAGCACTTCCCGATCATCTTCGAGTTCGGCCTGACGCTGGCGCTGCTGGGGTCGATCGACTCGCTGCTGACCTCGGTGATCGCCGACAACCTCACCCGCACGAAGCACGACAGCCGCCGCGAGTTGATCGGGCAGGGGATCGGCAACTCGGTCGCCGCGCTGTTCGGCGGGATCCCGGGCGCGGGCGCCACCAAGGGGACGGTGGTGAACATCAACGCGGGCGGCACGACGCGGCTCTCGGGGATGTCGCACGGCCTCTTCCTCCTCGCCGTGCTGCTCGGCCTCGGACGCTTCACCGCCTACATCCCGCTCAGCGTCCTCGCCGGGCTGCTGATCCCGGTCGGCATCGCGATCATCGACACCAAGGGGCTGAAGCACCTGCGCCACGTGCCGCGTGCCGACGCCGTCGGCCTGCTGCTGGTCATGGTGATGACGGTGTTCGGCAACCTGATCTGGGCGGTCGGGATCGGCGTGATGCTCGCCTGCGTCCTGTTCATGAAGAAGGCCGGCGACCTCGCCGAGGCGAACACCTCCGTGCAGACCCTGCAGGAGTCGCCGGAGAGTGCTGACCTCGGCCTCTCGGATACGGCCGCGGGCTCGGTGTACATCAAGGACCTCTACGGGCCGCTCTTCTTCGGCTCCACCGCCGGCTTCCAGGCCTCGGTCGCCGCGCTCCCCGCGGAGGCGCGCGTCTTGGTGCTGCGCCTCGACCGGGTTCCATCGATCGACCAGTCGGGCGTGTATGCCCTGGAGAACGCGGTCCTCGACCTGCGTGCCCGCGGGGTGTCGATGGTGCTGGTCGGCGTCCACGAGCAGCCGCTCGACACGCTGCAGCGGGTGCGGCTCATCCCGGGACTGATCCCGGAGGACCATGTGTTCGAGAGCATGGTCGCCTGTGCGGCCTGGCTTGGCGAGCCGGGCCGGATCGAGGCGATGAGCGCCGAGGGGGATCCCGCCCGGCGGATCGCCACCCGCATCCCCGCACCATGATGGGGAGATCCTGATGTCGCGCGCCGACGACCTGCTGGCGACACTCGAGGCCCGCTTCGCGGCACACCCGCATCGACATCCGGGCATCAGCTGGGATGCCGTCCGTGGCGCCCTCGACGGCGCGCCCGAGGCCCTCGCCACGCTGGCAGAGCTCGAGGCGACCGGCGGCGGACCCGACGTGGTCGGTCGGGACCGGGCGACGAACACGATCACGTTCTTCGACTGCGCAGCACAGAGCCCGACCGGTCGCCGCAGTGTCTGCTATGACCCGGAGGCACTCGCCGCCCGGAAGAAGCACCCGCCGCGCGACAGCGCGGTGGGGATGGCCCGCGCCATGGGCGCCGAGCTGCTGACGGAGGCCGAGTATCAGGTGCTGCAGGCGCTCGGTGAGTTCGACACCACCACCTCGAGCTGGCTCCACACGCCACCGGAGGTGCGCGAGCTCGGCGGTGCGATCTTCGGCGACCG
>Ga0116151_10005716_pt1 | contig 10662 bp, 3 predicted proteins | sample AD_UKC117_MetaG_FD_89893 | JGI IMG/M metagenome (GOLD analysis project Ga0116151, IMG submission 89893) | Active sludge microbial communities of municipal wastewater-treating anaerobic digesters from Hong Kong - AD_UKC117_MetaG | ecosystem: Engineered > Bioreactor > Anaerobic > Digestate... | reverse complement strand
GCTACGATAGCCAAAATAAGTATCTACCGGAAGCGACTTTCGGCCTGGAGGCGGCTTCGGGCTGGGATGTGCTCCCCGGTGTGTTTTACATTGATACCATCCACATCGCCCTGCAAGTGAATCAAGCCGGCCCCAGCAGCGACAAAGTCGTCACGGGTGAGGTCAGCGCCTTGCTGGGGATTGGTCCGGCGCAGTTTGCCGTCAGCGCCAGCAAGCCGGAAGCCAGCGACCCGTGGACCTTCAAGGGCCGGTTGACGCAGAGCTTACATATTGATTTTGCGTCCTTGTTGCAAACTTTGCTCTCTACTGAGTGGCAATTGCCCTCTGTTTACAACTTCCCCACCAGCTTGACCATCATCGCGGCGGACGCTACGCTGGTCCCCAGCACCGGAAAATTCGATTTTATGGGTGACGCGCTGATGGAATGGCCGATCAATTTCGGTTCGACGACCTTTGCCGTGGTCGCGCTGGGCGGGTCGATTCATCGCGCGGGCAGCGATGGCGGCGATTCCAGCGGCGAATTACACGGCACCTTCACTATCGGCGACGATATTTGGGGCGCGGCATCGCTTGCGCTGGGCACAGGCGCCATCGACACCGTCATCACGGTCACCGTCGGCGATGGGACCAAGCTCAGCCCGGCCTCGCTGGTCAGCAGCATCAGCGGAACGGACAACGCGCTGAGTGCGCCGCCGCAACCCAGCGATTTTAACCCGCCAACGCAGTTCCAAGCGGGCATCGAACTCAATCTGACGCAAGATCAATTCCTCGCGTGGGGGGAATTAGTCGTTGGTGCGGAAGAGACCAACCCGCTCTACGGCCTTGTGGCCTTGCAAGTCAAGAATTTACCCGCGCCCACACCGTCCGATAATGGCAGCCCCGCGCCAAGCCAATCGACCTGGGGCTTTGTGCTGGCGGCAGCGCTCAAAAATTTCACCTTTATGCGTATCAGTCGGAGCCTGGCCGTGGTCGATGGCGTGATTTCGGTGGAGTCGGCGAGTATTATGCTTGCCAATTACGCGGTAGATTCGACCTTCCAACAGCAATTGGCGGATAAATTGCAATTGGGCGATACGATATCGCTCAGCGATCAAGTCGCGCTGAAAGCGGGCCTCAGCCTCTATGGCAAGCTGACGTTCCACACGACGCTGCTAGGCAACGTCGCGGCCTTGCTGGTTAACATCGACCAGAGCACACTGATTTTGTTCGCGCACATCGGCGGACAACCCGAAGATACGATCTTCAGCGCGCAATTGGGCAATTTCACCGTCTTCAGGGTGATTCACTTCAGCAACTTGATATTGCACTATCAGCCCTATGTCGATTCGACGACCACGCCCCCCGCGGAAGGTAGCGACCAACCCGCGCAGACGACATCGGTTTTGCGCTTGCTGGCAGATGCTTCGATTGATTTCAGCAGTGACGGCAACCCAAACAAGCTCGACTTCAAAGGGGTGATGACCATCAGCGAGCAAAAAGCCATCTTCAAGGTCGATGCCAATCTGGAGATGACTTTGCCGGACCCGCTGGGTATGTTCGGCATCAAACTTGAAGATCTGTTCTTGGTTGTCGATCACACCTATGGCGCGGACGCACCGCCGACGGTGATCCAACTGGGCGGTACAGTGGGTTTTGGTACGAAAAAACCGGACGGCAGCTATCCGGTTGCATTAACGGCCAATATTGTTTGGGTCGGTGGTTCGCCGGTTTTAGTGAATATTGCGTTGGTGCAGCCGCTCGATTTGCTGATGTTTTTCCAAACCGTTTTCTTAGCGGTTCCCGATACTTCAGATCAGAAAACTTATCTGGCCAACCAATCCGCGCTGACGCTGCTGCAAGGCCGGATTTATTATTACAAAAGCCTGGACGGCAGCAATCTCGTGTACGATGGCACGACGTACAAACCCAATTTCAACCTCGAAACCAAAATCAGCCTGTTTGCTAAAAATGTCAATTTGGCGGTGCAAGTGCTCAACGGCCAAACCGTGAATGGCCTGACCGGGCCGCAATCCGGCGTGATCGCCCAAGGCAGCTTTGATGATCCGATTACGCTGTGGTTTATGGGTTTTTACGATTCAACTTTTGCAACAAGCCCGGCGTTACTGCTACAAGTCCTCACTGCACGCAAAGCCTTTGGTTTGGATGTCGGATTAAAATTATTCAGTGAAGAATTCGCCACCGGCACAGTGACTGTCGGCAAAACCGAGACGGTGAAAGATGCCCAAATTCTGGCGGAGTTCACCTATGTCGGTTCAATCAACCTGCTGAAATATTCAAAGCTGGTGTTCACGTACAGTACTTCGGAAGGCTTTAATCTCACCAGCCTGCCTTTCCATTCTGATGTCGCGCTAGATCTGGCCAAGTTGCGTCAGGCTGTTTCCGCGTTGCAGAGCGGTTGCGCGGAAATCGTCAATACCGGTTTTGAGCAGCTCATCAAAACCAATTTTCTCATTAAACCCAGCATGAAAGACCAGGCGGATAACAAGCTGCACGTCACGTTGAACGGCATCTACTCGCTGTCGCTCATCGACAACAACCATCCATTTTTATTTGTCGATATGCCGGAGATCACGCTGACAATTGCCCTGGAAGACAACCTGACCTTATCGCGGTTGCCGGGGGATTTGATCGAGCAAATTGTTGCAAACTCCGGTTTGATAATCGAACAATTGATCAGCCAACCGGTGAAGTTGAGCGCCTTGATCAGCGTGGTTGGCGCGCAGGCGCTGGCCAAAGGCATCATCAGCAACCTCATTTGTGATATGGAAACCGTGGAAGAATCGCCCGAAGCTACGGAAGCAACCTCCGAAGCTGCCGAGGCTGCCGAAGAAGCTGCCGAAGCGCTCGAAGCCGCCGAAGCAGCAGGCGCGTCGGCCGCGGAAATTGCCGAATTGGGCGCAGCCGCAGCTGAAGCCGCCGAAGCAGCATTGGCAGCCGGGGCGGCCGCCGGCGCGGGTGTGGCCGCCGCCGAGGCTGCCGCTGTGGCCGCCGCAGTCGCAGCCGGGGCCGGTATTGGCGGCGTAATCGGTGGATTCATTGGTTCGCTGTTTGGCGGCAGCGGCGATAACTCAAGTGGCTCCGGCACCCATAGCAGCGGCAATGGCGGCGGCAGTCACAGTGGTGATAATCCGCCGCCACTCCCCCCGAAATTGGATAAAGTTTCCAATATTCAATTTCCACCGGTTGATGCGAACACTTTACGGGTGACATGGAGCAAAGCCAACGATGCCGGTTATTATCAGGTTACCGTCAAAGGCGGCGCCGCCAATAAATCCCAGGCCAGCGGCGGCGTCCAACTTGATTTTTCCGTGAGCGATTTACCTGTTGGGCCGTATCACGTTGAAATTATCGCTTATGCGCCAAATTACCGGGCAAGCGATGCCGCCGTATCGGATGATTTCTGGAAAGTCGCGCCTCCCACGCTCAAACCGCTGCAACTTTCCGGTCAAACGATCACCTCGCAAATCGACCAAACCCAAAATGGCGCGACTTCTTACCAAGCCCAACTTGTGGTCAACAATGCTCCGGCGGGCGCACTACAAACTATGAATGGCACGCCACCGCAGGCGCAATTCGTTATTAGCGATTTGACGGCGACATATCAAGTGCAGGTGCGTTCGATGGTGAACCAGGGCGTGCCCAGCGGCTGGCAGGTTTCTACACAAGCGATCAAACCGCTGTCATCGCCGCAACTTGAGGCTTTGGCTTACAACAACGGTCAACTTACCGCAACCCTGGCCCAGGATGTCGCCGGAGCATCCGGTTACAACGCGCAGCTTATCAAAGACGGCACGCCTGTCGGCGATACGGTCGAGATGCAACCCAGCACGCAACAACCGGATAAGCGTATCGCCCAGTTCGCTTTATCTAGCGATGCCCCCGGCGCCAATTACCAGGTCAGGGTGCAGGCGCTTGGTGAAAATGCGCTGCCCAGCGCGTGGGTCACATCAACGGATGGTATCACTCATTTGTCGCAACCCAGAATAGGCTCGCCAACCCTCCATATCGGCGGCATGCTGATTAATATTCAAACAACGGTACCCGGCGCGGAGAGCTACCAGGCGCGTTTGCTTGTTGACGGTGTACCCGAGGAAACGACCGTTGACGTTTCCTCGGCAGAGGCGGGCAATGACTATCTCGCGTCGTTCCCAATAACGGAAACCACGCCCGGCACGGAATTTAAAGTGCAAGCGCGGGCGCTCGGCGCCAATGCATTACCGAGCTTGTGGGCCACCGGGACCGAGGGCGTCACAAGATTAGCCTCCCCCGAGGTGCAGTCGATTACTGTTGATGAAACCAGCGGCAATCTCATTATCACCTTTATGGCCGCCATCCCAGATGCCAATAATTATGATATCCAGCTTGTTGTCGATGGCACACCGGCGAGTTATTTTGGCTCTGCCGTGGACACCGGCAGTCAACCGAAATTTGTAATAATCATGAATCCACAAATCAGCGGCACGCAATTTCAGGTGCGTGTGCGGGCCACAGGTGGCGGACACGTTTCCAGTATGTGGAACGTATCAACGCAATCCCTGACCAAACTTGACGATCCGCAATTCGGCCTGCTAGGTTGGTCTCGAAATACGCTCGTGGCGCGACTGACCGCCGCCGTGGAACACGCCCAAAGGTATGAATCTCTTCTACTGATCGACGGGGCTGCTTCTGGTGATCCGGTGGATATGACGCCAGCGCCGGATAATTCCGATGTACCGCAAGCGGCGTTTCCGATAACGATCGATAGCGATCAACCGGCGGGTATGGTCTACAAAGTGCAAGTGCGGGCCTTCGCCGATGGGTATCTGCCCAGCTCGTATGTCGTGTCCGATCCAATGAACCGGCTCGACTCACCGGATCAACAGCCACTGCGGTATGCGAACGAAAAATTGATCGCGGCATTGGCGAATACGGCGCCTAATGCAAAATATTACCAGGCGCGTTTGGTGATGTTCGGTACGCCGCTGGATACTATGAGTACGATGCAACAATCCGCACAAGATCCAACACAGTATTCCGTTGAATTCAGCATTTTAAATGATGCGGCGGGTATAAATTATCAAGTGCAGGTGCGGGCGGTGGCGGATAACTTTTTGCCGAGTATCTGGAAAATATCCACCGACAGCCTAACGATTATCGGAGTGCCCTACAACGTAAAAATCAATTTAGTTGATCAAGAAAACACCGTTGCAATCAATTGGGATGCCGTGAGTAGTGCTACCGATTACCAAGTACAGATTACCGACGCGGCCGGAACACCATTAGTCGATCAACCCGATTTCACAGCAAAAGATAGCCAAAACAATATTGTAACATGGCAATTCGCGGTCCGGGCAGACTTTCCAGCCGACGGCATCAAAGCGCAGGTGAGGGCCACGGCGACAAACCAGATCAGCGCCTGGAGCGCGCTGACCGAGGTGTTGACCTTGCCGGGACTTGATGCGCCGACCAATGTGCACTTGGCGTATGCCAACAACACCTTCACCATCACTTGGGATGATGCAAGCGAGGGTGTGGATTATGAAGTGCAACTGCTGATCGGCGATCAACAAACACCGCTGGATCCGCCACCTGACGCCGTATTTGCCGGGAAGCAAGCCACCATCGCTGCAACGGCAGTGGCCGGTGGCAGCAGCGTGAGCGCTCGGGTGCGGGCCAAAGGGACGCAATCCCGTAATGTGCTCAAAAATGGCGACGCCACCGACGGTTTCAACAACTGGCAGATTCTAGCGAACGGCGGCAATCAGTGGCAAATCGAAGACGGCCCGGCGGCCTCCTGCCCCGGCACCGAGGGTAATACCAATTTTGTCACATCATATCAATGGGATAAAAAAGCCCAAACCATCGATCTTTTGGCAGAGGGCTTTGCCGCAGCCTATTTGGATAGCGTCCCGGATATCGAAATAAGCGAGTGGATGTGCTCGCGCAGCGATTGCGTGGGCCAATATCAATTGGTCGTCGAATTGCGTGACGCGGGTCAAAAAGTCATCCAGCGTTTTGACACCGGCGTTATCAATGCGCCGATCGCGCCGAATTGGGTTTATCCCTGGGAAAAAATCTCACACCTGTTCTCGGCTTATGGCGCGGGCGTACGGTTTGTTTATTTCGAACACAGCGGCAAGGATGTCAATGGGTGGGCAGGGCATTATGGGGCGAAAATGACCGGCGGCCGGGTGATGATTAAAACGCCGCTCACCGGCTCCGTTAAAATGAGTGATTGGTCTCCGGTATCCAATGCCGTTACAACCCAGGCAGCGGGTGCAGCGGCAAAACTGACCATCGTTTCCGGCAACAACCAAAGCGTGGCGCGAACAAATCCGATTGAAATTCCCGGCGGGCAAGCTCATTTTGACCAACTGCAAGTGCGCGTCACGGACGCCAATGACATTCCAGTCGCCGGGGCGAAGGTCAGCTTTGCGGCAGCCGGTCCGCCGGAAATGGCGATTCAGCTTGAACCTTCCGGCGGGTCAAAAACAGTAACGGCCACGACCGATGCATCCGGCATCGCCACACTGAATGCGATGTTCGGCGACAGCGTGATCTGCTACTACGCGGAAGGCGCTTTTACAGTGACGGCAAGTCTGAATAATCTCAGCCAAACATTTAACCTGACCGTTGCCCCAACGCCGGCCCGGCCTGCCTATCCTGGCGCGGTGCTTACTTTAGTTTCCGGTGATAAACAATCTGTCGCCCGTGTCAGAGGTTCCGTATCTGGTGGTCAGGCGAAATTCGCCCCGTTACAAATTCGTTTAACCGATGCGCAAGGCAGCATTTTGCCGGATGTCCTCGTCGATTTCAATCCCGGCACGTACCCGGAAGGTATGGCTGTACAAGTGCATCCAAGCGGCGCCACTCCGGCCACCGTAAAAACTGATAGCCAAGGCATCGCCACATTAAACGAAATGCCCGATGGCATGAGCGTCTATGCCTATTATGAGGCCGGCGCTTTTACGGTGGTTGCCAGCGTTGCGGGCGGCGCAACTGCGACGTTCAATCTGACGGTTTCCAGTTAGGAAAATGCAGATGGGGTGTTGCCTGATGGGTTTCTAGCCCGGTCAAAAATTGAACATTTTTTAGGATAGAAGCTCTGCGGGCCGTAGATTTGGCCTGTGGGGCTTTTTTAATTATGAATGATGAGGGATGAATTATGAGGATGAAAGTTGGGGGCTCAAAAGGCGGAGTGGTCATGGTCGACGGGAGGTGTTTACGGGGGTAATTTTTTCCAACGAAATTAGAACTAATCTCATATACAGTTGTAATTTTCATAATCGGCAGCATGTGCTACCATGAGCGGTGCGTTAGCCGGCCAATATCATATCGTCGTCATTTTTTTCAGTGAAATCCGAATTTGTCGGGGTGGCTAAACGCGAAACCCTCTTGGCCAATAAACCTGTTCTAAAAAATAATCGGTCGAGCAAAGGCATCGCCATGACACCTATTCAAAGTGCTGTAGTTTTACCGCCGTTTCAACTCAAAACGTTGAATTCGGATTTTATGGTTGACGAAATTTATCTGGAACCCCACTACGCCCCCAAAAAGAACGCCGCCTATACCTATCTATGGGTCCAAAAAGAAAATATGACCACTTTCACCTTGCTGCACCATTTGGCCGATTATTTTAACTGTCCCCGGCCGGATGTCTCGGCAGCCGGGTTGAAAGATGAATTCGCCGTAACTCGGCAAGCCATTTCGCTACGGGCCGTGGTTTCCAACAAACAGATCCGGCAGGCTAACGAATTTTTTGCCGGTAGTGGGTTAACCATCGCCATCGATCGACTCCTGGGTTATGGTCAAGAGCCAGTTCGGCCCCGGCTGCTCCACGGCAACAAGTTCACCATTATCATCCGCCAACTGGCGCCTGAGATCGCCGGCAATCTGGCCCGTAACCTCGATAGCGACCGGTTTTTCCAGTTCATCAACTACTACGACGAACAGCGGTTCGGTCTGCCCGGTAGCATTCACAACACCTATCTCATCGGGCAGGCGCTGCTGGCCGGTGACTGGGCGGCTGCTTATCATCACTATCTCCAATCCGGCATCGACGCCGGCGAGATCGCTCAGGCCGTGGCGGCGCTGCACCAATCCGGTTCGCACCAGACAGCGCTGTCGACCAGCGCAGCCGGTAAGCTTAATTTCTTTGTCTCCTCTTATAACAGCTACGTGTGGAACAGCCGGTTAAAACAGATCATCGAGCAGCAGTTCAACGCCGTTCAGGTGGAATTGCCGTATCTGGGGCCGCTGGCGCTGCCGATCGACCAGACCGTCCCCATGCTGCCCCGGCTCTCTATCGATGTAGAAAAGATAAAGTGGCCCAGCGGCGCTCCCTACCGGACCATCAAAACGCGGCCGGTCTTCATTACCGTCCCTGTTTTTATTTTAGATCAATTTGCCGATGAGCTACATCCCGGCGATCAGGCCGTGACCGTTTCTTTCTACTTGCCGACGGGCTGCTATGCCACCATGCTGATCAAACAACTAATCCTTCTGACCGCCATACGCTAGACAGCGGCTAAAACTGAAAATAGATGAACGGAACCTCGCTGGCGATCCCCAAATTCAAGATCGACAGCACCAGGATTAGATAGGTGGCCCAGCGCAGCCACACCGGGCGTAGGAAGATAACCGGCCACGACCAACCCCGAACCTGGCCCCACTGAATCACCAGAAGCAGCAGAATCAACCCCACGGCCAGAGCCATTTGTTGTGCCGGATGATCGACGACCGTCAGCCAGGGAGCGTTGATTTCGGCCGGGTTGGCGAGTGGGCGTAAGTGGGCCAGCAGCGTCAGCGCATCCCCCACCGAGTTTGCTCGGAAAAAGAGCCAGGTCAGACAGATGAGACTAAAGGTCAACAACCGGCTGCCGACGGTCAGCAGCCCCGGCCAACGATTGAGTCCTAGCCGCCGGTTCCAACCGGCTCTCACCCCTTGCGTAGCCACCTCGACAATGACGTATAGACCGTGCAGCCCGCCCCAGACCACAAAAGTCCAATTGGCTCCGTGCCACAGCCCACTTACCAAAAAGACGATGAATAGGTTGGCGTACCACCGGCTGACAGGTACTCGATTGCCGCCCAAGGGAATGTAGAGATAATCTCGAAACCAGGTGGATAGGGAGATATGCCAGCGCCGCCAAAAATCGACCGGTGAGGCAGCGAAATAGGGCTGCTTGAAATTCTCCATCAGGTCGAAGCCCATCATCCGGGCCAGGCCCAGAGCGATATCGGTGTAGCCGGAAAAGTCGCAGTAGATTTGGAAGGCAAAGAAAAAAGTTGCCACCCAAATTGGCCAGCCGGTGTAAGTCGTGGGCTGGTTATAGACGGCATCAACGTACAGCCCCAACCGGTCGGCGATGACGACCTTCTTGAACAAGCCCCACAGCACTAATTGCAGGCCGCCGGTCAACCGCGCCGCGTCCAACTCGAACCGGCGGCGGAATTGCGGCAGCATGTGCGCGGCGCGCTCGATGGGACCGGCCACCAACTGCGGAAAAAAGGCCACAAACAGGGCAAAGTAACCCAAGTGCCGCTCCGGCTCAAGCCGGCGGCGATACACATCGATGCTGTAACCGATGATTTGAAAGGTGTAAAAGGAAATACCCACCGGCAGCAGCACCTCGACCAGCGGGGGATCGTAAAAGATACTGGCTTGCGCAAGGATGGCTCGCAGCGAGTCGCTAAAGAAATTGAAATATTTGAAGGCCAGCAATATCGTCAGGTTTGATATCACGCTAATCAGCAGCAGGGCCAATCGCGCCGCCCGACGCTCGGTTCGGGCCATCTGAAGCGCCGTCCCGTAGGCGATGAGCGTGGCGGCCACAATCAGCAGTACGTACTCCGCCTTCCAGGCCGCGTAAAAATAATAGCTGGCGGCCAGCAGCAGCGCCCAACGATAGCGATCCGGACAGGCTAGATATAGCCCCATGACTATGGGAAAAAAGAGAAGGAACGGCAAAGAGTTAAATAACATCGCGGTTGCTATTGCCCCATCAGGCTGCCGCAGCTTGATTTGGGCCGGCCACCTTCGGCCAGCGTTTTCATCCAGCTAATCGTGTCGCGAAAGCTTTCGATTCGCGTTTGGGCGTGATCGATGGCGGGATAGGTCAGATAAGTGACCCGGCTACCCCGGCGACACAGTTCAGTTACAAACGCCTCCTGGCTGGGCGGAGTGACCACCATATCGGCTGTGCCTTGCAAAATTAGCACCGGCACGGCCAGACCGGCCCCGGCCAGACCGGTTGCATTGGTATCGAGCGCCCGTTTGAATTGGGGCGCAAAGCTGGCCAGGCGGTCGGTGTACAGCGCGTCCCTAAAGTCGCCTCGGTACATCAAGCGGGCATTGGGCGAATAGTAGTAGTAGATGTCATCGATACATTTGGTCATGGCATCGCTGTTGAAACTGACCAGCCAGTTGTCCTGAAAAACGCGGGTGGGGTCGATCACCACTTCGCCATAGAAAGCGCGATAGGCATAGACCAGGTACGGGCTGAAAATAGGATTTTCTTTCATCAGCGTCTCGACGTTGGTGGTCGGGCCGTGGCCCAAAACCCCTTTGATGGTCAACTCGGGCGCATAGCGAGCCGCCCAATCTTTGGCGGCAAAGGCCGCGTGCCCGCCGCTGGAGTAGCCGCCCAAGAAGACCGCCGCCATCGGCTTGGCCTCGGTCTC
>Ga0116151_10005713_pt1 | contig 10668 bp, 10 predicted proteins | sample AD_UKC117_MetaG_FD_89893 | JGI IMG/M metagenome (GOLD analysis project Ga0116151, IMG submission 89893) | Active sludge microbial communities of municipal wastewater-treating anaerobic digesters from Hong Kong - AD_UKC117_MetaG | ecosystem: Engineered > Bioreactor > Anaerobic > Digestate... | reverse complement strand
TGTGTTGGCCGCCCTTGGCGCTTTGGTGTTGGCCGGGCTTTATGGAGGTCTCTTTGACTATTATTTCGCCGATCTCTTTTTCTGGGGGTTGGCGGCCTCGCTCGCGGGAGAGGATCAGAGTCTTTCCCGCGACCCAGCAGGAACAACTCCTGTTTCCCGCTTTCCAACCGTGCCTGCGAGGTCCGTTGTTTTGATCCTGGTTCTGATACTGGCCGCTTGGAATTTTCGATGTTATTGTCGCCACAAATACGAATCCGATAGAGTGGCTGCCTGCATCCAAATGACAGAGGGAGCTCTCCGCAAAGGTGTGTTAAAGCCGCACGAAATTGGTTTTGCCTCTTTTGGCTACCTGGGCTGGCATTTAGAGGACTACTACATCACGCATGACGGACTTGGATCGGCCGATCTGGGAGGGTTCATGGCCTATCGGGATGACTGGAATGGAGAACGGGGGACGTCCACTTTGAGTGAAAATCCGAAATCCTTCCGGGCCTTTCGAGACTGGTTCCCTTCCCATAACAACAAAGAGTTGAAAGCACGGACGGATGCGCTGCTTTTGGCCGAAATTGAGGCACCGATTCTTTGGTTTTGGAAAGCCAAATTTTTCTTAAAGCGCGTTCCGGGAGAGGGTGTCAGGCTCGATCGAAAACCTGTTGATTACGACGATTTCCAGTTCCATCCGTTTCCCTTGAACGACTTGGAATGGAGTCAATTCATGAATTTTGGGAATTTTGAGACTTCTCCATAATTAGAATTAAGACGAGTTTACCTTTTTGCAGGATGAATTCAGGCTTGCGCTGATCAAGGCATGGGCTATGATGAAAGCCTTTCACGCTGATTTGACGCCACCATCCATCCAGATTGGGGCAGAAAGAGTGGGTATTTTTCCCGCTTTTTTTTGTCTCCAGACTTGAGCAGACTTTATGACTAACGAACTTCTGGCTCTTTTTGAATATTACGAAAAAGAGAAGGGGATCGACCGTGCCACCATGGTCGATGCCTTGGAAGGTGCCTTGCTATCGGCGTCAAAAAAGAGCATTGGTCCGGCGCGAGAACTGGCGATCAAGATTGATCCGGATCGCGGTACCATCAAGGCGACGGCGACCTTGCAGGTGGTGGAAAAAGTCACCAAACCCTACGACGAAGTCGATCTTTACACAGCGCAAAGGGTCCAGCCCGGGATCGAATTGGGGGGGGATTTGCTCGTTGAGGTGACTCCCAAGAATTTCGGTCGTATCGCCGCCCAGACGTTCAAGCAAGCCATGATGCAGCGTCTCCGCCAAGCGGAGAAGGAAATGATTTACGACGAGTTCAAGGACCGGGCCGGCGAGATCGTCAGTGGTGTGGTCCGTCGGTTTGAACGTTCCGATGTGATGATCGACCTTGGGAAATTTGAAGGTGTGATGCCTTCCCGGGAGCGGGTCAATACCGAAGAATACGCCGTCGGGGATCGCATTCGGGTATACGTGGTGGCTGTTGAGAACGGCATCCGTGGACCGGAGATCATTCTTTCAAGAAGCCATCCCAATTTCGTCCGCCGGTTGTTTGAATCGGAAGTCAGTGAAATCGCAGACCATACCGTCGAAATCCGGGCCATTGCCCGTGAAGCGGGCTACCGGACCAAGGTGGCCGTGTATAGCGCCGAGGAAAAAATCGACCCGGTGGGCGCCTGTGTCGGGCTGCGGGGGGCGCGTGTGAAAAATATCGTCCGGGAACTCAACAATGAGAAGGTGGACATCATCCGCTGGAGTGACAATATCCGGGAGTTTGTCGAGGAGGCTCTTAAGCCCGCCAAACTGCGGTCGGTGGAACTTTTTCCCTCCGAGAAGAGGGTCCGGGTCACGGTCGACGAAGAAGAACTTTCCAAAGCCATCGGTCGCAAGGGCCAGAACGTGCGTTTGACGAACCGTCTTATCGGCTGGGATGTCCAGGTCGAGCGAGATGAGTCCGCCCATGAGGCCTTCGAAGCCAGGGTGGCTTCCGTGGTGACCCAATTTTCCAAAGTCCTTGGCATTGACAAGGAAACGGCCGAGTGCCTGATCCGGGGTGGTTTGAACAGTCTGGAAATGCTTGCTTCCGACGTGGATGCAGGCGACGTGGCGGAGATCTTGGGTGTCGACGAAGCGGTCGGTGCTGATATCATCGCCAAGGCAAGGGCATCCGTCGGCGCAGCTGCCTCGTAACAGCTGGCGTAGGCCGCCGGAAACAGCCCTGTCGCTGATGCAGCGGGATCTTTGATCCCGATCGACGACAAAACCAACCAACCACAAAGAGCAGAATACAAGACTAGATGGCATCATCCAAACCACCAGGCAATTCCAGTGGAGCCAAAGGCCGCGGGCGGTCTAGCGCTGGAACACCGTTGTCCAAACCTTTGGATGAGGCACGGAAGGAAGCCTTGAACTTGTTTGAGAAGGATGAGAAACCCAAACGAGTCGCCGGACCAGTTGAAGAGGGTTCTGCGTTTGCTCATTTGGGGACCAAAACGCCCGCCAAGAAAAAGCCTGCCACGCTATTGGAGATGCCGCCGGCGCCTCCCAAGCCGGTGGCGATGGATTTGATTGGCGCTGGCGAGCCAGAGCCTGAAGCGGTCGCCGTTCCCGAAGCTCCCATCGTTGATCCTATTGTTGAGGCGGAGGCCGACCTGGAGCCATCGGAGCCGGGCGAAGAGCGCATCATTCATCTCAAGCCTCCCATTGTGGTCAAGGATCTTGCGGCCGCGATGGACCTCAAGCCTTTCAAGTTGATTCAGGACTTGATGGAACTGGACGTCTTTGCCAGTCAAAATCAGGCCATCGAGCCTGACGTGGCAGCACGGGTTTGCGAAAAACACGGATTTGTTTTCGAAAAGGAAAAGCGCAAGGAAGGCGGCGGGGTCCACAAGGTGGAGGTCGTTATCGAGGAACCGGTGGTTCCGGAAGTCGTGGAGGAGGAAAAGCTCAAAACGCGGATTCCTGTTGTCACTTTCATGGGGCACGTTGACCATGGGAAGACCTCCTTGATGGATGCTTTCCGTGGTTCACGGGTCACCTCCGGTGAGGCCGGGGGAATCACCCAGCACATTGGCGCTTATGTGGTAGAGCGTGGAGAGCACAAGGTGACCTTCATCGACACCCCTGGACATCAGGCCTTTGCCCAAATGCGGGCACGCGGTGCGAATATCACCGACATCGTGGTGCTGGTCATTGCCGCCGATGATGGCATCATGCCAACGACCATTGAGGCCATCGAACACGCCAGAAAGGCGGGAGTTTCGATCGTTGTAGCCATCAACAAGGTCGATTTGGAGCGGGCCAATCTCATGCGTGTCATGTCGCAACTCCAAGAACGTGACCTTGCCCCTGAAGCCTGGGGGGGATCCACTCTCTGTGTCGAAGTGTCGGCAAAGACCGGGCAAGGGTTGGACGAACTCTTTGAAGCCATCGTTTTGCAGGCCGAAATTTTGGAACTCAAAGCCGATCCGACGGCTCCTGCCAGGGGGATCGTGATCGAATCCCGCACGGAAGCTGGTCGTGGACCGAACGCGACCATCCTGGTCCAGACCGGCACTTTGAAGCCCGGAACTCCGTTCATTTGCGGCAATTACTATGGCAAGGTGAAGGCCATGCTCGACGACCGCGGGAAGCCAATCAAAGAGGCGGGCCCCTCAATGCCGGTCGAGGTGCTCGGCTTTTCGGATGTTCCCCATGTGGGAGATGAGCTGGTTCAGATGGACACTGAGCGCAATGCCAAAAAACTCAGCGAAGAGAGGCTTGAATCGGAGCGCAAAGAGAAGCTTCGCCCCAAGGAACAGGCATCCTTGGAGAATTTTTATGATCGCTGGGAGCAGGATGCCAAGAAGTCCCTGAAGATCATTCTCAAAACCGACGTCAGGGGGTCCGCGGAAGCGATTGTGACCGCTCTCAACGAAATCAAATCTGACAAAGTCCTGCTGGAAGTGGTCCGAGCCGACGCGGGGCCTATCACAGAGACAGATGTGCTCTTTGCGAGTGCCTCTGAGGCCTTCCTCATTGGCTTCAACACCAAAGTCGAAAACAACGCCGTTGCCGTGCTGCGACGCGAAGGTATCACAGTTAAGCTTTACAGTATCATTTACGAGCTTCTGGACCAGGTCAAAGAGGCGATGCTGGGCCTGCTTGATCCGGAAACCAGAGAACGGGTCATCGGTCACGCGGTGGTCAAAGAGGTATTCAAGCTCACTGGTGGCAGGGTCGGTGGCTGCATGGTCACCGACGGGCGCGTTCACCGCAAGGCAAGGGCGCGGGTCCTGAGAAATGGAACACCGGTCTACGATGGTGGCTTCCAAACACTGCGGCGATTCAAAGAGGATGTGGAAGAAGTCCGCAATGGATTGGAATGCGGTATTCGACTGGGGGATTTCAATGATTACCTGAAAGACGACATCATTGAATGCTACGAAATTGACAAATTCGCCCAAACGCTCTGAACGGTTCTTCAGGCTCATCCCAGGCAGGGCTATCAGACATAGCCCTGCCGGATTTCACTAATTTTTGCGAGGTTTGCCCCTTGCCAATTTGAGCTTTTCGAGAACAATCCAGTCATCAACCTGACTGCGCATGAAAAACCGACTCCAACGCGTCAACGAACTGCTGAAGCGCGAACTGAGCCAGTGCATTGAGCGTGACATGGAGTTCCCTGGAACGATCGTGACTGTCCACGCTGTCGATGTGACCCCGGATCTTCGCCGGGCCCATGTCTACGTGGGGGTCATCGGTGATGCCCGCCAATGCAGTGATGCCGTAAAGAAGCTCAACAAGAATCGGAACCATCTGCAAAACGAAGTGGGGCGAAGGGTCGTCTTGAAAAACACCCCCTATTTTGAGTTTCGAGGGGACGATTCGGTGGCCCGGGGGGTGAGAGTGGTGGCCTTGCTCGATGAAATCGCTTTGACTCTGCCTGCTGATCCTGAAATACAGCTGGTTTCCGAGCCTTATCGCGACGAGTGGGATGAGGAAGACAAGCTCATGGATCTTGAGGAGGAGTTCTCCGAAGAGGAAGAGGAAGGGGAGGAAGAGGATGACTGGGATGATGATGACGACATCGATGAAGAGGATTGGGAGGAAGTCGATGAAGAAGCCGACGATGATCTAGGATTGGTTTTTGGGGCTGATGAAGAAGAAGACCCCTGGGATGACGGTGGACTGCTTTGGAAAAAGGACGAAGAGGACGAGGACGACGATTATTAACCGGAGAGAAGAAGTCGGGGCGCTGCAGGCGCTCTCCGCCGCAGGACATGCCAGCACAACATGAAGGCCCCGCCTTGGGGCGCCGGGCCACCCCCGAGGAGATCGGAAAGGCATTGGCTGGCGCCCGTCGGATTGCGGTAGTCAGTCATTCCCGGCCTGATGGTGATGCCATCGGATCCACCGTCGCCATGACACTCATTCTCCGTGACCAGGGATTGAGTGCGATCCCCATCAATGCAGATCCGGTGCCGGAAGGGCTGACCTTTTTGCCAGCCACCGACCAAATCAGGACCCCAGAGAATTGGATTTTCCCTGACGGTGGTGAACCGGATGTGGTTGTGCTCCTCGACTGCGCGGGCAAAGACCGCAGCGGAACCAGGATTTGGAATCGCTTGCCGGATTCAGCACTATTGATCAACATCGACCACCATGTGTCCAACGACCTCTTTGGTCATCTGAATTTGGTGGATGTGTCGGCGCCGGCCACGGGGGAACTGGTTTTCAGGGTTGCGGAAGCGATGGGGTGGACCATTTGTCCGCAGGCCCGCGACAACTTGTTTGCCGCCTTGTCCACCGACACCGGGTCATTCCGGTATCCAAGCACTTCGGCGGATACATTCCGGATTGCTGCGAAACTGACCGAGGATGGAGCGGATGTGGGAATGATTTCCCAGCAACTTTATGAGAGCTACCCATTCCGCCGCATTGGATTGCTCAGGGAATTGTTGAGTGACCTCAGAATGGATGCGGAGGGGCGCATCGCCAGTTACCGACTGCCCCTGGACATGACCAATCGTTGGGAACTGAAGCCGGGGGATACCGAAGGCCTCATTGATCTGATTCGTGCCGTCGACAGCGTAATTGTGGCGGTATTCTTTGAGGAAATGCCCGGGGGGACCATACGGATCAGTGCCAGATCCAAAACGCCGACGGTCGATGTTGGGCAAATTTGCGGTTTGTTCCAGGGTGGCGGACACCGTCTCGCTGCCGGAGCCCGCGTGGCCGGTGCCCTGGACATGGTTATGAATTCTTTTATCAATGAAGTCGAGAAAGCGCTGAATGGAATCAATTGACGGAGTACTACTGGTGGACAAGGGCAAGGACATGACGTCGCATGACGTTGTGGCCGTGGCGAGGCGCAGTCTGGGAACCAAAAAAATTGGACACTGTGGGACCCTGGATCCCATGGCGACCGGTCTCCTGATTCTGGTCGTGGGACGGGGAACCAAGATTCAGGATCTTCTGATGGCCGAGGACAAGGAATATGTCGGCAGTTTGAAACTTGGGGCCACCACGAATACCCAGGATGCCGAAGGGGAAATCCTGGTCGAAACTCCGGTGCCTGATCTCCATGAGGCGCAGATCAAGGCCGCCTTTGACAAGTATCGCGGTGATTTCTACCAAACACCTCCGATGGTTTCAGCCATCAAAAAGGAAGGGGTACCCCTCTATAAGCTGGCCCGCCAAGGAAAAGAGGTCGAACGTGAGCCCCGGTTGGTTCACATTTATTCTTACCGCATCGACAAAATCGATCTGCCGGTGGTAGAATTTACCGTCGTCTGCAGCAAGGGGTTCTATGTCCGCACGTATGCCCATGACATTGGTCAGGATCTTGGATGCGGCGCCCATCTGGCAAGTCTGCGCCGGACCAAGTCGGGGCGTTTCGATCTGAAACGGTCCGTGACCTTCGAACAACTCAAAACGGCTCCCCGGGGTGAACTCTATGCCGCCATGCTCAGTCTGCCCGAAGTTTCCCGGATGCGCGGAGCCTGAACACTTAGTGACCTGATTTTTAAAGTCTTGGAATCCCGTGCTGTGACTGTCCACCGTCATCTCGAGGATTTGGCCGACGTCACGGGACCGTTGCATCTGGCCCTCGGGGTTTTTGATGGGGTTCACCTTGGCCACCAGGCAGTCATTGGAGCTGCTTTGAAATTTGCCGACACGGGAGGTGGCTCCGCCGTGGTGGTGACGTTTCATCCCCACCCCGCGAGCTTTTTTGCTCCGGAGCGGGCCCCCCGCTTGCTCACGTCCTTGGAGCATCGTTTGCAGTTGATTGAGTCCGGAGGAATTCATGAAGCCATTGTCCTCGCTTTTGACGCGACGCTGGCAAATGCCGAGCCTGAGGCTTTTATCCAGAAGTTGATCACGGTGAATCCTCAGGGATTGGCCTCGGTTTCGGTAGGGGCCGACTGGACCTTTGGCAAAGGACGGCGGGGCAACGTCTCACTGCTCCGTCAGTTGGGAATGGCTTGCGGATTTGAAGTAAGCGCCCAGCCTTTGGTCGAAGTGGAAGGGCGCCGGGTCAGCAGCACGGCCATTCGTTTGGCCATCAGCCAAGGGGATCTGGCGTCGGCGACGGCCATGTTGGGCCGTCCTTTTACCTTATTGGGAACAGTTGTTCCCGGAAGACGGCTGGGGCGTGAAATTGGGTTTCCCACTGCCAATCTTGAGACCGGAGCATTAATGCCCCCGGCGTCCGGGGTCTATGCCGTCCGAGTGGAACTGCCGCTGGGAGGCTCCCGAAACGGGGTGGCGAATCTTGGTTGGCGTCCCACCGTGGAAGGCCCAGCAGGGGGGGCGCCCCGATTGGAGGTTCACCTGTTTGATTTTGACGGCGATCTCTATGGAAAGGCACTGGAGGTGATGTTCATCGAGCGCTTGAGGGAAGAACGCAAATTCCCGGACTTGGAGTCTTTGCGCTCCCAAATCCAACTGGATGCCCTCGCCGCCCGCAAAGTATTGGGCTGAGAGGTTCCTCACTTTGGACGGGGTTCCGCCGGTTTTGTCTGGATAATGAGCCGATCGCCTTCGATGGTCACACTTTCCAAGTGTCGGAGGCCTTCGCCCAGGACGGGATGATTGGGGTCAATGCGGTAGATTTGGAGGCTGCTGTATTGCTTGATGAATCCTTCGGGGACTGATTTTCCGGGCACCTGAATGTCTTCGACCACAAAAAAGACCGTGTGCGTGCGGAGGTCGGGGCGCAGTAGAAGTGTTCCGTTGAGAAAGCGGGAGCCTCCCAGAAACCCCCTTCGGATTTGCTGGGACATCGAAACCGTGAGGCCTTTGTCTGAAATGGACTCAATGCGTGTCGTGTTGTTGAATCCTTCAAGGATTTCTCTGGTGGCGATCAGGGTGTTGAAATCACCGGCCGTCATTTCAATGCGGGTGCTGGTGTTTTCAGAGATTGCTTTTTGAAAGGAAAGCTCGATGGCATCCGCTCTTTTCAAGGCCTCTGCAGTGGGGGCTGGAATGGCGTACACGGCAGGTTTTGCCTCGGCAAACGAATCGATCTCCTTGTCTTGACGGAAGGCCACTGTGGCGGTCCAAGCTGCCAATGTCCCCAGTACGACCACTGCTATACTGAGCATGCTGCAACCTGGAAGGGGCGAAGACCCAGAGGGCGTAGGGAGAGAATCTGTCATAACGGGGAAAGGAAACGGGACATCATGCCTGCTTTGGGTCTTCTGTCGAACTGGAAAATTGGGCGCTTGCGATCTCTAAGCAGGGGGCTTCAGCTGAAAGGTTGGTGGTGATACGTGTCCCAAACCAAAAATAGCAAAATCAATAAAAATAACAAAAATGAGTTGATTAATTGTGATTTTGTGTTATTATTCATAACGATTGGAGGAGCCAAAACCTTGAACGCGAACCACAAAAAAAGGATCAAAACCCAACGACAGAAGGGGCTTGGAACTGTGGATTGGCTGTTAATTCTGATTGGTTTGTATTTTGCGGGTTCCTGGTTGGCTGGGAAGGCTTTTGATGCCGGCAGGGTGACCTTGGATGAATCTCAAGCCCGGGGTAAGGCTGCCGAAGTCGAGCAATATGCCCGTCTTGCCACCTTGGCAGGTATTGATTTTGTTGCGGACGATGGGGTGATACCTGCCCTGACCCGCCTTGCGGAGGGGCGGACGGCCTCTTCCGGAGCTTACGAAGGTCAACTTTTTGCCATGCCCGAATTGAAGGGGGAGAATCTCCTCGCGGTCGGAGCGCTCATGAGAATTGAGCATGGTGCTTTGTTGTATTGTCCCTGAAAAGGGGTCTGTTGTTGAGAGAAGAGAGAAAGCCGGGCCGGAGCGGGGTGAGTGCCTCCTCCGGCCCGAGTTTTTTCGCTAGAAGGGCAGCTGAACGGCGCTACTTTCCGGCATGTCAGACAATGCTGCAGAAAAATTGGTCCAGGCATATTATGATGCCTTCAATGACAGGGATCGGGTTGCCATGCTGGATCTGCTGGCTGACGATGTCGTTCACGATGTGAATCAGGGAAGTTCAGATGTCGGAATCGAAGCGTTCCGAATCTTCCTGGCCCACATGGATGACTGTTATGAAGAGCAGGTCGAGGATTTGGTCATCATGACCGACCCATCGGGGACCCTTGCGGCCGCGGAGTTTTTCATCCGGGGACGTTATGTGCTCACTGACAAAGGATTGCCCGAGGCCACCGGGCAACCCTACCGGCTGCGGGTGGGGGCTTTCTTTGAAATCAGGGGAGGGAAAATTGCAAGGGTGACAAACTATTACAACCTCGAAGACTGGGTGCGGCAGGTGGTGCAAGCCTGATTCGGAAAGAACCGATCCTCCCTTCGAGCGGGTTTTTTCTCTTTTTTTTCATTTTGTCTTCATCATTTGATCACCGCACTCGTCCAATGTGGTGTCATGAACATTCTGGAAATCGCAAGACAACACGGCGCACCAACCATGATGGCACCTCCGGTGGCTTTCAAATCCCTGCCGTCCTTCGGATTGGGGGGATTCTCGCTGCCCGTGCCCTTTGAAGTGAGAGGATTGCTCAGCGCTTCACGATTGGGTCTGAAAGTGGAGTTTCAAGTGGCAACCCGTTGGGTGCGGTGGTTGAAGCTACCCACCAGGCAGGTGCTTATCCCATGGGAGCGGCTCGCGGGTCTCCATCATGAGCGCCGCTGGTTGCGTGACCGGATCACTCTGCGGGCTCGGCATTGGGAAGCTCTTCTGGCGCTGCCCTTTGTCTCCGGTGATCATTGGGAACTTGTGCCGCTGTTGCGTTCAAGCGCAGATCACCGGGCTTTGCGGAGGTTGCTGAGCGAAAGCGCCTACCGGTTGGCTTTGGTGGATGCTGCTTCCCATCCACTGGAATTGGCGACCCTCAAATCAGCGGCGTGACGGGTACCGCTTTGCGAGGGTTGGTATCGATGAGGCTGATGATCTCATTTTCGTCCAAAGCCAGATGGGTGGCGAGGTTCTGACGGATTTGGCTCATGGTCACGGTGGAGCCGGCGAGATTTTGGTATCCCGGCCTGCGGGCGATTCCTTGGGGATCAATTTCCACATCAAATCCGGAGAAAGTATAGCGTCCCGGTCCGAGTTTGGCTGCTGCGATGGCATCCGTGACCATGATGGAGCGTTCGATACCGGAGATCTTCAAGTAATTCCGTAGCGCGAAAAAATCGACGTGGGCTCCATCCGGGATGTAGCAAAT
>Ga0116151_10005712_pt1 | contig 10668 bp, 9 predicted proteins | sample AD_UKC117_MetaG_FD_89893 | JGI IMG/M metagenome (GOLD analysis project Ga0116151, IMG submission 89893) | Active sludge microbial communities of municipal wastewater-treating anaerobic digesters from Hong Kong - AD_UKC117_MetaG | ecosystem: Engineered > Bioreactor > Anaerobic > Digestate... | reverse complement strand
CCGTTTTTAAGAGAACGATATACCGATATAAAATTCGACCAAGATTTTAGGAAAATAATATCTGCACTCGAAAACGACCAAAACTATTGCGGAATTAGATACCTTGACTTCAATAAAAAGAAAGGTGGAAAGAAAAAGTTTTATGACCCGAACATTGTTGTTGAATTTGATAAACATTACACAAAGAAATGACAATGAACAACCCAACGCTCCCGTCCCTTCGCTGTCAGGCACATTGGCAAAACGCACAAAACCAACGCTACAACCAAATTTTGCCAAAGAGCCTTCCAGCCCGTCCCTCGCCAACGCACCGAGGACAAGACAGTGCAGCAAAAATGAATGATAAATTGACAGGAAAAATAAACAACGAAACGCCAACAAAGTGTATATGCCATAAGGGTTTTAGTGGGTATTCAAGCATTGTAGCCCGCTCAAACTTTCGTGTCGGTGGACAGGTATCTGCTCCGCAATCCCTTACGGCACATACACTCGACCGTTGTATGCAAGTGTAAAAAGACCCAAATAGTCTACATCAACGAAAGAAAGTTTAAACAGAAAAAAGTAATTTGACAATAATATATTTCATAAGAAAGCTCGATGCAATTCAGGGGGAAATTTATTTTGTTTTGCCCTCCCGCTTTTGCCCTTCGGGACAGTTAAGGAAGCCCTCACACATTGCACACATTTACAAATCGCACCAGCCAACCCACGCCCCAAATTTGCAAAAGAGTGCATTTTTGCTAACCTCTTTATCAATTAATCTCCCAAAAAATTTGTCAGCTTTGAAATTGTAGAGTAATTCTTGTAATAATTTAAAAGAATTGGGTATTAAAACTATTTTTGCATAAACAATTAGTCTATGGAATTACCTAAATATATTACAAATAACATTAAGCTTAGCCCCCAAAAGGAAGCCGAATTATATTCTTATTTCGAGAAGTTAAAGTTTAAGAAGGGGGAATTTTTATATGAGCAAGGGAGTGTCTGCCGTTCAATTTTCTTTATTAAAGAAGGTCTTGCCAGAGCCTTTTATTATTCCGATAGTGGTAAAGAAATAACAGGCTGGTTTGCATTAGAGAATGAATTTATAACAGCTTTCGACAGCTTCTACTATAAGACTGTGACAAACATAAACTGCGAATTATTGGAAGACACAATATTATACGCTTTATCAACAGCTGATTTGGAACTCTTATTAGAAAAAGACCATGACTTTGCCAAAATTGCATTTAACATTTTGTCTCAAATAACAATGAATATTGTTGAATTTATGGGGACACTAAAGTTTCAAACAGCCAAGGAACGATATCTTTTTCTTACAGAGAAACACCCCCAAATACCTCAAAGGGTTACCCTGCAACACATCGCTTCATACCTCGGAATCACTCGCGAAACACTAAGCCGCCTAAGGGCTGAACTATAATTATTTTTCGCTTCATTCATTTTTTGATATAGGTCACACGACAACTTTTTACTTCTCTTTTCCTTTGTATCGAATAATCAAATTTATTAAAATGATTTTTGATACAACAGATTTACACACTACAGACGAGCAAGTTATCATTACCGATGTTGATGGTATAAATGATGCTTTCTTCTTTTTAAAGGATACCCTTAAGAACCAATCATGTGGTTTTGTTTACTTCATCTATTTCACATCTAATAACACATTGCCTCTTTTTCGATATGAGCTTAAATATCTTGCACACAGGTATCCTTCAAAACTATCAATAGATTTTATAAAACACACACCAGACACAATTGACAATTGCGATAAAATAGAAGCCGCCCTAAACAGTAAAATAGCCAATAATATCTTTTTTAAAATAATAGGAAACTCTGGCTTCGTTGAATTTATCTCGGAGCATCTGCGATTTCTCGATGTCAATAAAAATCAAATAGCAAAAGAAACATTAAAATAATTCAAACATGAAAACTAACATTTTTAGAATGAGAAACAAATACAGAAATATATTCTTAGTAATGGCAGTTTGCTTATTATTTATCTCTTGTAGTAGTAATAAAAGCGACAGCACGAACAATTACACCAAAATGGTAAAAACGGCAGTAGCCGAAAAAATTCAACCGGTGTATGAAAAACAATTCCCCGGCATTATTAAAGAAAACAATGAGGTAAACCTATCATTCCGGGTAGCCGGTCCCATACTCAAATACCATGTTAAAGAGGGAGACTATGTTAAAAAAGGCCAGCTCATTGCTGAAATTGACCCTCGCGACTACCAAGTGCAGAAATTGGCAATTCAAACCCAAGTCAACCAGCTACAATCAGAATACAAAAGGGTTAAAGAACTGAACGACCGAAAAAGCCTAGCTGACAACGATTACGAAAAAATGAAAGCGGGAAAGGAGTTAGCCGAAGCAAAACTAAAGAATGCAATTGACCAGTTGAACGACACCAAACTCTACGCCCCTTTCTCCGGCTACGTAACAAAAACAAATTATGAAAATGGAGAGATCGTTAACACAGGAATGCCTGTTGCCTCAATCATTAAACTAGGTCTACTTAAAATTGAAATTAATATTCCGGCAACACTATACCTCAAACGCGACCTGATTACCAAAATTGAATGTACGCAAAACGAATTGCCCAATCAAACATTTAACTTATCCATCGATGCCGATGCAAAGAAAGCAAATAGCAGCGGACTATACACTTTATACCTATCTTATCCGTCGCCTGCAAATTCAAAACTGACCCCAGGGATGAATGTATCGGTAAATGTTTATCTTAAAAACGAACTAACTAACGGTGTTAAAATCCCGGCATCTGCATTATTCGATAAAGATGGGAAAAACTTTGTTTGGCTTGTAAATGATTCAACGGTTACTGCAAAACAAATTACAACCGACAACACCTTCAGCGATGGCTTTATCAATGTAACATCAGGCTTAAATCCAAACGACCAGATAGTAACAGGTGGATTGAATTTACTTTCCGAAGGTGAAAAAGTCAAAGTCGTCCCTAAAATGAGTAAATCGAATATTGGTAATATCCTTTAATTGAAAGTCATGCGTTTATCAGAAGAAGTATTTAAGAAGAAAAAAATTGTCTATTTCCTTTTAATAGCAATTACAATTGGAGGTATATTCTCATACAAAAAACTAAGCAAACTCGAAGACCCTGAAATTCAAGTTGTATTAGCAAATATTGTTACCGTATATCCGGGAGCTTCAGCCCACGATGTTGAACTGAAAGTAACCAAGGTTTTAGAAGATGAGCTTTCTGCACTTTCTGACATTCATAAAATTGAGTCCGAATCAAGGCCAAATGTCTCTATTATCAAAGTAAAATTAGAGTTCACAGTCCCTCAAAACCAGGTTCAACAGCGATGGGAATTCTTACGTCGAAAGTTAGAATTGGCCTTGCCTAAACTTCCGGCAGGCGTGCAAAAACCTATTGTCATCGACGACCTCAACGATGTGTACGGAATGTTCTATGCTATGACCGCTGATAAAGGTTTTTCATATCAGGACATGAACGACTATGCCGAATATATCCGCAAGAATATGCTGGAAGTAAAGGGTGTAAAACGTGTCAAAATCTATGGAGAACAAGAACCGGAGATTAGTATCACCATTGCTGCCGATAAAATGGATAAGCTGGGCATATTACCAATCCAAATACTTAGTGCCATCAATGTCCAAACCAAAGAGACCTATTCTGGCAATTACGAATCAGGCAACCAGCAGATGCGGGTGCAAGTCAGCGACCAATCCACATCAGTTGACGACCTCAAAAACATAGTTCTCACGGCTCTTAATGGAACCTCTTTTAAGTTAGACGAAATTGCAACCATTAAACGGGGCTACAAAATACCATTTAAAAACACGCTTTTTGTTGATAACCAGAAAGCGCTGGCTATTGGTATTTCGATGGAACACGGTGAAAATATCCTGAATGTTGGTGAAAGGGTCGAAGCCAGATTAGCACAATTGAAACAGAATATTCCTGCAGGTATAAATTTTCAAAAAGTCTTCTTCCAGCCTGAAAAAGTCGATGATGCCATTAATACCTTTATGTGGAACTTGCTGGAATCAGTCCTTATTGTGATTGTTGTCTTAATGTTTACAATGGGCTTTCGTGGAGGGCTTATTATCGGCTCCGGATTACTTATTATTATTCTCGCCACCTTTCCGCTACTACTTGTAATGGGAGGCACATTGCAGCGTATTTCGTTGGGAGCATTCATTATAGCCATGGGAATGCTTGTCGACAATGCCATAGTGGTCTTTGATGGCATCCTTATCGAGAAACAAAAAGGGCAAAGAGGAAAATCAGCATTTACTTTTCCTGCTCAAAAAAATGCAATCCCACTTCTTGGTGCTACGCTTATTGCCATCACGGCGTTCCTGCCCGCTTTTCTTTCAAAAGATACCGCTGGAACATACATCCATGACCTGTTTTTAGTACTGGCAATATCCTTGTTTATAAGCTGGGGTTTGGCTTTAACTCAAGTGCCGCTGTTCTCGGCTATTTTTATGAAAAAACAAAGAAAGTCTAAAGAGAACGCAAAGGAAACCGACCTCTACAATAATCGTTTTTATCGCTTTGTCAAAAGCACCCTACGTTTAGCAATGCACAATCGTTTTCTCACAATTGCCCTATTTTTTATTATCCTAATCATTGCCGGGCTAAATTTCAAACACGTTGATAAAACATTCTTCCCCGACTTTAACTATAATCAATTTTATATCGAGTTAGAATTCCCCTCTGGAACAATGCCTGATGAAGTCAACAGTGAATTGGACACTATAACCCAGCACTTTGAAAAATACAGCGAAGTAAAAATGGTGGTCTCCAGTCACGGGATGACTCCACTGCGTTATTGTCTGGTTCGGGGAATGATGACAGAGAACAAGGATAACTATGGCGAGTTAATTGTCAATTTCAATGACTATGAAACAATGGTGCGTATGCGTCCTGTATTTAGCAAATACCTTCGAAGCCAGTTCCCCGAAGTCATAAGCCGAATCAGAAAATACAACTTTTCTGTCGCATCGTCTCACAGCATCGAAGCCCAATTTTCGGGCCCTGATCCTGCGGTACTGAAACAACTAAGCAACCAGGCCGAAAAACTGATGATAGGCAACCCCAATGTAGATGCCTATACCGTATGTAACGATTGGGAATCCAAAACTAAAGAACTAATGACCATTTACGACCCAATTGCAGCAAATAATGCTTCCATAACACGCTCCGACATTAGCAATGCAATCTTAGCCGCCACCGAAGGGTTGCCCATTGCCACCGTTTACGATGGAAAAACACCACTTCCTGTTCGTTTGAAAGTGCGCAACAGTGATGGTTCAAAAATCAAAGATCTAAATAATATCCCGGTGTGGAGCACACTCCCCAATGTAAAAAGCATTTTAGATAGAACAACACTACTAGGTTTAGCTTCAGGGGCAACTTCTACCGACGAACTCATTGATAAGACAGCTACAACCGTTCCTTTAAGTTCAGTAACCAATGGGGTAAAGCTCTCTTGGGAGGAACCTATTGTACGTCGCTTAAACGGGAAAAGGGCCATACAGGCACAATGTGAGCCCAAAGACGGATATAGCCCGGAACAGGTTCAAGCTGAACTCAACGCCCAAATAAAAAAGATAAACCTGCCACAGGGGTATGAATTTAAATGGGTAGGCGCATCCGAGCTTAAAGGTGAAGCACTACACGGAATATTAAGCTATATGCCCCTTGCTTTTGGCATTATTATTCTTATCCTTTTATTGCTTTTCAACGACTACAGAAGACCACTCATCATATTGTTCTGTCTTCCAATGTCAATCATCGGAATTGTTCCCGGACTTATACTGGCTAAGCAACCATTCTCTTTCATTGCAATTATAGGAGTCATTGGGCTTACCGGTATGATAATAAAAAACGCCATTGTCCTTCTCGACGAAATACGCATACAGCTCAAACACTGTGATACGCGTTATAACGCAGTATTAACGGCAACAGCATCGAGAGTAAGGCCTGTAACAATGGCCTCCTTGACAACAATATTAGGGATGTTGCCACTCTTAACTGACCCAATGTACGGTTCAATGGCTGTGGCTATCATCGGAGGCCTCATTGTCGGGACAATGATTACGCTCGTGTTCGTGCCCATACTCTACTCAGTCTTTTATGGCATTAAAATTCACTAAAAACTGTCTTTTAAATAGATAAATCATGCATATATCAAAAATAGCAATAACATCCATAGCCTTAGTTTTAGCCCTTGGTGCATATGCACAAGATACACTAAGACTAAGCCTCGATGATTGTCACCAGCTGGCATTAAAGAATAGCCAAAACATTAAAATCGCAGAGGAAACCATAAATAAAGCTTCCGGTGAGAAAATAGCGGCTCGAGCTGCTTGGCTTCCCAAAATATCTGCAAATGCTTATGGCTTGTATAGTGAGCAAAACTTTAAGAAAGACATATATTTGCCCACAAAGGTCGTTGATCCTTCGACAGGGCAGTTAGTGCCTAACATCCTGACCAACCCATCGGGCAATCCTGTGATAGGTGCCGATGGGAATCCGGTTTTTAACACCTATGCTTTTCTGCCCATCGACATTACCCTACAAGGCGGTGTTTTAGCAAATATATCAGTTCAACAACCAATATTTGCAGGTGGCAGAATCATTGCAGGAAACAAAATGGCTAGCACCGGACAGATTATGGCAAATTATAACAAACAACTGCAAACTACACAACTTATCTATGAAACGGATAAAGCCTATTACCGATATTTGTCCATAAGAAGCAAAGTCAGGTTAGCCCAAAAGTATCAGGAACTATTAAGACAACTGGTCAAAACAGTCTCCGATGCTTATGAAACTGGGATGAAAAACAGAAACGACCTGTTAAAAGTTCAGGTTAAATACAACGATGCCAAATTACAACTTCAAAAAGCACAATCAGGCTTGCTACTTTCCCAGATGGCATTATGTCAAACAATCGGAATCCCGCTTAACAGCCCGATTGCAATTGATGACAGTATCACCATTAATTCAAGTCAGTTTGCAATTGCCGATAGTATCTCAGTTGCCAATCGGGTCGAATACAAATTGCTCGAAGACCAGGTAAAAATGGCAAAACAAAACATTAATCTGGTCAGGGGACAATACCTCCCTTCAGCCGGGGTTTCGGCCAACTACAATCGTCTGGAAGTAGGATTAAAAGATATGAACAACTATTCCAGTAACTCTTTTAGCCTGATGGGAACGATTAAAATTCCCTTAACGGCCTTTGGCGAAGGGTATGGTAGAGTCAAATCAGCAAAAGCTGATTACAATATCAAACAACTGGAACTTCAAAAAACAAAAGAACTCCTACAACTCGAAAACGAACAAGCCAGGCAGAACCTTATAAATGCAAATACCCAGGTTGCAATGGCAAGAGAAGCCGTGGAACAAGCAAACGAAAACATGAGGGTCACTGATGATAATTATAATGTGGGTATGGAAACCATTGTAAATGTACTCGAAGCAAAACTCGAATGGCAAAAAGCATACACCAGCCTCATTGATGCTCTGACAGAACTAAAAGTTCAACAGAGCAATTACAATAGAATTACAAATAAGTTAACTGTAGATGAATAGAATACGACCAATATGATGAAGCATAAATCATACACAGTAGCAGCAATTGGCTGCACAGGACACATCACAGAATTGTTTTTGAAAGAATTTTCAAAACAACCTATTAATCTTCGTGTTTTAGCAAGAAAACCAGCACAGTTTTTAGAGCGCTATCCTAATGTGGAAATAGTTGAAGGCAGTATGCTGAATGTAAATGATTTGCAGAAAGTGCTGCAAGGTGTAGATGCAGCATTTGTGGTAACTCCAATGGGTACACGCAACAATAAAACCCCTGAAGTAGAAGCTGCAAAATGTGTTATCGAAGCCGCAAAAGCAGCCAATTTAAAGCATTTCATTTATGTTTCCGTTCTTGGCACAGATAAGCCAAGGGGGCTTTCTATTTTTGATGCAAAATACGATATTGAAAAGCTTTTGGCTGAAAGCGGATTGGGGTGGACAGCCATTCGTTGTGGTTCTTATATGGAAGATGTATTCGACCCTCGACTATCCGCAATTAAAAAAGGGGTATTTCTATTTCCTGTAAAGAAAAGCAGCCGTTTTACCTATACGCCACAGGCAGATATTCCCCATTTTGTTGTAGAGGAACTGATAAATTCCAACCGCATATTGAACTGTGGATTTAACTTTGTTTCCAAAGGCACATATTCAATTAGAGAGATAGAGCAACTACTTTCTCAAATAAGGGGCAAACGGGTTAAAGCTACAGGTAGTTTTCCATTGCTGTGCATCCTAATTTTATTGATGCCCTATTTCATTGCAAGCAACCATCGCTTTTCAACCATTGTACCCTTGCTTCGCTACTTCAACAAGTATGGATATATAGACGATGTTAAAACTGTTAGTGAATTGTTTCCATCATTCAAAATCACCTCTTTAGAGGAGCATTTACAAAAGGTCTTGAAATAAGAAACTATGAAATTTTCAGAATTGGCAAAATACAGGCAAAGCGTAAGGGATTATGAAGATAGACCTCTGGAAAAAGAGAAAATCAATCGGTGTATAGAATCCACACGTTTATCCCCATCTGCAAATAATGCACAACCTTGGAAGTTTATCGTAGTGGACGAGCCTAAACTAAAAAACGAAGTAGCATCAGCCGTTTCAGGAGGAGGAATGAACAAATTTTCAGCACAAGCCCCTGTTATTATAGCCGTAGTACTTGAGAAACGTGATGTTCTATCGTCCATTGCCAGCGTAATGCAAAACAAGGAATATTCTCTGATTGATGTCGGTATTGCCGTCAACCAGTTTTGTTTGCAAGCCGCAGATTTAGGCCTTGGCACCTGTATCATAGGCTGGTTCAACGAAAAAAAAGTAAAAAAACTGCTCAATGTCCCATGTGGAAAAAGAATGCCTTTAGTGATTACGATGGGATATTCAAAATCCCCGATACGAAATAAAACACGAAAGCCCATTGAGGAAATGAGCAGTTGGAATAAATATTAAATATTGAAAGACATTATAAAAGTGCATTGTTTTATTTTTAATCGCACTTGTTGTAATGACAGGTTATGCTCAAACAGGGAGATGAATCAAAATTCAAATGATATGAAAGAAAATCAAAACATAAAGGTGCACGTCCTGCATTGCGGACAGGTACAAGTGGATATTGCCACGCCTTTTAAACAAAAAACATTAAACCCTTTTGCTTATGCAGGGATATTTCGCGGCAAAAAGCATCAGGTTATAATACCCGTTTCGGCTTATCTGATAGAACACCCCAAAGGATTAGTTTTAATTGATACAGGTTGGGACAGCAATTGGAATATCCTTGAACCACAAGGTAAAAGAGCATTTATTAAACAAAACGGACGGGTAATTTACCAAGCAAGCAAACCCATTTTACCCGAAGGGCAAGCCATGGACGAACAATTACGCTCATTGGGCTATACTCCAGAAGATATTGATTATGTTTTAATTACTCATTTAGATTTAGACCATGTGGGCGGATTGGAACTCGTGAAAAATGCCAAAAACATTTGGGTAAGCAGCGAAGAATGGAAAGCTGCACATAAATCAAGTTTACGGTACAATTCAAAACTGTGGGAAAATACCAAAATCGAACCGTTCAATTTTCAGGAAAATGGTATTGGTCCCGAAAAATGCTCATTAGACCTGTTTGGCGATGGCAGCGTTCAATTTGTCAGCACTCCCGGTCATACCGTTGGTTTAACCTCCGTCCTTGTTCAAAACAACGGTAAACAATTACTGATATGCGCAGATGTCGGCTATGCCCATAAATCTTGGGAAGAAATGATTTTGCCCGGCTACACCACCAGTAAAAAACAGGCTTTTGCCTCATTAAAATGGGTACGCGAAATAAGCGAAGCCCCTAACTGTTTGGGCATTTTTGCCACACACGACCCGGAAGTAAAACCGCAGGTTGTTGTGTTGTAACAAAAATACATATCCGTGTTTGAACATTCCAAACGAGGAATGGGACAATGCAAACACATTAAACAAAAAAGCCTTTGAGAACAACACAACAAGCAGTGAGGAAATCAAAAACGACATTGAGGAATATAAAAACGGGTGTGAGGAATACAAAATGACATAGAGGAAGGCAAAAAGGCTTTTGAGGAATACAATTCGTTTTATAAAATACTGAAAAACAATGTGTTTTTATGACACATTTTAATGAATACAATACAAACCTTTAAAATTTAAAAAAATGGCAACAAATGCAAGACAATCAGAAGCAGATTTTTTGAGAACGTGCGATGTCGCGTTCCAAAACGTAGAAGAAAATCCCGTAATAAAAGCTGCACTTGCAGAAGTAGGTTACGATGATGCAAAAATCCAGGAAGGTAAAGACCTTCTTTCTACGGCGCAACTCAAATACGACACCAACAAAAAAGAAGAAAACGAAACATCCGTTGCTTCTCTCAACTTCAAAACAAAAAAAGAAGAACTACGCAAGCTATACAGCCGTCACCGCAAAATAGCCAAAGTCGCTTTTATGGATAACCCGGCAACTTTAATCCTTTTAGACCTTGAAAAACCCATACCAAGTACCTACACACACTGGTTAGAAGTGCTAAACGTATTCT
>Ga0116151_10005711_pt1 | contig 10668 bp, 12 predicted proteins | sample AD_UKC117_MetaG_FD_89893 | JGI IMG/M metagenome (GOLD analysis project Ga0116151, IMG submission 89893) | Active sludge microbial communities of municipal wastewater-treating anaerobic digesters from Hong Kong - AD_UKC117_MetaG | ecosystem: Engineered > Bioreactor > Anaerobic > Digestate... | reverse complement strand
TCTGCGCACCCTCGCCCGCAGCGGTACCGGCCGCCACATCGGCGTCGCCGTCGACCGTCACATCCGCCGCGCTGCCCGGTGTAGCTGAGCCGGAGTCTGGCAATCCGGCGGGCAACGGCGCGCTTGGTGCCGCCGGCACATCGCCCGTACCCGGCGGCGACGGCTCGCCAGGGGCGCCCGGCTCGCTCGTCGGGCTCGGCGCGCTCGTCGGGCTCGGCGCGCTGGGTGGTGCGGGCATACCGCTTGGAGTCGGCGCGCCCGGCTCGGCAGGAGCACTCGGCGGACTCGGACTGCCCGGCGAGCTGGGCGGACTGGGCGGACTGGGCGGACTGGGCATGCCAGGGGTGCCGCTCGGCGGCGTCGCGCAACCGGTAACGATGATCGCCAGGGCGGCACCCACCGCGAGCACGGCCACCAGCCGCTGTAAAGGAAAGCGACCCGAGCGCGGCATCACGGTGCTCCCGCGTCAGCTGCGGCGGTCGGCGGCTCAGCACCACCGCGGAAGAATTCACGCAGCTGCTCGGACAACCGGTTGCAGGCGGTGCCTTCCACTCGCGCGATGAACGGGATGGGGATGACCGCACCAACGATCGCCGACGTGCCAGTCACATTGGTGCCCACCGTGCCGGCCGACTTGGCCTGCTGCAGATCCCAAATGGTGGCTTCATAGTCGGATTCCTTTTCCCACCAGCCGAAGCCGATGCAGCCCGCCGCGCCCGGCGCCGCGCCACAGGCCAGACTGCCACCGCCGTCGGTCTTGCGCGTTGCACCATCCAGCCAGACGACATAACGCACGCCGGTCTCGGCAATGCGGTCCGTAACACCTGGCCGTTCGAGCAGCGCAGTCACGGCTTCGGCCTTGGTGGGTGCCGTACCGGGCTCGAACCATGGAAACATCTTGTCGACGAATTCATCATTCCCGTGCACTTTGATCGAACGTTGGCCACGCGCGAGATTGCGGCCCAGACAATCCATGAACCCGTCCTCGGCGGCAGCCCCTTCCACCTGCGGTTTAGCGAGTACCACCACAGCTTCTTCGCCCGTGATCTGCGTCGGCAGGCTGCGCGATTCCTCGATCCGGGCGTGCATGCAGCCGGTGAGCAACGACAGGCCCGCACACAAGAGCGCAATGCCGGTCAACCTGACTGAACGAGTGACTAGTGCCATGGCTAGGTCTCCCATCGATGGAGAGCGGTCGGACTCGCGGCAGGCGACACTCAGGGGCCGCCTCCACGGCACACAAGTATGCCACGGACACCCCCATCCAAGACTTCGACAACGACCGCCGGCGACGGTTCCAACCAGTTCCGTCCGGCGCTAGCCGAATAGATCCAACTGACCCGACACCGGCTTCGCCGACACCGCAGCAAACTGCTGCGTGTCGAGCGCCGCGAAATCCCGCTCCGACGTCAGACCCAGGCGTGTACAGGCCAGCCTGAACCGGCTGCGAATGAGGTCGGCGAACGGTCCCTGGCCACGCATGCGGCTCGTGAAGCCGGGATCGTTGTCGCGACCACCCCGCATGGCGCGGATCAGGGACATGACATGCGCGGCACGCTGCGGAAAATGCGTGGCAAGCCATTCGCGTAACAGATCTTTCACCTCGTATGGCAAGCGCAACAACGTGTAGCCCGCGTAACCGGCGCCGGCTTCGCTTGCGGCACTCAGCACGGCTTCCAGGTCGCCGTCGGTGAGCGCCGGAATGACTGGCGCGACCATGACGCCGACGGGCACGCCGGCGGCGGCGAGTGTCGCCATCATGTTGAGCCGCGCCCGCGGTCCCGCGGCGCGCGGTTCGAGCACACGCTTGAGATCGTTGTCGAGGGTGGGAATCGTGATGAGTACGCGGGTCAATCGGCGTTGTGCGAGTTCGGTGAGCAGGTCGAGATCGCGTAGTACCAAGGCTCCTTTGGTGACAATCACCACCGGATGACGCCAGCGCAACAGCACCTCCAGCACTTGCCGCGTGAGGCCGAGCCGCTTGTCGACGGGCTGGTAAGGGTCCGTGTTGGCACCCAGCAGGATCGGCTGACACCGATAACTCGGCTTGGCCAGTTCACGCGCGAGGATCTGCGCCGCGTCATGCTTGGCGAACAACCTGGTTTCGAAATCGAGCCCGGGCGAGAGACCTAACCAGGCATGCGTCGGCCGCGCGTAGCAATAGATGCAGCCGTGCTCGCAGCCACGATACGGATTGATCGAGCGGTCGAACGGCAAGTCCGGCGACTGGTTGTAGGTGATGACCGTGAGCGCCTGATCTGGCCGAACACTCGTGGCGATGCTGTCAGATACCGGTTCCTGCCACCAGCCGTCGTCGGCAGCGGTGGTGGTGTGGCGCTCGAACCGGCCGGGCGGCTGCGACAGCGCACCACGACCTTTGATTGACGCTGACTTCCGCCGGTCCATGCCGGAACTGTACATTCATACAGCTTCGTTCGCCAGTCCTCACACGCGCTGCATGCCCACCATGACGCCGGTGATATAGGACGCGACCCAGATCAGCCAGACGGGAATTGCATAGCGGTGGAAAGACGTCAGCATAGTCTGCTTGCCGGTCCATCGAGCCCAGGTACCGACTATTGCCAGCAGCAGCATCAACAACAACCCGGTGTAGCCGGCGATCGTGTGCAGGTCCCAGACGATCGGGCCGTCGATCGACATACCCATCATCTGCGTCGCCAGCACATCGGCGGCGAGCCCGAACCACAACAGTACGACATGGGCCGAGGTCAGCACCTTCAGTCGCCAGTTGCGCCAGATAGCGATCGTATAGAGCAGCAGCGCCGTCGTGATCGAAACTACGGACACGAGAATGATCGGTTTCACGATTGCTACACTCCACAGTATGTTGCCAGCGAGTATACGACCGTGGAGCACGTTTGCCGATGGCTGAATTGACGCCCGCGATCGCCACGCAGTTCGCGCGCCTGACGCTGGGGCACGTCACCCGCGAGTATCCTAACAAGCTCGACCACGTCATGACGAGTCCGGCGGATGTGGCTGCGCCGGCTGCGCTGCATCCGATCTTCCATGGCAGCTACGACTGGCACAGCTGTGTACACGGCTGGTGGCAATTGCTGACGCTCGTGCGGCTCTTCCCGACGCTGCCCGTGCGACGCGACATCGAATCCTTGGCACGGCAGCTGTTGACTGCCGCGAATGTGGCGGGCGAGCTCGCGTATCTCGCACGGCCGGCGTCCGCCGGCTTCGAGCGGCCCTACGGCTGGGCCTGGCTGCTGGCGCTGCATACCGAGGCCCTGCGTCAGCCGCAGCAACCGTGGGCGGTCGCCCTGCAGCCGCTCGCGCTGGCGATCGCGGCACGCTTGCACGCCTACCTGCCCAAACTTACGTACCCGGTGCGGGTTGGCCCGCACTACAACACGGCTTTCGCATTGGTGCTGGCATTGGACTGGGCGCAGGCTAACGACCCGTCACTCGCCGGACTCATCGCCGAGCGTTCGCGTGACTGGTTCGGCGGCGACCGCGACTGTCAGGCCTGGGAGCCGAGCGGCGACGATTTTCTGTCGTCGGCCTTGTGCGAAGCGTTGCTCATGAGCCAAGTGCTGCCACGATCAGAGTTCCTCGCCTGGTTCGGCGCATTCCTGCCAGACATCGCTGCCGGCCAGCCGGCCACGCTGCTGACACCGGCGGTCGTCGCCGACCGCAGCGACGGCAAGACCGTGCACCTCGACGGGTTGAACCTGAGTCGCGCGTGGTGCTGGCGAGCGATTGCGCGCTGTCTCGACAGTTCCAGCACGGCAGCGCCAGTCGCACGAGCAGCGGTGCGTCGACATCTCGATGCCAGCCTGCCACACGTCGCCGGCGACTATATGGGCGAACACTGGCTGGCCAGCTTTGCCCTGCTGGCACTGATGTGAGCCGGTACTACTTCAGCGTCACGTAGCTCTCCAGCCGCGCCAGCTCTGTCGCATCCACATACTTGCCGATCTCACGGCGAAACTCATCCAGTGACTTGTACGGCCGATATTCCTCGAACTCGTGTGCCATGCGTTTCGTCATCCCGGGAATCAGATCGATCTCCGCACGGCTCGCCGTGTTGAGATCGATTGGCAGAAACAGCCGCTGGTAGAGCTCGCCCCGCTGGGTCGGGTTCAGCGATTTGGCAATGAGTGCATCGACAGCAGCCATCGACGCAAACGGTCGCTGCGCGACGATTGCTTTGCTGAGCGTCTCGCTCATGTGCGGCAGGCCGGCGAGCGCAGCGAGCTCCACCGTGTTCGGGTTGAGCCGTTCGTTCGTATTCCCGTCCTGCGCCCAAGCCATTGCAGTCACAAACAGGCTGGCCAGCATGGCTGGCAGATATCGACCGACTGGTTGCGGTACACGGCAAAGTTTCAAGGCAAAGCTCCTTCTGTCCAGCATCGTTGCGCCCGGTGGCAGCGAATAGTCTAGCCAACATCAGACCCGGTTGTGCGGCATCTGGTTCAATGATGCAATCTTGTCGGCCAATGGCTGAGAATTCGTGAATAGGACTGTGACTGATTCTGCCCGTGCGACGACCTCGCCGTATTGGCTGTGGCTGGTACTTGCGCTACCCGCGATCTATTGGCTGGGCGGTTATTGGCGTGATGCGCTCAGCTACGGCGAGTTCCTGCATGCGAGTGGCGAGCTCGGCGCGCGCCTGCTGATCCTGGCCATGGCCGCGACACCGCTGCAGATGTTGTTGCCGCGCCTGTCCCTCACGCGCTGGCTGCTGCGGCATCGTCGACCGATCGGCGTAGCGGCGTTCGGCTATTCGGCGCTGCATGCGCTGGCCTATCTGCAACGCAAAGCAGACTTGGCGCGGATTCTCGACGACGCGCGCGAGGTGGGCATGTGGACCGGTTGGCTCGCGCTCGTGCTGCTGTTGTTGTTAGCCATTACGAGCAGCGATGCGGCAGTGCGAATGCTGCGGCGCGCCTGGAAGAAGCTGCACCGCTGGGTCTACCCGGCCGCGATGCTGACTTATCTGCATTGGCTGCTGTCGGCGTTCGAGCCGCTGCCCGCCAGCCTGCATTTCGTGCCGCTCGCGGCGCTGGAAGCGTATCGGATCTGGACGCGATATTTCCTGCGTCGTCACCAGCGAGGCGACCATGCCGAGAATTCATGAGGCAGTGCGAGGACTGCTACTGGGCCTGTGCATACCGCTGACTGCCGCGGCCCAGAACCAAGACCCACCAGCAGCCGAGAATCCTGCGGCCACTCCGGAAGTGATGATCACCGCGCCCGAGCCACGCTACGTCGCGCCGACATTGCGCGATCGAATTGGCCGCATCTGGGCGCCGGTCTATCTCAACGGCCAGGGCCCGTATCGATTGGTCCTCGATACCGGCGCCAATCGATCGGCAGTCATACCAAGAGTGGCGGCAGAACTTGGCGAGGCTGCCCGGACGAATCGCACGGTGCGAGTGCGCGGCGTCACGGGCAACGCGCAAGTACCGCTGCTGCGCGTCGATCGGATGGACATCGGCGATCTGGTGCTCGAACCGGCCATGCTCCCGGTCGTCGCCGATGTGTTCGGTGGCGCCGATGGAGTACTCGGTAACGAGGGCATGCGCGACAAACGCATATTCATCGACTTCAAGCGCGATTCTATTAGTGTGAAGCGCTCCAAGGGCGAAACCATGGGGCACGAGTACCGGACGATCCCGATCAAGATCATGCGGGACTATCTACTCGCTGTGGATGTAACGATCGGCCGCGTGCGTGCCATCGCGATCATCGACAGCGGCTCACCCCAGTCGTTGGGTAATCTGGCCTTGCAGGAAGCGCTCAAGCGGCAACCACTCGACGAACCGCCTGTCGAAGTCGTCGGCGTCACACTCGACGTGGAATATGCCAATCGCGTCAAGATGCCGGCGATCTATCTACATGGCATCGTCATCCGCGGTGCGCAGATCTCGTTCAGCGATGTGCATATCTTCAAGCATTGGCGCCTGACCCAGGAGCCGGCGATCCTGCTGGGAATGGATGCGCTCGGCACCGTCGAGCAGCTGATCATCGACTACAAGACGCGGCAGCTGCATATCAAGGTCAAGGATTAGTCAGGCCCTCGGGATGACCCTGAACTCCCGGGCGGACCCTCGGGACGGCTCGTTCCTGCGGATTATTACCATGTCGTCGCGCCCGTGCCAGGTGGCAAGATGGGCATCGAGGCCATCGGCCGCGCCGGGCGTGTAGAGCGTTGCTGTCCCGTCCTGCCGAAACTCCAATCGTTCGCGTGGGCGGCGCGCCAACGGAATCTCGGCGGTCATCGGTCGATAGACATCGCCGGCCGCCGTGTCTTCTTCGAAGGAGTGCACCCAGGTCGCGCTACAGAGCAGCGACAGATCGATAGGTGACCGCGGATTTGCCATCACTAACGGGTGAGCCCTGCACGTGGACCGGCGAGCGCCGCCTGCATGCGCAGTATCTGCGCCGACGTGAACATGAACATCGCGTCGTCGTCGACATAGTCCATGTAGTTCATGAACATGTCGCCGTTGGGGCCATTGCGACAGGAAATCGAGGGCCAGCGCGGTTTGCCATAGTTGGGACCCGCGCAATTGGGCGTGTCAGCAGCGAGGTCTGAGCCACTGCAGTCAGGCGTATCTGCCCAGATATGGCGCAGATTGAAATAGTGACCTACCTCGTGCGTCGCCGTGCGGCCCTTGTTGAATGGAGACTGCGCGGTGCCACGTGTGCCGAAGGCCTGATAGTTGATCACGACGCCGTCCGTTAGGGTGGGACCACCCGGAAATTGCGCGTAACCCAGCAGGCCGCCACCCAACGGGCAGACCCAGATATTGAGATGCGAGCGCGGCTCGAACGGCGCGATGCCACCTGAACGTGCTCGTTTGACGCCGTCGTCGACGCCGAACGCTCGCTGGGTCGTCGCCGTGCGGGTGATCTTCACGAGTTTGAATTGCAGCAACGAATCCGCGACCAGCCCCTTCCAGGGCGCTGGAACCTTCGACTTGTCAGCGTTGCGGGCGCGGAAGTCCCGATTGAGCACGGCTATCTGGCTGGCGATCTGCGATTTGGGAATGTTCTGTCGCTTCTCGTTCCAAACCACATTGACCACCGTTCTGACAGTGACGATTTGTTGCTTCGCCAGTGCCAGCCGCCGGGTACGCCAACGCTCCGTCGCGAGTTCCAGTCGCGCGAGATTCGTTCGATACGAAGGGTGCTGCTCCAGCAGTAGCATGTGTGCGGCCATCGTGCCGCAGCCTCGGCGTAGTCGTGGCATCGTGTTCTCCGCCTACCGCGCAACCTATCGGTGCAGTGCGGATTGCAGCACTGCGCTGTGCGACAGTCAAAGCGTTGCGGAGCTACGACGCACGCCGCGGAGCAACATCAGCAGCTTCAGTACGGTGTGCCGTCCTTGTGCAGGAAGCCGCCCTGGCGCGTCGGCAAATCCATGTCGACATCGGAATAGTGTGCGCCGTCCGCAGGATCGCGATTGCTCACTTCGAGATAGCTGGCCGGTGTAGCGCTCCTGTTGATGAGCTGATGGCCATCGCCATTGCCGGCCGGAAAGCCCGCACACATGCCAGCGACCAGCACTTGCTCGCCGCCATCGGTTTTCAGAACGACTTCTCCGGACAATACATAGATGAATTCGTCCTCACGCGTATGCCAGTGGCGCATCGAGGACTCCTTGCCGGGGGGCAAGGTCGTGAGGTTGATGCCGATCTTGGTCAACCCGAGTGGATCGCCCAGCGCCCGCTTCTCGCGCGGCAGGCAGCGCGAACGAAACGGGTCCGGGTAACCCGATCGGTTGACCCCCGGCAACGTGGCGGGATCGAGGGCAGGTTTTTGCAATGTCATGTGGAAGCTCTCTCGCGTATTTGGCATCCGCAAGAATACGGAATCTGTGCCGCGCCGGACTGCTCGCGCGCCGGCAACTCAACGGGCCCTCGCGACCACCTCGAGTACCAACGGCGTCAGCATGTAGGTACCGCGGTGATTGGCCGCGGCAGCCATTTCATCCGCCAGCTTGCCGGCAGACTCGGGCGCGAGACGGCCGCGCGCCACCATATTGGCAGCCCCTGTTTCGATGAATGCCCTGGGCCACTCCCAAAAGTAGTCGCCAGGCCGGACTGCCTCGACGTGTGGCTGCATGCGTACGATCTCGAAGCCGTTGCGCTCCAGCCAGGTGGGCAGCTCCAAGGCGACATCGGGTTCACCACCATCGGCGCGCCAATGCTGCATGACAGCCTCGACGAAGTCATCGTGGGCGGCGGAAGCCGGTGCAAACCGCCAGCTCCCGTAGTGAGCATACTCCATGAACACCACGGGTGCGCCGGTCTTCAGGACGCTGCGTAGTCGGCGCACGACCGACTCGGGTTGACTAACAAATGACAGCACCCAACGACACCAGGCAGCATCGGCGGCGACGTTCGCGAGAGTCAGCTCGGTTACGTCCTGCTCGACGCAGTGAACGTTGGTTAGGCCGCGGGCTTGCGCGGCCATGGTGAGCGCATCGAGAAACCGCCGCGATCGCTCGACCGCGACCACCTGACCTTGCGCGCCGACTATCTCCGCGAGATCGAGCGCAGCGTAACCCGGCCCCGCGCCGATATCGATCACTGTCTGCCCAACCGTTATCCCGGCCGCACGCCACGCGGCCAGCGTGCGCGGGCGCCAGATGCGGTGCTGCAGCCCGAGCCGGGCGATCTCGGCATCATGCGTACCCAGCGAGTAATCCCGATCTGTCATCGCCGAATTATCCGCCTGCGCGTGTAACAGGCCAATAGCCTGCAGCAAATGTGACCGCGATCTCATCCGTCGCTCAAGCGCGCGATTCTGCGGCCGATCACCTCACAGGAGTCATTGAGTCTGGTCGTGAGGAGTTTCGATGTCGGGAGCAACCGCCGCACTACGTGCGCTGCCATCCGTTGCCACGGTGGGCGTCACGGGCGCGCGTGGCCGACGCGATCCGCATTTTGCCAACCCCGAGCAGCTGCTGCAGACCGTAGATCTGCCTGATGCAGTGGTTTTCGCGGCATCGGATGCAGCCACTGAGCAAGACTGGCTGGCCGCGCTTCGCAACGACTCGCGCTTCGCCCTGCTGCCGCTGTTCGTCGACCGGGCGCTTGAGCATCCTGAGCGCTCACTTGCCGATGGTGCTGCCATGTCCCGCGATGCCATGCATCGCCAGATCGTCGACATCGCAGAACGCTGCGAAACGCTCGCACGCGATTCGTTGGCAGACCCGGAGTCGCGGCTGCTGGCATTTCTCTTCACCCGCCCCGGCCGGCGCATCGTGCCGATCCAGGACTGGCGCGTCAAACAACTCTATCACTACCCGCTGCTGGACGCGTTCGACAACAGCATGGCGAGCAGCGTCGACTGGCTGACGACGCTGACCCGCCGCCGTCTGCTGGAGCCGGTCGCGCTCGTCGACCGGATCAGAGCCTGCCCCGATTGCCAAGGCGCGCACTTCAGCTACATCGATCAGTGCGCCAACTGCGCCAGCATCGATATCAGCGAGACGATATTCCTGCACTGCTATTGCTGCGGACACGTCGCGACCCAGGACGCTTATCTCGCGGGCGACGGCATGCGCTGCCCCAAGTGTCAGACGCAGCTGCGGCACATTGGCGTCGACTATGACCGCGCGCTCGAGACGTATCATTGCGGCACCTGCACCACGCGCTTCGCCCAGCCGGATGTTCGCGCCCGTTGCCTGCACTGCGCCAAGAGCCACACGTCGCTCGATCTGCCGGAGCGACGCATTCACAGCTACCAACTATCGACGAGTGGCGCGTTGGCCGCGCGCACTGGCAACGTCGGCGATCTGTTCACACTGATAGACGATCTGAACTATGCGCATCTCAGCTACTTCGAGCGTACGCTCGACTGGCAGCTGGATCTGCGCCGTCGCCACAAAGAGGTGGAATTCGGCGTCGTCTGTATCCGCCTAGCCAACCTGCGGCAGCTGATCGATACGACCTCGCGCGCCCGCGCAGCACAAATCATCGATGCGTTCGCACTACGACTGCGCGAGCTGATCCGCTCGACGGATCTGCTGACACGCTCGGACGAGCAGCACTGCTGGCTGTTCCTGCCGCAGACACCCTCGGCCGGGCTTGCCGTGCTGCGCAGCCGGATCGAAGAACTGCCGGCGCTCGTGAGCGAGGCGGACGGTTCGACACTCGAGATAGCGGTGAGTGCCGTGAGCTCGGACGAAATGGCGGACGGCAAGATGCCCGCCACGTTGCTGATGAGCGAAATGCGGGCGGCGCTGTCATGATCGACGCGCACGAACTGCAGGTGGGCTGGCTGACGCTGCAGCAGATGTTGCACGACGCATGGCATTCCGAATGGGCGGAGGTGGCGACACGTTTCTTTCCGTTCGTGATGCTGTTCGAAATGCCAGTGCAGGCCGCCGTGATGCTGGGTGCCTGTCGCTACTGGTGGCGCAATCGGAACCAGCGGCCGACGTCACGGATTGCGCCGCGTGTCACCTGCATCATCACTTGTTATTCCGAGGGCGATGATGTCAAGCAGACGATCGCCTCGCTGACCGAGCAACTCTACCCGGGACAGATCGACATGCTGGCGATCGTCGACGGCGCGCATCGCAACAAGGCGACGGCCGACGCCGTGCAATCGATGCGGGCGACGGTCAAGCAGCGTCCCATGCGCTCGCTGGAACTCGTCGCCAAGACGCAGCGCGGCGGC
>Ga0116151_10005710_pt1 | contig 10670 bp, 7 predicted proteins | sample AD_UKC117_MetaG_FD_89893 | JGI IMG/M metagenome (GOLD analysis project Ga0116151, IMG submission 89893) | Active sludge microbial communities of municipal wastewater-treating anaerobic digesters from Hong Kong - AD_UKC117_MetaG | ecosystem: Engineered > Bioreactor > Anaerobic > Digestate... | reverse complement strand
TGAAACCGACGAGCAGACCGGCGCTGGGACCGGCCAAGTCGGCGGACAGGCTGGGTGCATCAGCCGCGGTGGACAAATCGTCGCTCCTGTGCCCCCGTCGCTACGGGTGCTCCCAGAGGTACATGAAGGGCGCAGCGCCGGCACTCCAGCGATCGCCAAGATTCACGTTGAGCATGTTGATCTGGGCCGCAGCCGGCGGCTGCGTCGCGTGCGCGTAGTAGTTGGGGGCGAACCCGTACGGGCGCATGTAGGTCACGACGATCGCCGAGTCGATGTCGGCGCGGCGCTTGGCCTCCGCGATCGCGTCGTTCATCGTGCCGATGCGGTCGATCAGGCCGTTCTCGATGGCCTGCGTGGCGGTGTAGATCCTGCCGTCCGCGAGTTCGAGCACGCGGTCGCGCGGCAGGTCGCGGCCCTGGGCGACGACGTCGACGAACTGGCCGTACATTTCCATCACCATGTTCTGGAACACGGCGCGCTGGTCGGGCGTCATCGTCTCGAAGGGCGAACCGCCGCCCTTCTGCGGCCCGCTCTTGATCGCGTCGGCGCGGAGGCCGATCTTGGCCATCGTGCCGGTCGCGTCGAAGGTCTGCATGATCACGCCGATGCTGCCCGTCACAGTGGAGTGCGCCGCGACGATCTCGTCGGCGCCGCAGGAGATGTAGTACGCGCCGCTGGCGGCGACGTCGAGCATCATCACCACCACGGGTTTGCCGGAGCGGCGGAAGCGCAGGATCTCGTTGTACATCAGCTCGCTGGCGGTCACCGAGCCGCCGGGCGAATTGACGCGCAGCACCACCGCCTTGACGCGGGGATCGCGCCGGGCGGCGTCGAGCTGCTCCAGCAGGTACGAGACGGGGTTCTCCCCCTTGGAGAGCAGGCCGCCGGGATTGGCGTTGAGGATGACCCCGTCGACCTCGATCACCGCCACCTTGTTCCAGGCCAGCAGCGCGTCGCGCGACAGCTCCTGCTGAACCAGCGCCTTCTCGTGGTTGATCGGCGTGATGATGAAGCTGTCCGGCATACACCCGGCGCAGAGCGTCCCGAGCAGGACGGTGGACCCCACGAGCCACAAAGTCTCTCTTCGTACGTGCACAGCATGCCTCCCCGTCTCGATTGCGTGGTTCCCCCGCCGCCGCCAGGCCGCGATGGCAACGCCGGGACCGCCGCCTACAATGACGCGACGGCACCCGCCGCGCGGCGGGCGGGATTGTAGCCGCTGCGACCCCCAAACGCCCGCGCGATTATGCGGCGACTTCCACCTGGAGCAACGATGCAGCCGGTCACCCGCGAAGTCTTCGAGGATCTGGTGGAGCAGGCCCTGGCCTCCATCCCTGCGTCACTGCAGCGTCACCTCGAAAACGTCGTCATCGACGTCGAGGACATGCCCGATGCGCGCACCTGCCGCGCGCTCGGCATCGACGACCCGCGCCGCCTGCTCGGGCTCTACCACGGCGTGCCGCTCACCGGCCGTCACGTGGAGGCGCCGGCGCCGCTGCCCGACCGCATCAGCATCTATCAACGCAACATCGAGCGCGTCTGCAGCACCCGCGCGGAACTGGTCCGCCAGATCCGCACCACCGTGCTGCACGAGGTCGGCCACTACTTCGGACTCGACGAGGACGACCTGAGCGAACTGGGGTATGGCTAGCGCAAGCTCTATTCAAGTGCTGCGGGCGTGCCCCGATTTCGTTCGAGCACAGCCCGCACTGTGACGCTGCAGGTGGACTGGAGACTCACGAATCTCCCCTGGGAATCCCCACGTCGTCCTTGAATTGACGTATCCGCGGCGCTTAAGATGAGTCCCGCCTCTGTTTCCCGAACAACGAGAAGCGAATGCGATGATGCAACCGCAAGAACCGCTGAGCACCGCCCCTCCCGCCGCCCATCAGGGCTCATGGGTCGATTGGTACGGACAACGCTGGAGTACGGTCGATCGCCGCGCCTGGACGCGCCGCACGATGGGTGTGCTTTGGATCGTCTACGTCATGCTGCTGCTGTGGTACACCAGCGGCGCCCTGCCCTTCGGCCCCAACCAGGGTGACGCCGTGCAGGAGGCTTCCGGCGTCGAGCACATCGTGCGCTATGGCTGGGACGCACCGCTGCTCACCCACAATTTCGTCGGCTGCCCCGGCGTGACCACCACGCTCGTGCTGATCCGCCGCGCCACGGGTATCGAGCCACTGAGCATCCTCTCCGCGCTGTGCATGCTGGCAGGTGTCGTCTTCAACCTGTCTGCCGCGGGCCTCGGCCGCCGCCTCACCGGGCTGGCCACGCCGCTCTGCGGAATCGTCGTTCTGCTGTCACCGATCGCGATCTCGATCGGCATGTACGCCAACGACCTGATCATGGCAGCCGCCTGCGCCACCTCCGCCCTGTTCCTCTTCGCCGGACGGCTGCACTGGCTCAACTGCGCCGCGGGCGCCGTCCTGCTCGGATTCGCCGGGTGGTACCGGGCCGACGCCATTCTCATCACGCCCGCCATCCCCTTCCTGCTCTACCGCGGCAACTGGCGCGCGATGCTGCGCTGGATCGTCGTGATCGGGCTCGGAGCAGCCCTCGTGGCGCTCGCCCTCGTCTACGGCAGCGGCTCCAACCTCCACGCGATCCTGGCCCACGCGGAGGCTGTCGCCGATCATCCCGGTCGCGCGGCGCGCATCCTCGGCTTCTACGTGAGCTTCTTCCCGCTCATCATGGTCTACCTGCTGGCGCTCGGCATCATCCGGCTCATCCGCCAGCGCTGCGGCTTGCTGATCTGTCTCTGCATCGCCGGCATCGTGCCGCTGTGGTCGGTCATGCTGACCTACCCGCTGCCCAAGTACCACACGTACGTCGTGCCCTTCTTCGCCGTCGTATGCCTCGTGGGCCTCGGCGCCGTGCTCAGCGCCGCCCCCAGCCGGCGCCGCCGGGTCCATCTGACGCTGATTACGCTGCTCTTCGTCGGGCAGTACGTCATCGGCGCGCGCATCGCCCTGCGCGACAAGCCCTGGTGGGATGAACTGCGCCCCACGCCGGTCACCCTATACGAGAAGAAGCTGCCCCGCGGCCGCATCGACGATTTCTCGCTCGTGATCGGGCCCGGCACGTTCAATCCCTTCGGTCACGCCGGAACGCCGATCTCCGGGCTGCTCTTCACGCCCCTCGTCTATCAGGAGGAAAAACGCGTCGCCCGGAAGTTCATGGACGAGTACATCGCCTACGTCGCCGCCCTGCAGGATCCGGAACTGCGCTTCTTCGGAATGACGCATCGCAGCGTCCAGTGGTCCGTCTACGCGCTCGTCCACGCGGGCTTCCGCTGCCTGGAGAACAAGCCGTTCGGTCCGAAGAACCACTGGCGCCTCATCTGGAAGCGCGACGGTCAGCACGTCGTCCAGTACCGCCTGGCGGGCGACACGTACGACATGACCTACCTGCGCTCGCTGGGGGAACTCTCCGGAATCTACCCGATGGGCAGCGGCCGCGAGGAGTCGGTGATTCTCGAGCAGGCCACTTCGGCAGATCTGATTGCGCGGACTTCCAATCTCGGCACGTATGCGGCCTACCGCGTGACGTTTCCGCCCCTGGAAAAGCCCGCACCAACGCCGGCCCCCTGATGCGCAGGCTCGGCAGCGCCTACCGCGTGCCACTCTGCTTGCGGATGATCATGTCGAAGCCCTTGACCATCGACTTGTACCAACTGAACACGATCGCGGCGTGCAGGCACACGAAGATCGCACAGCCCACCAGCGCGCTGATGCGGATCGCCGGCACCTTGGAGAGATACTCCTGGGTCGAGGCGAAGAGCATGCTGGGGTCGATCAGCGTCCCGATCGCCGTGAACGGCGTCGCCGGGGCCAGCGACGTGCCCAGGATGTCCGCCGCCTCGATGATCGCCTGCCAGAAGAAGTAGGCCACGAGATTGGCCACGATGAGCACGCCGACCGCCAGGATCACGGCGCGGATCGTCTTCTTCTGCTTGAGCGAGAAGTGCAGGCCGAGCATGCACGCGTACGCCGCGAACACCACCAGCAGCAGCCCCACCTCGACCGCTGTCTCGAGGTACGCGACGCGCTCCGGCGGACGCTTGAGCAGGTCGTAGACCGCGAAAATCAGCAGGCTCACCGCCGGCACCAGGATCAGCGGCAGCACAAAGCTCACCAGGCCGCGCAGCTTGCCCCAGATGATGTACTCGCTGGTCAGCGGCGTGGTCAGCATGATGTCGAGCGAATTCGACTCCTTGTCCTTGGTCAGGGAGGAAGCGGCTGTGTTCGTCGCGATGATCAGCACGATCCCGAACTCGATCGCGACGATGCCCGCGAGCCAGCTCCGTGTAACCGTCGGCGTGAAGCCGCGCAGCCCGCTCATGTAGAAGTAGAGCAACACGCACGCACCGAGCAGACCGCAACCGATCACCAGGTAGCGGCCCAGGCTGCGGGTCGTGGCTGACGCGCGGGTGACCGCCTCGCGCCACGCGACCGGATTGGACCAGACCGCGTGCGGCTTGCGTGTGGTGGTGCTGGCGCGATTGGGCCGGATGCGCTCCCACAGGCCGGAGAACAGGCTGCCCTCGCCCTCGCGCGTCCCGCGGCGCACGTAGAACATGCTCAGCACGATGAGTACGCAGGAGATGAAGAGCGTGGACACCACGTACATCTGCGGCGGGTAGGCCAGGAAGTACTTCACGAACGTGCCGTAGTGGCTGACTGCCGCCAGGTCCGGCGCCTCGATGCGGTTGAGCGCCACATCCAGCGCCAGGAACGGATGAAACGCCGCGAGCCAGCTCATCTGCCGGCCGCTGACCGGCATGACCGGCGCTTCGGACAGATGCGTGAAATCCCGCGTGCCCAGAAAATACACGGCGCACAGGTAGATGCCGATGCCCAGAAAGAACGAGAAGATCGTACGCCGCGTGCCCACCCGCACCATGCTGATGGTGATGGCCAAAGAGCCCGTGATCGCCGCCGTGGCCCCGGCGATCGCAAAGCTGCGGATAATCTGCCCCTGCGTCACCCCGCCGTACACCATGGTGGTCACGAAGATGGGCAGGCCGGCGATGAGCAGCACGACGACGAAGTACAGCCGGCTGAGCAGCGATCCGATCACGATCTGCGCGTTCGACAGCGGCGTCGATATCAGGATGTTGTACGTCTGCGCGTCGCGTTCCTGCGTGATCGCCCCGGCGGTGAACACCGGCGCCAGAAAACACATCAGCAGAAGCTGGGTGATCGAGGCGTACATGAACGTCTGCGACGCCCCCTTGGCCAGATCGCCGAGCGATGCGCCGCGCGACGTCCCCACCGTGAGCAGCGTCACCGTGACGACCGCCAGCAGGATGGCCAGGTACCCGAAACGCAGCCACAGGTGGCGCGTACGCCGGCTCATGCCGTAGACCACCCGGACCAGAATCGGGTTGGCCGGCACCAGGTACCACAGCCACAGCCCTATGCGTGAAAGCGCCTGATTCACCAGTCAACCGCTCCAGAGCGACCTAAGCGATGCGTGCCGAGATAGCAGCCGGCCCAACGAGCCTCCAGCCGCAAAGCGACAACGCCCCATTCGTCATTCGTCATTCGTCATTCAGCAGTCTTACGACACAAGTCCCTTCGTAAGCCGCATGAACGCCGTCTCCAGATTCACTTCCTCCTCCTTGATCTCGCGGATGCGGAAGTTGTTCTTGAGCAGCGCGTAGGCAATACCCGAAAAATCATGCGTCTGGCCGTCGAGTTCGAGCGTGAGCTGCCCGTCGTCCTGCACCACGTTCTTCACGCCCTTCACCTTCTCGAGGCAGACCGCCGCCAGGTCCGCCTGCTCGGTCACGCGCACCTGGATGCGCGTGCCCACCTTGGCCTTGGCGAGAATGTCCTTCAGGCCGCCGTGAAACAGCAGCTTGCCGCGCTCGATGATCCCGATCGTCGTGCACAGCTCCGCCAGCTCGTGCAGAATGTGCGAACTGATGATGATCGTCTTGCCCATGTTGCGCAGCTCCTTGAGGAGCTCGCGGATCTCGATCCGCGCCCGGGGGTCCAGCCCGCTGGCCGGCTCGTCGAGCAGCAGCACCTTCGGATCGTGCAGCAGCACGCGGGCGACGCTCAGCCGCTGCTGCATGCCGCGCGAGAGCGAGTCCACCAGCGCATCCTGCTTGTACACCAGGTCGGTCAGCTCGAGCACGTCGTTCACCACCCGCGTGCGCTCGCTGCCCGTGATGTTGTACGCGGAGGCGAAGAACTCGAGGTACTCGACCACCACCATGTCCTCGTACGCCCCGAAAAAGTCGGGCACGTAGCCGATCAGCGGCCGGATCTTCCGCGACTCGTAGCCGACGACGTGCCCGCACACCCGCGCCTCGCCCCAGGTCGGCTGCAGCAGCGTCGCGAGAATCTTGAACGTCGTGGTCTTGCCCGCGCCGTTGGGTCCGATGTACCCGAAGCACTCCCCGTCCTCGATGTTGAGGTGCAGGTTGTCCAGGGCCACCAGCTTGCCGTAACGCTTCGTGAGATTGATGGTCTCGATGATCACTGCACTGCGGCTCCCCGCGACGGCCGGGCCGTCACTTGTCCTGCTCGATGGGAATGACGAATCGATACATCGTGTGCGCCGCGTCCTCCGCCGGATCCAGCACGTCGTAGTCGGCAGCGCCGCTCGTGCGGGCACACAGCCGCACCGGCCCCGGATCTTGCGCGAACCCGACGAGCAGCGCCGCATCGCGCTGCACGAGGTTCGCTACGTCCAGTTGCCGGGCCCGCGTCCGCGAGAACATCCGGATTCCATAAATCGGCGACGACGGGTAGATGCCCGGATCGATATCCGAAAGCACCGTCAGCAGCAGCAGCGCATTCTGATAGTAATCGAAGCGGTACTGCGCGACGGGCTCCTCACCGTAGCGGGTCATTTCCCCCACGGAGATGAACGCCTTGCCCCACTCCTTCGCCATCGCCGCCAGCGCACGGTCCTTGTAGTAACCCGCGGCCCTCTGCTTGTCGCTACCGTCGAGGTTGAGCCGGGCGTGGAGGTCGATGCGCTCGCCGGCCGGAATCTCACCGAGCGAGAACACCTTCATCGCCTGCAACCCCATCGTGCGCTGGGGAACCGCAATGAAGCTCTGCGGCGACATCGTGTCGTACTCCGCGACGAACAGCAGGCAGTTGTACAGGTCCACGTCGAGCGTGTTCTCGATCCAACTGCCCGGCGCCACCGTGTACACCTGCGACGTCGCTTCCGCCTCCTGGCCCGCGGGCACCGGCAGATCCGTCGTCCGCACCGACGACAGAATCGTCCCGTGCAGATCGCCCCGCCAGCGCCCCTCGAACTGCTTCAGCGTCGCGCGGATCGGCACGTCGTGCATCTCCGCCGTCGACGGCAACAACCAGTAACGCGTCGGATCCGTGAACGCCGCGGCCTTCTCCAGCGACGTCCGCGCCTCCAGCATCGGCTTGAGCGTGCACGCCGTCGCCGTCGGCTCCGTCTCCAACCGGTAATCCGATGGCAGCCAGATGTCGAGCCGGTTGTGCGTCCCCGTGCGCAGCCCGAAATACGCCGTCGCCTGCGCCGCCACCTGGTTCGCCGTCCCGTCAACGATCGTGAGCTGCTGCACCTTGCGCCCGACCCCGTGCAGCGTCTGCACGCCCAGCAGGCTGAGCACGCTCGCCACCAGCGCCGTCACCGCCAGCGCCGTCCAGCTCTGCTTGAGCAGGCTGCGCTTCTGCAGCACCTTCCACACCCCCAGCGTGGCCAAGAGCACGTAAGCCACCGCGAAGATGATCGCCACCGCCAGCAGCGCACCGCCCGTTTGGTAAAACCCTACCTCCCGATCCAGGTGATAAAACAGCTCGACCGGCGAGACCGACACCGTCGAATCGGTCAGCGGGGTCCGCCGCAACTCCAGCAGATGCTCGAAAAAGGTCGCGATGTTGGTCTGCCCGTCGGCCAGCAGATCGCCCAGCGACGCCGCGACAAACACCAGCCGGCCACTCCCCACCCGCCGCGCCGCCACCAGCGTCGACTGCGCTCCCTCGTCGTAGAGCACCTTCGTGACCGCGGGATCCGCCACCGCCGTACACTCCGCGTACACGACCGGCCTGTCATATACCGTTTGGGTGGCTGACCCGATGCCCAGCAGCTTGTTCCGCACCGTGGGCAGATCCTTCGTCGACTGCACCCGCCCCACCTGCATCGGCAGCAGCGGCCCGAGAATCCCCGACTGCGCCACCGCGTCCGACGTCCGCCCCGCCGCCAGCACGAGCTGCCCGCCCTGCTCCACCCACTGCACCAGCGCGTGCAACTGCGCGGGCGTCAACTGCGTCGGATCCGCGTCTTCCCAAACGACGCAGTCCACCATGTCCAGGCCGATCCAGTTGCCCGGCAGATCGTTCGGCGAACCGTGCGCGACCGCCATCCGGCGATCGAACCGCTCGAGATTCTCCTGGTCGAGCAGATGCCGGATAGGCCCCATCGCCCCGTCCGAAATCTCCAGGATGAGATACGCGTCGTCGCTGAGCGGCTCCGGACGCAGCGGCGGACTCATCGCCGGAACCGGCACGCCGCCCGAAATCACCTGCACCAGATTCGCCCCGACCTCGTCGTCGTCCTCCGTCGCCAGCAACTCGACCGAGTAGTCGTGCGTGCGATCGCTCTGCGGATTCGCCACCGTGTACAACCAGTACCGCTGCTGGGCCCCGGCTCCGGAATCCGACAGGTGCACCGGCACCCGGTCGACGTAGATATCGCCGTCGCGGTCGAACTGCCGCAACCGCAGCACGCCATCGAAAGCGGTCTGATTCTGCAAAGTGAGGTCGACGACCACCGGAGTCCACGAGCCCGTGCGGATCGCAGCCCCCGTGGTCACCAGGTAGCCGACGCGAACGACGTCGCCGATGATCTCGCTCCGGGCCGCCACCGCACCGCAGAGCACCGCAAGCAGACACACTGCCGTCGTGCGGATGCGCTGGACCCGGCTGCGCGGATTGCCCGACATGCGTTCGGCTACTCCCGTAGGGGGGCGCACAGCGCCCGGTCTCGAGGATGCACGGCACGAGTGCGCCGCGACGCGTTGCGCCGCTCGTCGCGCGAGGGCGACGGCCGGCGCCGGGAGCCGGTTATTTTACCCCCGCCGCAGTGGACGGACAACGGGCGCACAGCTCCTGACAATTGACCCGAAGCCCAAGTCCCGCGCTCCCGCGCCGTCACCAGGGCGGCGTCAACCGCAGCTTCATGGATAATCGCCCCACGTCCATACCGCCATTACAAGCCGGGGTTGCATTTCTAACGCCCGACCGCCGCACCAAGTTCGTCCCCAGATGGAATTTCCGCCAGAAGTCTTGTACACCGCGAACAAGCCACGACAATGCCCGCCGGTGCACCGCAGGCCAGGGCGCTGCCGTCGCGAAAATAGGAAAGGCGTCCCCGCCGCGCAAACCGGCTGGCCCGCACGCGAACGCCCCTTGGGATTGACTGAATGAACGCCGCCAAGCCGTCCAGCCCGGAACCCGCCATCCGCGTCGTCATGATGCCACGCGACACCAACGCCGAAGGCACCATCTTCGGCGGCGTCATCCTCAGCTTCATCGACCAGGCCGCCTTCGTCGAGGCCCGCCGCCAGGCCCGCCACCGCTACGTCACCGTCTGCATGCGCGAAGTCGTCTTCAAGGAACCCGTCTTCACCGGCGACGTCCTCAGCCTCTACGGCGAAACCGCCCGCATCGGCAAAACCTCCATCACCGTACGCGTCAAGGTCTTCGCCGAACGCAGCCGCACCCCCGACCTGGCCGTCCACGTCACCGACGCCGAGGTCATCATGGTCGCCATCGACGAACAGTCACAACCCACGCCCATCATCGTCGGATGACCAGCGCATGCGCCGTCACCGGGCACATGCGGATAATCCCCCCGGGCCCTGGAGACAGCGCATCGTCGAATTCCTCGGCCTGCGCCGCAGCATCGTCGGCCTGCTCCTCCTCGTCGTCCTCGTCGGACTCGGCGAGCGCATCGGCGACCGCTTCCTGCCCATCTACCTGCTCGCCGTCGGCGGCGGCACCTGGGCCATCGGCACGTTCCAGGCCCTGACCAACCTCCTCGGCGCCCTCTACGCCTACCCCGGCGGGTACCTCGCCGACCGCTACGGCGTCCGCACCGCCCTCACCGTCTTCAGCCTGACCGCGATCGTCGGCTACGCCATCGTCGTACTCGTCCCCGCCTGGCAGGCGGTGCTCGTCGGCGCGCTGTTCTTCCTCTCGTGGAGCGCGCTGTCGATGCCGGCCATGATCAGCCTGGTCGCATCCGCCCTGCCGCCGCAGAAACGCACCATGGGCGTTTCCCTGCATTCACTCGTACGCCGCGTGCCCATGGCCCTCGGACCCGTGCTGGGCGGACTGTGCATCGTGCACTGGGGGGAACGCACCGGAATCCGCATCGCATTCGTCGGCGCGATCGCGGCTGCCCTCGTGGCGCTCTGGGCCCAGCAGCGCCTCGTGGCTCCGACTCCCGCCGCTTCAGCGCCGCACCGCCGCTGGGCGCTCAATCCCATCCGGCACCTGCGGCAGATGCGCCCGGAGCTGCGCCAACTGCTCATCTCCGACATCCTCATCCGCTTCTGCGAGCAGATGCCCTACGCCTTCGTCGTGATCTGGTGCATGGCCACGATTCGCCACCCCGTCTCCGCGGTGGAGTTCGGCGTCCTCACCACCATCGAGATGACC